>Ga0115000_10003719_pt1 | contig 12703 bp, 10 predicted proteins | sample ArcticOcean_MG_C_6_FD_89690 | JGI IMG/M metagenome (GOLD analysis project Ga0115000, IMG submission 89690) | Marine microbial communities from western Arctic Ocean - ArcticOcean_MG_CB8_128 | ecosystem: Environmental > Aquatic > Marine > Oceanic | place: Arctic Ocean: Canada Basin | collected... | reverse complement strand
TCCGTTCAAATCTTTGATCAAGGTGACAACGCCAGGACGCAAAGCTTTCGTGGTGAGCTCAATCTCCTCGTCCGAGCTCAAAGTTTCGATGAGCTTCTGTACTGCTCTCGTTCCATGTGCGTTTAAAGCGATGGAGACCAACTCAGGTAAGCCTGTATTTGCGTTCTCGTTGACTACCGAAACGGCGCGCACGACATCAGCTCTTTGTTTATCCGAACAACACTCTAAAAGTTTCTGCAACAGATAATTTCCGAACGGATCCATCATCAAGTCAACAGCTTCTTCGATAATTTCGTCGAAGCACGCGTCGATAGCGGCAGAACCGTCCTCGTCAAACTTACGCTGGAGGAAGCGGCAACCATATTGGTCTCTGGCCAAGATAGAAATTTGACCCACGCACTCTTCGATGGACCCAAATCTCGAATCCATCTCCGCGAGTTCTTCCGCCGTCGGTGATCCGTTTGCACCAGGCACGGCAGAGTTCAGAGTAGCGAGCTCTGCGTTGTTTGTTAATGGATTGCCGCGCGGACCACTGCCACCCCCATCGTTACCCCACGCCGAGTTTCTTCCGTTGTTTCGTCCACCTCTGGAACCTCTCCTATTCCCACCTCCATCGTTTCTTTGACCGTTTCGTCCAAGATTACCACCCATGTTTTGTTGCTGATGCATGAGCGGATTCATTCCGTTGACAATGTTCGTGAAACCCAAGTGTGGATTACCGTTGAGTTGAGAGGCAAGCATTCCAGCTGCAGCGGCATTCGCGCTGTTCGTCAAATCTCCGTACGCTCCTCCAATGCCGTTCATTCCCGCAGCAGCAGCAGCTGCTGCCGCAGCTGCGTTCACATTTCCACCGGGGAACGCCATGTTTTGCGGATTAACCATACCGGCCCCACTTTGCATACGCACCAAGTGCTGAAGTTGTTGCTGCTGAGCATACAAGGCAGCCGCGTAAGCAGCTTGATACACTTCCGCCACGGTACCTCCGTTTGCTGCAACTTGATTCACTGCCGAGGTATCAAACCCAGGTAAATTACCAGCACCGCCGCCAAGCCCTTGTTGTTGGAGATGGTGTGCCCCGCCAGCATTTGTATTATATTGCATCTGCTGCATAGAGAATTGATTAATTTGCGCTTGCTGCGCGGCTTGCTGCTGTAATAGTGCTTGTTGTGCTTGCAACCCAGAAAGATCTCTCGCCATGCCGCCGCCCATCCCAGAAGTGACAGCCGCAACTCCGGCAGAATTCGTCGTTTGATCACCAAGCCGAGACGAGTGATGCGCTTGCAAAGAATTCAATCCATTTCTAGAACTATGCGGCGGTAATGGAGCAGTTGATGGTCGCGCTAAACTATTCGCAACTCCAGCCAAATCGATGTTACCAAACGCTGAGGCTAAACCGTCCGAGCTCGTCGGATTCAACCCTCGATGCACGTCCGTGCCGAGAGCATCGTTATTAAAAGCCGCTCCGTAACTTTGAGCAGCGGTCTTTCCACTCGAACCGCTTGGTTCTAACAGACTATTTGCATTGCCGCCATTTGACGTCAACGAAGCGGCATCGTTTGTATTCGCGAAACTCCCGGCGTGCTGATTCAAGTAAAACGAATCGCCGAAACCGCCCGTCTTGTTTAAACCCGAGGATCCGACAGCCGATGTCGCACCACTTCCTGCATACGGCTGTTTTTGTTGTTATAAATAATAGTGTTCAATTAGTAAGTATAATGACTTTGAATCGTTCAAAAAGTGTGAGAGAGAGAGAGGTGAAGATGTGCGCAGTGAAGTCTAGCAAATGTTGACTTTTGACTTTGAAAAGAAGTTTGCACGCCCACTTTCGGGTCGACCTGAGACCACAACTTTCGCCCTCTTGGACACAAAACCGAAATTTTGTTGGTGGCGGCTCACGGAAAACGAGCGCGTATGGCCACCTCCGAAGATTAAAATCCGAATCAAAACCCGTTTTCGAAAGAAGAACAATCATGAGTACGATATTGTGTAACCAAACGTACCAAGTCTACCGCAGATGCACTCCGTGGCGGCACATCTCCGCGCGTTTCAGTTTTAAGAATCTCATCACTCAATAACTGCGAAAAAGAAGTCTCGTAGTCCCTGTTTATGTATTTATGTATTCACGCGTACAAGAGAGAGCGGAAATAAAACGTTCGTCAGTGTTTGTACTTGCAAATTCTGCGTTTTCAGACGATTTCGCGACTTCGCGACGCCCCTAGCGCGTCTAAAAGACGGAATTTTTTCCGCTAAAACGAGAAGGGAGCAAAAAAGAGCACGGCGCAAAAACGGGAAAGAATAATAATAATAAATCCTAACGTACCGCCAGGACGGGGAGGTTGACAGATTGTCGCCCTTCCCTGGAGGACTCTTAGAAAACGACTCCATGAGATTAAGGTCGCGTTTCCGCGATTCCTTCGTCGCAACACGGGGTAAACCACCGTTTTTTATGGCGAGACCACTAAATGGTTTTTCTTCTTCTTCTTCGGCCCCTCGTTGCTCTTGTTTTTTTCGGCTTTTTGCTCATGATGCATCTCTCTCTTCTGCTCCTCAAACGCACTTTTCTTCAAATTTCGCGCAGCACAATAATAATAAACCATCATCCCCGCACACTCATCATCAGTCTCTTCGTCAAAGCGAGAGAGAGAGAGAGAAAGAAAGAAAGAAACTCTTTATCAGAAAATGCGGAAGACGGCGAGTGCGAGCATGAGCAGAGGTTCCTCGGACTGGTTCTTATACCGACGCAAGAGCAACTCTCAATTCAACACGTCTCAAGAAGAATTGGACGCGACGACGGATGAGGAGGAGTTGCAGAAAGAGAGAGGTTCGGAAACGACATCGCCGGTTTTACCGGCGGATATTCAGACCATAGCGAGGTCTTTGCATCAACATCTGCCCAATAATGGTGCGAGTAGTAGCAGTGCTACTACCATTTATAATAATAATAATCATACAACGAGCAGTAATAACGAGAAGAAAAACGGTGAAGAAAAGAAATCGAACACGAAGAGAAACTACTTTTGGAGGGAATACGTTTTAGCCGAGTTGGGCTTGGCGCCATCAAACAGGGAAAACGACGAAAAGAGCAACGCAGAATTAGCGAACGCTCGGCAGAGAGTGTTTGATTTGCTCTGGCACTTGCCGAGAGAGTTGGAGCGCTTGTGTTTTTATGGATGTTTGTTGTGCGGTGATGCGATTTTAGGCATCTTGACTTCGCTTCCCGTGCGAGTGTTCGTGTTGACATCCCGAGGTTTATTCGCGCTTATTTCGAGTTACTTTTTCAATCCTGCGAAGTACGCCGCGGCTGTTGGATTGAGGAAGAAAATGGACGCTTCTTCGCCAGATGTTGACGGCGATGGCGATCCGCCATCGCCAATGACGCGCCGACAGTCGTGGGCAAAACATCCTCTCGCGCGAGAGCAACTGTGCGATTTACTCTGGCTTTCCATGCTCGCCGCGGCTGTATTTTTAAGCTATTCGTTGGATGTTTCCGTTTTGTATCATTATGTTAGAGGCCAAGAAGTTATCAAACTTTATATGGCAGCATCCGTGTTAGAGTGCTTTGATAAATTATGTTGCTCATTCAATGGCAACGTGTTAGACGCGTTGACGCACTCGGTGGATACAATTGTCGACACCGCGCAGCACAAGTTTTCGAGAAGACGGGACGTTTTCGTCTGCGGTTTACAACTTTTTGTGGACGTGATCTTGTCGACGTTTGCCACGGCTTCGCATACGTTTGTGTTATTGCTCCACGCGGTAACTTTATCCGTGGCAATGAATTCACACACCAACGCGATGTTGTTGGTTTTAATTTCTAATAACTTTTCGGAAATGAAAGGCCACGTTTTCAAAAAGCAAGACGAGGCGAAGTTGTTCGGAGTGACGAGATTGGATATCATTGAACGCGTACATTTGACCGTGTGTTTGCTCTTTGTCGCCGCGCAAAGAATAATCGCTGCCGGGTCCATTTCCGGTGGTTTGACTAAAAAGTTTGCCACCGACTGCCTCTTGGTCTTGGGAAGCGAAGTCTTCGTGGATATCGTCAAGCATTCGTTCATGGCAAAATTCAACAGCTTACGACCGGCGACATACAGACGGTATTTTAGACAGTTCTGTCGAGAACATGTAAAGTTGGCGCAGTCGTACAAAATACACCGAGTAGTTGGTTTTGTCCCTCTCGCTCCGGCGGCTCTGTTGTTGCGAGTCGTTCCGCCGTTGTATGAAACCTTACGCGTTGGGGATTCATATCAATCGCGCGACTCCAAAGAAGAGACAACATACACGACAACAGAGTCTTTAGCAGTCAGTGTGTTGGGATTTCTTATATTAGTCGTCGTAAAACTGTTATTCGGCGTGTTATTGCATCACTGGGGCGTGAGAATGTTGGCGACTGAGATTGCAGAGAAGCAACGCAAACTCCAGCAGGAAGGAAAGAATAAAGATGCGGGTGAGGGTGAAGATGAAGCGCCAATACTAGACCATGGAAAAGTTGTGAGCGTCAGAAAAATGATGGCCGATAACGATACTTTATTAACGCCAAATTTCAAGGTTGCACTGTGAGGAGATTAATAGAGATAATAGATACGTAGGAGCGTGAGCGTTGTAATGCTGAAAAATTTATAAAATAGGATGTATTTTTCTTCCTTCTCTTCCTCATCATTACAACGTGCGCTTCTATTCACTATTGTTAACGGCCTCCTTTTCAGGAGGTGATTCTTCTACGGAGATTGTTTGAGACCATTCTTGAGGGGATGCCCCGAGCTCCTCTGCCAAGCTGCGCCATACGCTCAAAGTTCTTTCTGCTTGGGCGACTTGCACTCGCGCTAATCCCAAAAGCATTTGTTCAAACTCTTCGACGCGCTCTTTCTCTGATCTCGCGAACTCATTCGCTTGTCTAGCGCGGATGCAATCGTATTCTCTTTTCGCATTTTCTGCTAATCTGTTTGTTTCTTCGAGTTCTCGCTTCAACTGTTCTATTTTCACGTGTTTTGTGATATCAGGAGCGAGTTTGTTAATTCTATTCGTTAGTCTTTCTTGATCTGAGAGCAAAGTCTGCAGCGATAACAACGTGTCCGCTCTGAGCTGCGTGGCTCTGCGTACCGACGGCATCAAGTTCAAATGCGCGTGCAAAGGATCCATCGCTTTAGCTAATTGTACAGTAGCAGCGCGTGCAATACGAGAGGCACGAACAGAGGCATTGCCGACTTTGCGGAAAAACTGGGCGGCAGTCGCTAGTCGAGTGCCAGGCTCGGAATATCGACCGGAGATTCCCGAAGCCTCTTCTTCAACACGGGCGAACTTCATGCACTCTAATCCAAAGGCACCCAACGAATCGGCAAATTTTTCTTCTCGTTGCAATATTTTCTCTGTTTTCAAGCTCAGACCGCACAATTCGGTCTCCAACTTAGTCGATTTCTCCTTGTCCACCAAAAATTTTGCATCTTCTTCGACGATTTTCGGCTTTGCGGCTTCGATCCCAAATGCCCCTCCGACCGCAGCAACTGCCGAAGACGTTGCCATTGATTGACGGAGCTCTCGAAAGAACTTACCAACCGAGGATCGGTTTGGCGTTGCTGGAGAAGTCGCGGATGGAGACGTCATCATCGACGAAGCCGATACATTTTGCTGCGTAAAAATTGCACTCCCTCCGTTGGCGGCGCCTCCTGGAGAAGCAGGATTCACCCCTCCGATCGGAGAAGAAGCCATCATGTGACTATCCGGCGCAAATTGCATACTTGGAGTTGATGGTTGAAGTGTTTCTTGGTGGTGGTGGTGCTGCTGCTGCTGCTGCTGTTCTTGGTGCTGGTAACCCGCCGGAGAAGACATCATCGTTGAAGATGCCGCGGCGGGAACTGCCAGTGCGTGCCATTCTCGCGACTGCTGTAAATCTTGCTGCGTCAAAAACACTTTTAATGCCATAGATGTGAGAAGCGATGGGTGTTTGATCAACTTTTCGAGATAGTTTTGCAACGTGAGTTTCCGCGCTTGCACGAACGCTTCGTCGCCGAGTCTTTTTATCGATTTCTCCGGTCTCGGAGGAATGAAATATCCTCGATGCGATTCTAACAGTCTATCGTGTAACTGCACAAAATCCGAAAAACGTCGCCAAACTATCGCTTCTTTTTGCATGAACTTATCTGAATTCGTTTTAAAATTAATTTTATACCGCGTTACTTTCTTCGAAAGCCCAGGGCCACCTTGTTGATTAAATTCTGGTTCCGTTTTTGCCTCGGTGATGTACGCGACGAGCTCAGTTTTCTTTTCGTCGCCGAGACTGACTAAAGTTTCATCTTTGGCTGGATCGTAAGGAGGATAAAATTGGAACGACGGCGAGAGAGCACCGCTCAGTTCGTGTCTATTAAACGTCTGCTGAGGTAATGTTGGCGGTGGCGGCGCTGTTTGATAATACTGTGGTTGTTGTTGTTGTTGTTGTTGTTGCATTGAAGATGCTTCAAATGTCTGCTCGACCCTCATCACCGCTGGAGCTGATGAATTCATCATCATGGAATTTCCTGGCTGAATAGCTGGATTTGCGTACATTAACGAGTCTTGGTATGAAGGGGGTGGTGGATCACTCGTGGTTGACGCTGGAGGTGCTTCTGGTTTATTGAACGGTGAATCAAACTGCTCCGCGACTCCGTGCTGTTGTTGACTATGAGTGGCATCATCGTCGTCCCCTAATTGGATTTCTACAATTTCGTCTTCCACTTGCTTTCTGTCGTTGTTCATGTTTCCTTGCCTGAATTCTGATCTTTCTCGTGCCGGTTCGTTACTGTTGTTGTTATAAGTAGTCGTATCTTCTTCCTCCTCTTTCTTCTTTTGCGCCGAGGACGAGGCTGCCAACTCTTGCTCTCGCAACAGCGCCGTTTTACTTCCCGGAATAACCGTCTCAAACGCCGCCAACGGCGACGCCATTTCATCATTTCCGCTACCTCCGTGAAATGAATACGACGTTTGTTCGTGATAACTGGCCATTTGCGACATTGGGCCGTCATTTTTTGACGAAAGAAACGAAGACATCACGTTGGTCGTTGCCGAGTCATCGTCCTCGTCGCCAAAGAAATTCTTCTTTTTCATTCCTTCTCCTCCTCCTCCTTCTCCTCCTGTTGCAGATGTCCTCTTACTCATCGTCGCTTTTTCTATCTGAACGTCGTTTTCGTCGTCCTCGTCGCCCCACAAGGAGGTCTTCTTCGTCGACGATGATGGAATTTTATTCGGTTGTTCAGTTATGGAAGTCACCTCCTCCGTCTTCGTCGTCGTCGTCTTTTCGCCAATTATTCTCTTCCCTTCCTCAACGCCTTCTTCTTCTGTGTTCTTGTTCACGATTTTTGGGGCGAGATCGTCCTTGTCGCCGCCGAACGGATTCTCGTCCATCGTCGTGTTCTTCTTTTTACTTACTGAGAGTGATGATGCTGCGTGTTATTGAACGGAATGAAATGACTTTTGTAACGTATTATTCTTCTCAACTTCCTCAACTTCCAAAAAGCTTCGAAGAGCTTGATGTTTTTGTGACGAAGAGACAGTTTGTGCGACCTAAAATTCCAACCATCCTCTCTTCTCACCTCAAAAAAAAGCAAGAAGAGACTTCTTTGGACCGACCTTTACCGACCTTTGCTTTGCAACCAAAATTTAATACGAGTGTGTCTCATCTTCCTTCATAAAACATAAAAACTTAAGTGACTTGGCCGATTCTTCTTCTTCTTGTTGACTTCTTCCTCTCTGTCTGTCTGTCTGTTGTGCGCAGATATACGACTCAAACGAGAACGACAGAAAAAGACTGAATCGTCGTTTATCGTTTACGAGTCGTCATGCCGCAACTGTTGACGCCTCGTCACCGGTTGCGACGGAAATCCTCCTTTTTGAAGAGACAGAGACGCAGGCAGTTTTTTCTCCTGATGCTCGTGGCTATTGGAATTTGGAATTTCTTGCCTGGTTTTTTACACGTGTTCACGGGAATGTATAAAGCGCACGGACGAAGATATTTCGGGGGGTACATAAAAAGGCCAACACCGTGTAAAGCTGAACAGTTAGCGCCGGAGTATTTACTCGATAAACCAAAGATATTACCAAACTTGGACGATCCCGATTTATCTAATTTGCCAGGCCAACAAGTGCACCATCCAAAAGTTGGTATTATTGTTATTTGCGACGGGAACGTGCACTCGATTTGCGCGAGTTCTGTCGCGAACAAGCAAGCGTACGCGGATAGACACGGATACGACATGATATACGACGAAAAAATAGTAGACGCGAGTCGTCCGGCGTCTTGGAGTAAGTTATTAGCCATGCGAAAGTATCTACCAAAGTATGACTTTTTGTTATACTTGGACGTGGATACGGTTATAGTAAACTTTGACGTGCAATTAGAAGACATCGTCGATTACGAGTACGATCAAATATTAGCGGCAGATAGAAACGGTTTGAATTGTGGAGTGTGGATGATCAGAAATACCGAGTGGAGCTTGTGGTTCTTGGACGAAATGTGGTCCCAATCGCAACTCGTCGGCGCCGCGCCGTGGCAAATGCTATTTCACTTCGAGCAAAGGGCGTTTCATTATTTGTACCAGACGAACATATGGAGGCAAAAAGTTGGAGGCGAACAGTTCGAGAAAGCGAACACGGTGAGAGCGAGGACTAAAGTTGTCAACGCGTGCGTGTTTAATTCTCAACTGGCGTTTTACGAGGATGGAGATTTCTTAATCCACTTGGCAGGTTTGAAAGGCGTGTACAAGTGCTTGACGTTTCGGAGGTACTATAAAAACGCGTTGAATAGTTTAGAAAAATACGGGAGCTTATCAGTCGAAGCGGACGAACTACCGCCGAGTTTACGCGAGTGCTTCTTCGGAAACACCTGATGTGTATATTTATTTATATGTAGCAGAGAGATTATGAGCAAGAGTTTATCATTTGATTAACACATAGAACGCAGCACGCGCGCGAAGAAAAGGAAAACAAAACGCAAAACCAATTCTTTCTTCATTTTTTTTCTTCTTCAAACACACATCACGACACAACTTCTTCTCTCTCTCTCTCTCTGTTATAACATAGAAATAATTTAGAGATGGCGGACACGGTCACCCAACTTCAAGATCAAGTCAATCACATGGCCATGCTCATGTTCAACTCCATAGGAACGTTGCAAAGAGACGCACTTCCGGCTGAAAGACTCAACCCGACGAACGCCTTGAGCGATTCTATTCCTCCTCAAATTGAGATTCCAAATCAAAACATAAAAAAAGGCGTCACGAAGGAACAGATTGAAGAGATGACGAAACAACTCGTCGAGAGCTCGAAAGTTATCGACATGTTAGCGGAGCAGCTTCCAGACGCGGAAGGTACCCCGGCAGAACAACTGAAACGAATAGAAGAGTTACAAGAGGAGCACGAGAAAATTTCCAAAGAGTTAAACAAAGAGTTGGAAAAAGCGAAAGAGAAACTGGACGAAGTGAACGCAGAGTTTGAACAGTTGGCAGACGCAGAGTTACTGTTAGGAACAGACGGAGTAGGTGAAGGTGGAGGAAGTGGAGCGAAGAAGGAGAAAAAGAGCATAAAGTAGCAGATAGTAATAGAGAAAGAGAGAGAGTGTGTGTGTGTGTGTGTGCGCGCGCGCGCGCGTGAGAGAGCGCAGCCACAGACTACGCCCCAGCGTCGTGCTTCTCAACTCTTTCTATATAATGTAGCTAATAGTGTAGAATTACAGAACCTAAAGTGTTATTTTAACAATGAATTGACGGCTTTCTCGATATCTTTCTCGCTCATATCGTTTAAAGCCACGCTCTTTTCCTCTCCGAAATCTGTTTTGATGTTTTGAGAAAAGAACGGATTTCAGTCAGTCAGGAGTCCGTCAGTCAGGTCTCTTTCGATCTCTCTCTCTCTCTTCTTTTTCTTTTTACTCGAACGAACGAACGAACAAACAAACAAACAAACAAACAAATACAAATAAACACAAAATATCTCTTACCGTATCTCGCGAACAGTTTCGGTTCCACCCCGTGCGCTTCTCTGATCAACACCGGCGTGGTCGGACTCGCCGCTTTTAACTTTTCGTACGATTTTAGGAGGAAATTTCTCGCCCCTTCCGAGTGTTTGGACGTTTGGCACAAGTGAAAGCGCAACTCGTGCACCGCTTTGAGACCTGCGAACGCTTTCGACATTATTATTACTCTCTATATTTTAATTTACGGGGGTTCCTCTCTCGATGACTGACTATTGTTGTTGTCTTCTCGTTGCAAGTGTGTGTTATTTGTCGTCCAATGTGTTTTGTGTGATGGGTTGCCACACTCGAAACTGAAGAAGAAGACTCTGCTGCTTTCGAATCGAAAAAGTTCAGATTGTGGATTTCTCGATCGAGAAAAAATAATTCTCATCGCATCACGCGCGGTACATTTTTCCCCCCATCCTTCCCCGTCGTCGCGTCGTAATATTAAGAACATAAAAATATTTAAAAGATGTCTTCCAACTTTCGATTGCTGAATTTAGTCAAACCGTTTCTTCCGTTCCTCCCAGAGGTGAAACAGGCGGACAGAAAGATTCCATTCAGAGAGAAGGTCTTGTACACAACGGTCGCGTTGTTCGTGTTTTTAGTGTGTTCGCAATTACCTTTGTATGGTATTTCAAACACGAGCGGGGCGGATCCTTTGTATTGGGCGCGGGTTATCATGGCTTCAAACAGAGGAACAACCATGGAGTTGGGGATATCGCCGATTATTACCTCCGGTCTCGTCATGCAGCTGTTGACGGGGAGTAAAATTATCGATGTCGATCACTCCTTGAAAGAGGACAGAGCTTTGTTGGACGGCGCGCAAAAACTCCTCGGGATTTTGATCACCATCGGTGAAGCCGTGGCGTACGTAGCCTCGGGTATTTACGGCGATGTTCGTGATATGGGCATGGGTAACGCGTTTTTGATCGTTTTGCAGTTGTTCATGGCTGGTTTGATTGTCATTTGCTTGGACGACTTGTTACAAAAAGGCTACGGTCTGGGTTCAGGTATTTCGTTGTTTATCGCGACGAACCAGTGCGAATCGATCATCTGGAAAGCGTTCTCGCCGACGACTATTAACAGTGGCAGAGGAACTGAATTTGAAGGCGCAGTCATTGCCTTGTTTCACTTGTTGCTCACGAGAACGGACAAAGTGAGAGCGTTGAAAGAAGCGTTTTACCGTCAAAACTTACCAAACATCACGAACTTGATGTCCACGGTTTTGATTTTTCTCGGCGTGATTTATTTCCAAGGCTTTCGCGTGGATTTACCGGTTCGATCCAAGCGTAACCGTGGAATGGTCTCGAACTACCCGATCAAATTGTTCTACACGTCGAACATGCCAATCATCCTCCAATCCGCTTTGGTGTCCAACATGTACTTCATCTCGCAGTTGTTGTACAAAAGATACGGAGGCAACTTCCTGGTCCAATTATTGGGGAGATGGCAAGAGTCCTCCGAAGGTTCTGGTCAGTTAATGCCAGTCGGTGGATTGGTGTATTACATTTCGCCGCCGACGTCTTTGGCGGATATTGCGGCGAACCCGTTACACGCGGTGTTTTATCTCACCTTCATGCTCTCCGCGTGCGCGTTATTTTCCAAGACGTGGATCGAAGTTTCTGGGTCTTCCGCTCGTGACGTTGCGAAGCAGTTGAAGCAACAGCAAATGTTTATGACGGGTCACCGTGAGTCGAGTTTACAAAGAGAGTTGAACAGATACATCCCGACGGCGGCGGCGTTCGGGGGCATGTGCATCGGAATGTTGACGATTATTGCAGATTTTATGGGCGCAATTGGAAGTGGTACGGGTATTTTGTTGGCGGTGACCATCATCTACCAATACTTTGAAACGTTTGAGAAGGAAAGAGCGGCGGAAATGGGCGGGTTTGCGTTTTAAATGAAGAAAAAAAGAGTGCTACGAATAAAAACACGAATCAATAAAATACTTAGTCGCGACCACCAACGCAACAAAACTACTTTTGTTTTCTTTTAATATGAAAGTAAAAAGCGAAACTTACAAATAATTTGGCTACATATTGTACGTCCGCACTCCTCTATTATCACTCTCTTCCCCAATACAAATCTACCTAACTTACATCGTCTTAGCCTTCTTTGTGCCGCGCACCTTCTTGAGTCTGTTCTTCTTTTCCTTGATTTGCTTTCTCGATTTTTGCGAAGCTTCCTTCAAACCCGCTCTGACTAATCTGTGTTTCGGTTCAAACTTCTTCATCGCGTCGAGATCGTCGTAAATCAATCCGAATCCAGTAGATTTACCGCCACCAAACGCCGTTCTGAAGCCAAACAACGAGACTTGCGTCGCGTCGGCGATGTCGTACATCTTGGCTAACTTTTCTCTGAGTTCAGACTGTAGTGGTGAAGAAGAGGTGAGTTTCTGATCGTCTTCGATACGTGCCGTTTTGCCAATCGAGCGCGTTCAATGCACGTCTACGGTGACGTTGATTGCAAAGAGACGAAAGAGGCCAATAAGAGAGAGAAAGAGAAAGAGGGAGCGTTGAGATGAAACACATGTATCATTTTCACGCAACCCAAAAACTCTGCTCTTGTGACTAGGTCTCCCGAGCTGGGAAAAAAATCTACGAAATTGAGTGCGTACCTTCGGGACATTCGCGCGTCCTGGGTGAAGAACATCGAGAATCTGTTGTGAAAAAGAATAGAGTCGTCAGTAAGAGCGTTTGATTTGGAGTGAACACTTCGCGAGTG
>Ga0115000_10003711_pt1 | contig 12718 bp, 8 predicted proteins | sample ArcticOcean_MG_C_6_FD_89690 | JGI IMG/M metagenome (GOLD analysis project Ga0115000, IMG submission 89690) | Marine microbial communities from western Arctic Ocean - ArcticOcean_MG_CB8_128 | ecosystem: Environmental > Aquatic > Marine > Oceanic | place: Arctic Ocean: Canada Basin | collected... | reverse complement strand
TTTGTTGCCAGTTTGTGTGCCTCAGCAGCAAAATCATCCCAATCATTCCAGATTTCCGGTTTCGCATTTCCACCTTCGGAGTTGGATTCAAACGCCTTCAGTATTTGCGTCGAAGTAACGGCAAGGGCCTGCACATGTTTGGATAGGTCTTGGCCTGGCGCCCTTTCCTGCAAAATTGCGAACACTGCATTTGTCTGGTTCCCCAATGTCTTCATGACGTTTTGTCGATAGTCGACATCGTCAGGTCCATCCGCGTAAGCGGTCAACCAGACGAACGTCAATGCAATGGAAAATGCACAAGTGAATCGTTTCTTACGAATCATGCTAATGACCTCAAGAAATTTCTCTACATTTCTTTTTTTGTGGGCGAAATTCATGCTCGGGAAACGTAACCATCAGATCCGATTTCATCAGATTCGTAACAAGGTGTGCTTAATTGTATGGAGTGCTGTGTTGGCAAATCGAACCCTCAATCTTGTATCAGGGCGACGCTGGGAATTCGTCGCCTAACACCGTGAGTGCGCCAAATCCGATCGAAAAAAACACGTCGATTCCGTGTCCCAGCACTTCTCCTGGCGTTCTGTCAGCTGGAAATGTGTATACAGGTCGTCCATGATATGTCCAGGCACGAACAGACGGAACATTTTCTCCATAAGCGCCTGTCGCGTCCTTGAAAGGCGGGTCTGGAACGTCTGCAATACCCCAATAGCCCACTGGTTTGTCGCCGGGCTCAGCTAGCAAAGGTCGCCACTCACGTGCACATTGTTCGCCTGTGCCACAGACCGCGGAACGGTATGATGCAGGATTGCCAGGTTGATCACAATTCAGGCTGTCGGGAACGGGTTCGAGGCAATAAAAGACATACAATGAACGGTCTTCGGAGTCAGCGTACACCCAGCCAATTTCGGGAACAGACATGTGCATTGTAAGGAATTCGGGACGGTTTCTTGCCTTCTTGTACAACACCGGCTGCCACATGCCGGAAGCGACATTCTCCTGGATTTGATAATCTTGGATATGTTTGTGAGGGTAATAAAGTGGGGTACCTTTGAAAGCCCATTGTTTACTGCCATCAACATTGACGATAATTTTAAAATCTCCATCCGGCAATGCGAGTTCCGCAGCAAAAATCGGCATCAAATCAGTACTGTTACCGTTGGCACCAGCAGCTGGGGTAAAAATCAGTCTGCTATCATCTTCTGTCGCTAAAAGCAGTCCGTCCACTTTCTGAACCAACTCGATGTTGGGAGGAAACCATACATCAATTTGCACGGTTCGCCAGGTGCCGTATGCGCCAAAACCGAAAGTGCCATTGATATCGCCCGTTACACGGTCTCTGGTTGACGTATATAGTGGCTGGTCATCGTAAGCCCACTGAGTCTGGCCATCTGGTCTGGTAAGAATGCTCCACCGGCCAACAGCACTGGAGTCTGGCGGAGCCAGAAAAGGCGACCAGCGTTCGACGCATGTTTTCCGATACTTGGCCCTTGGTATTGGATAAGTATCCGGACCACGCACCGCGGTTTCGAAACGCGTGTCGCTACAGCCGAAGATCCCATTTTTTGCTTGTTTGTCCAAGTCTGTCGTATAAAGGGTCATTCCTTCCAAAGTTGTATAAATAGGGGCCGTTGAATCGGAAGTCCCTGTGGCGACCTGGTCCGGAATTGGCGTTTTCACCGGTGTGATAATGCTCTCAGCGTGTGCTGCCGATGCTAGAGGTACTCCTGCCAAGATCCCGACAATGATTGAAATGTAGGAACAAACGTGATGAAGGCGTTCCGTTATGATCATCTCAGGCTAAAATCTCAGAAATTTCCCGCGATGTACGCAGACTCCCACTGCCCCAGTTGTCTATTGGGAGCCCCATCACACGCTGTACGGTATAGCCCAGGCGTGTTGCAACGTCTCCCTTTCCATCGATATGTAAGCCTGTGTTGAGCCGGCCACCGGCGCCGCCTACCGTAAACATCGGAGTGCCATCAAGAACATGGGTCTTGGCACTTTCGTTGTCGGAATGTGCGTACACCAGAACATTATCGATCAAAAATCCATCACCCTCTGGTTGTCGGGCGAGAGCATCTACAAAATAGGCAAAAGATTTGAAGGCTTCGCGGAGAAACCACGAACTTTGCACCTGGATGCCCAGCACCTCATCGATTAATTCTTCATGGGTGATGTTGTGATGAACATCCGGTAATCCCTCACGTGTAAGCGAGGACGCGGAGTTTGAATAAAGCATGTTGAAAACATTTGTTTGCTTGCAGGCCAGCGCCATTACCAACAAATCAGTCATTGCTTTATGCCTTGCTTCTACAGAGCGACTGTCAAGTCCGACCTGAATTTCCTCAGGCGATTTCGAGGGCTTAAGACAGCTCAGCGCCGGTGGTGGTTTTTGCATTTGTAACTCAAGTCGGCCTTCAAGTTCACGCAATGCTGTGTAGTGTTGATCCAGTCGGGCTTTGTCGTTGACTCCTAAGGTTTTATACATGCTCTTGCTGTCTTCCAAAACACCTGAGAGCACACTTTTACGTAACTTCATAGCAGCGTCAGGTGTAAAAGAAGAAGAGTTAGGGTCATGAAATTCCTGACCAAATAATTTCTGGTAAACCTCTATTGCGGATATTTCCGGCGGATTGATTGCATCGGCGCTGCGAAAACTATAGCTATCCCTAGGGTTTCCCGTTGCGGCGAAGTTGAGCATGCGAAATGGGGTTCCACCACCAATCGCATTAGCGATTGGCATGTCAAGACTTTCATTTGGAAGGTCTCTTCGTCCGCTTGGAGTAGCCCCGGAACGTAAAGCCACCCATCCGGAATAATGACAGAGGTTGGGTTTATTGTCTGTCGGGATTCGGAAATTGGTAAATAAATTGAGATGCTTCTTGACGTCCTTCAATACCGCTATTTCTTCGGGCAAATCGAAGTCCATGCCAATATTCCTTGGCACGAAGATTTTTGGGTTCATCCCCAGGCCCCAAAACCAGGTGCCGAAACGAAGCGGCAAAGGAGAGCCCGTTGCAGCAAGTGCAGAACCTTCATCATTGAGGAAAACGTCAAGGAATGGGAGCGTTACTGCGACTGCACTTCCTTCAAGCATGCCGCGAAGCACACGCCGCCGCGTAAACTTTTTAGTCTTGATAATCATTACGATTCTCCATTGCGAGCAGATCGTCATCAACTTCAACTTTAAAAAAGGCATCGCTGGTTACTGTTGACTCTAATAAATCGACAAATCGATAATCACTGTTTTCAAATTCACGGTCAAAGTAATCGAGTAAATGACCATCATCGTTAGAGAGCTCTCTTCCAGTACCATAACTATAAACTCGGCTTACCAGGCAGGAAGTCAAGGCCGGGTCGTCGTGTAGGGTCTCTCCCAATTCAATTGCATCTGATACCGGAACCCGGTTTACGCTGCCACTTGTGTCGATCGGCGCATCATTCTCGGTTTCCCGGTATTGACCGGCCCCGTCAAATTTTTCCAGAACCAATCCAAGGGGATCAGTCAATCTGTGGCAACCGGCACAAATGGGATTGGAGCTATGAGCCTCAAGACGCTGGCGCGCTGTTTTTCTCTCAGCAGTGGAGTTCTCGAAAAGCTCAAAGTTTACATTGGGTGGCGGGTCCGGCACATGCTGACACAACAAGGTTTCTCGCAAGCCACGACCTCGATTCGTTGGCGAGGTCCTTCCCGGATGAGAATACCTCGCCAGAAAGCCAACCAGTGTGAGCAAACCGCCTCTGTGGTCATTTTCGGAAAACTCAAAAGGCACCCAGTCCACTGGCCCGACGTGCGCGGGTACGCGATAAACGACTGCCAAAGCGCGACTCATGAAAGTATTGCGGGTCACAAACAAATCACGATAATCCCCTTCACGCGCAATTAAGTGATCCGAAATCGTCATCAACATTTGTTCCCTTGCATCAGTTACTGCCTGGGAGGTGAATGCTGGGTAAATTATGGGGTCTTTGGTCAACAGGTCGAATGCCTCAACAATCAACATATCCTCAAAGAAGGCGCGCACACCTTGCTCTAGTCTCGGCGATGCAAGCAGACGCTTAACCTCCCGGTGCAAGCCTTCCTGCGTGCTCAAGTCCCCCCTTTCTGCCGCATCCAGTAACCTGCTATCCGGAGCGGCATCCCAGAGGAAAAAGCTGAGTCGCGAGGCCTTGGAGTAACCGTCCAGATGCCAATAATTTGGCTGTTCCGGATCCGCCTCGAAATTCTCCTGTATGTAAAGAAACTTCGGGGATATGAGCAAATAGGCAAGCGCTTGAGAAAGGCCGTCATAGAAATCTCCGGCCTGTTCAGCTGAAGCGCCGGCAACATTCACTACATTTTTCAGCTCCACATCTGAGAGATGACGCCTAAACAGTAAACGTCCCGCCCGGGAAAGAAATATTTTGGCGCAGTTATCGTCCCGCTTAATAGCAGCTGACGGCTGACAGGGAATGAGCAAATCTCGATTGGCCTCACTCACAATTTGCGCTGAAATCATACGAGCGCTATTTTCCAGTGGCTCCAATGCTCCGATTGTCACGATGATTGATCTGGCGCCGATCGCTTCAAGGCCGCCAATCCTCTGGACCGGCGAGAATCTGACGTTGGAGCTTATTTGGGGACCGAAAATGGCTGCGATTGAGTTTTTGTATTGGCTCTGGCTTAGCAAGCGCATGGATGGCGAAGCCCCAGAGACTTCAGGTTCTTCATTGTGTGGCCTTTCTGTCGTGGTAGACGCAATCGCGCTGGAGTACACCATGGCTGCGATGATTAAAATTGTCAGCCTCAGTGTAAAAAGCGCAAACTTCATCAGTAACCTCTAAGTGCGAATTGTGCTGCGTTAAAACTCTCGGGTGGGTGCACTATGAATGCTCGAACTGCCTCGACCTTCAATGCGGATGAAATTGCAGTGCATTGACCGGTGACTGGATCACGATGGCCATCTGCCAGTCGCACTGTAGCGGCATACATACTGGGCGGACTCCAGGCAGAGTTGTCTACCGAAACTGCCAGGCCCCGCCTGTACATAAGCCAATAGTTCTCAAGATCCTGGTATCCCCCCAACAAACCTACTGCACCATCATCGGTAAGTTTCAACGTGAAGTGCATGTCATACCAATCGCGCGTACCCGTGCGTGTATTCCAACGGTAGGGGAACGTTGCAAGGTCTACTGGCTCTATCGACAGTACACCTTCAGCAATGCTTCCGCTTGTTCGTGCTATTACAGGGTTTCGGGTATCGACACGCTGCGACAAACCAGGTAAAAACTGCCCGTCTGCGGTCTTTGGAAGTGGGTCCATACCTTTGTAGAATACCACCTCTACCAGATCGTCATTCATTTCATCGTTTACTTTCGAAATTTCAATGAGAATACGGTTTTGAGGATAATGCGGGAACTCCATCATTCGATAGCCTGCTGCAGCTCCAGTTGAACGCCAACCTTTGGTACATCCCATCACTCGATAGAGTTGATTGTCGACCAGGCCGTCACCGGCAGCATCTCGAAACTTCTGGTGGCCACAGGTGAGGGGGGTCTGCCGTCCGTCCTGTGTGCCATCCAGATCAAACCCGAAAGAAACTTCACTCTGAACTTCCTTAAAAGGAAGTACGTCTTTGATCGCCCAAGGCACGGCGCTGGAGTTCTCGCCATTTGGACCTCGAAACCAGCGATGTCCAAATTTATTGCCGAGATCCTCCCGAACACTTTTCTCCATGGCGTAGTAGTTGTCCTTTTCCGTGTGCTGGAGGCCGTCGGGGCATTCGACTAGGGCATTGGGAGTTTCCCAATGACCTGGACGCTCAAGCGTCCAGACCAACCCAATAATCTTTTCGGTTGACGCCGGCCTTACCTGAGATACTTCGGTCGTGGTACACCCAACCACTAATGCGCTGATTGACACCAACAAAAAAGTTGAACCGGCCCAGGCCCCGCACGGTAACTTCATCCCATTATTTATCCCATTCAGAAGTTCGCACGCGCACCGAGGGTAAACGTCCTACCGATGATGTCGTAATAAGATAGGGTGGGGAAGTTGAACCGCGGAGCAGCTGTGCCTGGCACTAACGGTGGCTTGTTATCAAACAAATTTCTTATCGTCAGGAAGAATTTTACGCTGGTATCTTTTCTATTCCAAGTGTACGCACCGGTAATATCAGTATAGTACTGTGCCGACACATCTGACTCAGCCCATATTCTATTGGGCTTATTACCCAGAGTGATTTTCCCAATCATTCTCTCCTGTAAAAGCATCGACCAGGGACCGGTCGTATATTTAGCCTGGAATCTGAGTTTGAGATCTGGAACGAGATCGGTTCCAGCTTGTTCGTTGATTGGCAAGAAGGGGCTGGCCTGTGTTTTGTACTCATCTATGATGGTGACAAATAACCTACTGGTGAATCCGCCATTGCCGATTTCTGTATTGTATGAAGCTTCAATATCAAATCCCTTTGTATCAATAAACGAGCTGTTATTGGGACCGCTTCGAATCAGCGTTGGAAAATTCCCTTGTGAAGTATCGGTCGGAGAAATCGGTCGGTCAATTTGTCCGCAAATCGGATCCGAATTGCCGCTAAAAAAGCACTGATTCACGACGTTCTGAACGCTCAGCGAGCTGATTGCTTGCTCGAGCCTTATATCATAGTAATCTATGGAAAGACCAAACCCGGGTGCGGCGGTCGGCCGGAACACGGCGCCAATACTCCATGAGTCAGCAGACTCGGGTATCAGGTCAGGATTGCCACCTCCTTCAGTAAGGACAACGGCTCCGACATTGGTCTGCGGATCATTTAAAGTTGACCGGCCAGCAGCGCCACTGGAACTCAGATCAAAAAGACTGGGTGCCCGAATGTCTCGCGAACGCGTCACCCTAAACAAGATATCTTCGATCGGCCGCCATGTGCCGCCTGCTTTCCATGTGGTAACTGAACCACTGGTACTGTAGTTAGTGCGACGCACTGCGCCATTCAAGTCGAATGACTTGACGAGCGTCACATCCTTGAGGACCGGCAGGTTGAATTCAGCGAAAATCTCTTTTACGCTGAGTGTGGCAGCGGCACTGGGTCGGTTTGCGAACCACCATCGTGGTGCCGACTCAGCCAGGCTGCGTAGCCCTGGAACGGGACGGACAACAGACGGGTCGGAATTGCTGGTCATGGAGAACTTCTGCTTGCGGTACTCCAACCCAAAGATAAAGGATAAAGGACCAGCGGGTAACTCAAACAAATCCCCGAGAATCGAAGCAGAAATCTGATTCAGCGTGGTTTTGGTATCGTATCTTGAGGTACCGTGGATGTAGCCAACAGCATCGGGTGTGGCAGCCAATTCTCCCAGTATATTAAAGGGTACACAACCTGGATAAAGACCTGGGTCGGTAATGTCAACCCGACACACGGTGTTGCCTGTGGCTGGGTCAACCACGGCATCAACAGCGGCATGAAACTTTCTCAATTCCGGCGTATTGATTTCTTCGGCCACTTGTTCCGTACCCCCACGTGCAACGTCAACCTTCCAGCTGTATTTGTCATTAAAGTCGCCTTCGAGACCCGCCATAATGCTGTAGTGATCCGTGTCATCGCGCCCGGGTGATATCGGAGAATCTGTTACATACTTGTTGACGAAAATTACCCCAGCCCCTTGTTCGGTCATCTGTGCCTGCACTTCAGCCGGTAAGAATGGATTTCCGCTGAAAATCTGATGTCCAAAATCAAAGTAATTAAATCCGCCAGTGATCTCCACCTCTGCAACTGAATAGAGACCCATGACGTAGGAGCTGATGTTCTCGCCTTCATAACTGTAGCGCATGAATGCCTGATTTGAGTTGGCATCCTCAGAAATAGATTGTTCAATTTGTAGCGCTACCCCGTCTCCACCGATCACGCTCAGTCCCGACCCTGTCGGAGTGCCAGCATCAAACGGCCTAGACTCCCCAGCTGATGGAAAAAACGTACCTGCCAACGGACCAAAACCCACGTGCCCACCCGCACTGAGGATTTGCCACCTTGCGTCGTCCCAAATTATATATGGATTACCGGCCGTTCCCTGTGGTCCACCACCCGGCGTGCTGCCAGCCCCAATATAGGAAATCGTGCCCTGCTTTCCGCGGTCTTTCATTTCAATACCATTGGTTTCGAACCGCTCCACGCTAAACAGAAAATGGCCCCGGTCACCGACTTCAAAACCGCCAGCGATACCTACTCGGTAATCGAAGGAGTCGCCTTCGCTGGAAATTCCCATTGAGGTATCCACTTTCATGCCGGTGAAGTCATGATCGATAATGTAATTGACCGCACCCGCCACGGCATCTGATCCGTACGCTGCTGACGCTCCCGAAGTCACTACATCGACACGTTCCAGAAGCATCTGTGGGATAACTTCGGAATTAACTTCACTCGTATAAGTCGTCGGCGGCATTCGAATACCGTCAAGAAGAATAAGAGTACGGTCAGAACCAAGATTTCGAAGGTTCAGAAACTGACCACGTCCAGTCCCAATCCCGGCTTTGCTGCCAGAGTCGAAGTTCTGTGAACCCATGAACTGCGGCAACTCCTGGATAGCATCGACAATATTGGTTGGATTCGAATCAAGAAGACTGTCAATTGGAACTATGGTTACAGGTGTTGGTGCCTCGAAACCGTCGGCTCGGAGTCTGGTGCCTGACACCACAATCTCTTCAAGTTCAGTTTGGGCCTGCTTATGTTCCTGGCTGATTGCCAGGCCCGGGAATGTGAATATCGTTGAGCACACTATCAGGATGCGGAGATACTGATTTCTAGCCATATTAATACCCTCTCAGAAAGATCAAGATGACAAGCAGTGTACGACCACGAATATTATCTAAGGCGAATATTTAGCGTGGATTGCTGCTTGCCCAAATTTAGTATTGCTGCTCTTAGGATCAGCCATAACGTTGGAACCATACACCGTGCAATATAGTTAGGCAACTAATAGTCTTCTCCAACACGAGATGAGCCTGTAGCAGGGTGATAAGTATTTCCAATATGAAATGAGCCTGAAATAGCTTGAACAGTCGTTCATGATCACCGGATGAAAACGATCATGAGCCTAGAACAACTCACCACCATCACCGCTGTTAAGCAGTTTTTAGCGGGCACACAAGCCGTCGCCTTTGGCGTGCTTACAACCAAGAAAGAGCGCTATAGCTGGATTCAGAAGACACTAGTAAAACATCAATACATGATCCTGGGTAAAACTGATAAGGGATCCATGACCCGGTACTTAATGAAGGTCACCGGCTACTCGCTGGCACAAATAAAACGCCTGATACGGCAATATGTCAGCACCGGGACAGTGAAGGTCAAACGGGCTCGCCAAAACGGTTTCAAACGCACTTACAGTGAAGCCGATATCCGGTTGTTGGCGAGCATGGATGAACGCCATGGTCAGCCCAGCGGGGCAGTGCTTAAAAAGCTCTGCGAACGTGCCTTTGAGCGTTTCGGCCAGGTCGAGTATCAACAGCTGGCGAACATCTCTGTTGCTCACCTGTACAACTTGCGAGCGTCCACAACCTATCAGCGGCAACGTTGCACCTTGACAAAAACACGACCCAGTAAAGTGGCTATTGGTCAGCGGCGCAAACCTTGTCCTAATGATCAGCCAGGTTACATACGCATCGATTCAGTACACCAGGGCGATCAGGATAAGCGCAAAGGGATCTACCATGTCAACGCGGTGGATGAGGTCACCCAGTTTCAGGTTATCTTCACATTGGCGCGCATTAGCGAGGCGTTCATGTTACCGGCTCTGCAGCAGATGCTGGCCAGCTTTCCCTTTAAAACAAGGGGTTTTCATGCCGATAATGGCGGTGAGTATATTAATTATTCTGTTGCTGAGTTGTTAGAAAAACTGCGCATTGAGTTCACAAAATCACGCGCAAGGCACAGTAACGACAATGGTTTGGTTGAAAGTAAAAATGGTTCTGTTGTTCGCAAGCTCTATGGTTACCAGCACATACCACAGCAATATGCCGGTGAGTTTTTAACGTTGAATCGTGATCAGGTTTATCGATACGTCAACTATCACCGCCCTTGCTATTTCTCGACCACCGTCACCGACGACAAAGGTAAACAGAAAAAGAAATATCGCTACAAGGACATGATGACGCCTTTTGAAAAGCTACTATCACTGCCTCGACCCAGTCAGTATCTAAAGTCGGGTATTACCCTAAAGAAGTTAAATGCATTTGCCTGCGCAATGACTGACAATGAAGCGGCTGAACAGATGAATACAGCACGGGATAAGCTCTTTAAACAACTCCATGAACGACTTCGGCTTAGCGCTTAACGGCGCTCTCCTTCAGGCTCATTTCTGGATTGGAATATACTAACCAATAGCAAACAAAACGACTGGGGTCCCGCCAATGTCTTTTTATGAGCAAGCGTTGCAGGTAAAAGGGTGTTCGCCGTTGGTGATAATTTTCTGATCAATCACTTGAAGAACTTTTATGGCCACCCTTTGGGGCTCCAGGAAATGCAATAACCGGGGGCATCTACAACGCCATTTACGATGATGCAGTTGCCACATTGATCGCTGTCGGCAGCAAGTTCAAAAAACGCACAGTTAGCGCAGACCGTCTCCTTATCGGTGGATTCTGCCTTATACTCTACTGACACTCTCAAACTCCTTGCGCCACCACTAAGCTGATTTGGATCCGCACAGGTCCCGCCAGCAGGCTCGGCCGCCTCAATTGGAGCTGCACCCAGAATAAAAAACGTGGCAACGGCAGAACCGCCAGTCAAGACCGCTCGTCGTGTCAGTTTGATTTCATTCACGTTGACCTCCATGCATCCGCAAGCAGCGGGCTTTTTCTCAAAGACTAATTTTTTCCGATCGATGACTTTATCGCTAACTCGTTCTGGCTCTGCGCATCCTGGAGAAGCAGAAAGCCCTCCTGCATAGAATCCTCAACAGTCTGTTTGAAACGTTGCACGTAGGCATCATGAGTTTCATACAGCGTGTTTAACTTTTCTTCGTCGAAAGCTGTGAAACCGCCATACAGGTCACAGAAACCCGGTCCCGAATTGGATCCTGAATAGGTGCCCAAAGGCACTTGAATGTCCGGCGGACGGATACCACCTAACACGTTGCCGTCAGCATCCTTTGCCAGGGAAATTTCACGGTTTTCCCAGCTGAGTTGTAAGAATCGGCTCGCGGGTGGCGAAGCGCCAATTGCGATCCATCGGTCAAGGGCCTCCATGAGGGCAGATTGTACATAGCCAATGCGTATCGGATTATAGGGATTCTCGGGGCTCGGACAAAAGCTGGGTGGCAGGCCAAGGTCACGGCCGAGCGCCTTACCACCGACAGTATTCAGGTGTGAATCGACGTGGGAGCCGCCAACCAGTTCGTAGAAGCGAAGCAACGGGAAATCCGCCTCCCACTGACGTACAACGTAGGAACGGATCACTTCTGTCTGGTTCTGATAACGGATTACCGGCACACCGGCGCGAGTCAGGTTGCGGCTGTCTCCAGGCGGCAAGCTTTCCGGGCTTGTGTCCGTAGGACCCGTGATGTGTTTCGAACTTCCGCCACCCGCCGCGATGTAATAGCCGTCATAGATCGGTTTTCCATCCGGCATCCGGGCACTATCATGAATTGAATTGGCGTAGGTTACTTGATAGGCGGCTGACTGCGAATAACCGACCATGATCAGTCTCTGCACGTCGAAAGCACCCAGTGGGTTATCTTTTGAGGCCGGTGTCTTCAACAGCGCACCAACCTGGCTCATCATGTCCCAGACCTGACCGAATTCCGGCATCGACAAGTCCGCGTAACGGCTGGCATTACGTTTCGGCCAGGGTGGTCGGCCCCATGCATCGCGCAGGAAATCAACCGATACCGGCTTGGTAGACACGCCGACCCAGGTCGCGCCTTGGCGAATAATGTACTCATGGGTGCTCTGCCAGATTGGATCGCCGTCCCAGCCAGCCGTCGCGTTCAGCACTTCGACAAAAACTGTCCCATTAAACGTTTCGGGGTTTGCTGGTCGACGAACCAGTAGTCGTGTGGCGTAGGGCAGGTTGTTTTTTTGCACTTCGATGTCGGGTTGCATTTCAGAGCCGGCATACGAATAAACGTTTGCCGAGCCAGAAGCCACATACTCTTCCTCGGTGTAGCCTTGCCCCGACAGATCCTCAAACCAGGCGATGAACGGTTTGGATCGGGTTTCTTCATCACCCTGCACTATAGGCAGGAGTTGCGTTGTCGGTAAACCCGTCGCAAGCACATGTGCGGGTATGAAAATGAGAAATGTGGCCACCAACAGTATTTTCTGGAGGAACGTTTGTTGGGTCATGGTCGGGTCACTCATCCTGTGATCATTGCCGCGCCGCGGTCCGAACGCACTGCACCTTGTGAAAGTTACTATACCCCATAACCTAGATTTTCGTGACCGATGGCCGCACTCCCTGAGTTGCTACTCCATGAAGTATTGGACCAGTTCAATAACGTTCCTATCAGGGTCCCTCGTGAATAATATCGTAACCGCCTTCCCGAAGGGTGGAGGCGCCGGCATGGGTTCACGTGATCCCTCGACCTGATAGCCCCCGGCATCTAATTTGTTGAGACAATCCGTCAAGTCCGGGAAGACAAACAACAGATTATTCAAGGCATTTCCAGAAACCAATGGCTCTTTTCTATCTTTCTCGTAATACAGAATGAGCGCCTGTTCGGTCGTTGCTGCGCCCTCGCCACCACGGGT
>Ga0115000_10003710_pt1 | contig 12719 bp, 11 predicted proteins | sample ArcticOcean_MG_C_6_FD_89690 | JGI IMG/M metagenome (GOLD analysis project Ga0115000, IMG submission 89690) | Marine microbial communities from western Arctic Ocean - ArcticOcean_MG_CB8_128 | ecosystem: Environmental > Aquatic > Marine > Oceanic | place: Arctic Ocean: Canada Basin | collected... | reverse complement strand
TATCCCCGGATCTTTTGTAACAACAATCTGTTTACCTTCGATCGAGACCGAATTACCTGTACGGGCGGCGATGTGGCGTTGCATATGATGCTGCATCTGGTCGCGGGTCACCACGGTTCAGCCCTGGCGAACGGCATTTCCGACATGTTTGTGTGTGATCGAATTCGTGACAGCCATGAACCGCAACGCCTGCGTATGGAAAATCATGTGTTTGCCAGTCAGCCAAAATTGGCCAGCGCCGTGCAATTAATAGAGGCCAATATCGAGGAACCAATCGATCTTGCGGAGGTTGCGGCTTATTCAGGACTCTCACGTCGGCAGTTGGAGCGCCTGTTTCTGAATTTTCTGGGGATAACGCCGTCCAGGTTCTATCTAAAGGTTCGATTAGAGCGAGCGAAACAACTGTTGCGCCAAACGACCTGTTCTATCGTAGATATTTCATCGATCTGCGGTTTTGAGTCGACAACGCACTTTAATCGAACGTACAAGAAATATATGCGGCACTCTCCGAAAGCAGAACGTGGGATGCGAGCAACGCTGGGCTCGAACCTGGTTCTGACCGAGGAAACAACGGGTTTAATCCCAAACAGCGCCGCGCTGGCCTTGGCGTCCGCCATGTCCGAAACGTCGTTTGGTGCCTTTTCAAATGATGAAGCAGGCTATCACGTGTCCCAGGACCCAGTCGGGTTAGGCGAGGGTTAGGTGCAACGTTTTTCCGCTTTTAGTTTGTTCAAACATGCGCTGTCTCAGCATCAGAATTGGCAGCGATCCTGGCGTAATCCTGAACCTAAAAAACACTACGATGTGATTGTTGTCGGCGGCGGTGGCCATGGCCTCGCGACGGCTTATTATTTGGCCAAGGTGCACAATGTGACCAATGTTGCGGTCATTGAAAAGGGGTACCTAGGCGGTGGTAATACCGGCCGTAACACCACGATTGTTCGGTCTAATTATCTTTGGGATGAGGCGGCGCACCTGTACGAGCATTCATTGAAGCTTTGGGAATCTCTATCGACTGAACTCAATTACAACGTAATGTTTTCACAGCGCGGGGTTTTAAATCTTGGACATACCCTGCAAGACATGCGGGATATTGAGCGCCGGGTCTCGGCCAATCGATTGAACGGTATCGATGGCGAGGTGTTGGATGCGGCCGGGGTCAAAAAAATTGTCCCGCATATCGACATTACGACCGCCAGGCGCTATCCCATTTTGGGTGCGTCCTGGCAACCAAGAGGGGGCGTTGCGCGCCACGACGCGGTTGCTTGGGGTTATGCCCGGGCTGCGGATGCTTTGGGCGTTGATCTGCTGCAGCAGTGCGCCGTCACCGGGTTTGAGCTTGAAGGCAATCAGGTGCGGGGCGTGGTGACCGATCGCTATGGGGTGATTCATGCGGGCCGTGTGGGCTGCGTGGTTGCAGGAAACTCAGGCGTGCTCGCGGGTTATGGTGGCTTTGAGCTACCCATTGAGTCTCATCCGCTTCAGGCCTTGGTATCAGAGCCGATCAAACCGATCCTCGACACCGTGGTGATGTCGAACCAGGTTCACGGCTATGTCTCGCAGTCCGATAAAGGCGACTTGGTGATCGGCGCCGGGATTGATAGCTACACCGGCTATGGGCAACGGGGATCCATGCCGGTCATTGAACACACACTGGCTGCGATGATCGAACTATTCCCAATGTTTTCAAGAGTGCCGATGAATCGGCAGTGGGGCGGTATTGTCGATACAACGCCGGATGCTTGCCCGATCATTGGCGCAACCCCCATTGACAACCTTTACTTCAATTGTGGTTGGGGAACGGGCGGCTTTAAGGCAACGCCGGGTTCGGGTCATGTCTTTGCAGAATGTCTAGCAAGTGATGAGATCCCGGCTTTGGCCAAACCTTTTGCGCTCGATCGTTTTTATTCAGGCGCTTTGATTGATGAACATGGTGCGGCGGGCGTCGCGCATTAGCTATTACTGAGACCACAATGTTAAGAATGCGTTGCCCCTACTGCCAAGAATTACGAGATGAGCCTGAGTTTCACTACACGGGTGAAGCGCATATTGCTCGACCGGCGGACCCTGCGGCCTGCAGCGATGAGCAGTGGGGCACGTACCTGTATTTTCGTCGTAATCCCCGGGGCCGGCATCATGAAATGTGGTATCACGCGGCCGGTTGCCGGCGTTTCTTTAACGTCGTGAGAGATACGGTGAGTTACGAGATCGAGCAAACCTATGCCATGGGCGCGCAGCCGGTAAACGTCGAGGCGCAAACCCGATGACGCAAATCAATCGAATTGCGGATGGTCGTCTGATCGACCAAGCTGACCTCATTACGTTTACGTTCAATGGCCGCGTGCTCCAAGGTTTTCGAGGTGACACCCTAGCCTCGGCCTTGCTCGCGAATGACATTAAGATCGTGGGCCGCAGTTTTAAGTATGCTCGGCCGCGAGGCATCGTGGCGGCGGGCGTAGAAGAACCCAATGCGATCCTGCAAGTGGGTTCCACCGCCAGTACTCAAGTGCCGAATGTGCGGGCAACCGAGCAAGCGCTTTATGAGGGTCTGGCTTGTCGAACCACCAATGGTTGGCCAAGCGTCGAGTGGGACGCTTTGTCTGTGTTTGGTAAGCTCGCGGGCAAGCTGATGCCGCCCGGGTTTTATTACAAAACACTGATGTTTTCGCGCCCTTTCTGGCATGCGGCCGAGCAAGTAATTCGAAAAATGGCGGGGATCGGTTATGCGCCGACCGAGCCGGACCCAGAGATCTACGACAAGATCAATCGACACTGTGACCTGCTGATTATTGGCGCCGGACCTGCTGGGCTTGCGGCGGCGCACGTTGCAATGGCTTCTGGCGCTCGGATTATTATTGTTGATGAAAACCCGACCCCGGGAGGTTGGCTGCGCTTTAGCGATGATCTCATTGACGCGGCGCCGGCCCTGGCCTGGGTTGAAGTAATCCAAGAGGCCTTGATGGCTGCGCCCAATGTTGAATTGCTGCTGCGGACCACGGCGACCGGATTGCACGATGGCAATTTCATAACAGCGGTCGAGCGCTGCCGCAACCATCTTGAACCCTGCGTGACCCAAGGCTTGCCGCGGCAACGGATGCATCGCATTCGCGCTCGGGAAGTGGTGCTCGCGAGCGGCGCCCACGAGCGGCCCTTGGTTTATGCCAATAACGATGTGCCGGGTTGCATGTTGGCCGGCGCGGTATCAAGTTACTTGAAAGGCTATGGGGTCAGACCCGGTAACAACCTGGTGGTTGCGACCAATAACGACGCCGCTTATCAGGCCGCAATCGATTGGTTGGCGCCAGGCACAGGTCATGCCACGGTGGTCGATGTGCGCGTGGCGCCGCCACCCAGCCTTGTGACGCGGGCAGAATCGGCCGGCGTGGTGGTGATTCGGGCTGCGGTGGTGGTTGACGTCGTTGGTGGCGCCTCGGTTAAGGCCGCGGTGGTCTGCGATTATGATGGGCGCAATACCGGGCAATTGGGGGCGCCAAGAAAGCTTGCGGCGGATACGATTGCAAGCTCTGGCGGGTATTCACCGGTCGTTCACTTGTCTGCGCACTTGGGTCATCGGCCCGTTTGGCGGGAGGATATTGTTGGTTTCGTGCCGAACCCCGGGCACGATCGGCTGTTGTTTGCAGGCGCCGTCTCAGGCGAATTCACCCTTACTGAAGCCCTTCAGCACGGCGCTCGGGCTGCACGCGAGGCTTTGTCCCGAGTGGGCTTTGAAACCTCAGCAAGTTCAAAAATAGCCTGCAGTGAAAACATCGGCTTTGCCTTGCAGGCGCTGTTTCAGGTTCCGCACCCCAAACCAACGGCAAAGGCGCCACCGCAATTTGTCGATTTTCAATTGGATGTGACGGCGGCCGCCATCGAAATCGCGACCCGGGAAGGCTTTGAGAGTGTTGAGCATGTCAAACGCTATACCGCGCTTGGGTTTGGGACCGACCAAGGCAAACTATCGAACGTGAATGGTGTCGCGATTGCCGCCAATGCCCTAGGGCAGACCATTAAAGAGACGGGTACGACGATGTTCCGTCCGAATTACACCCCGGCAAGTTTTGGCGTGATGGCGGGTCGGGACGTTGGCGAATTCTTCGAGCCCAAGCGCTACACCGCGATGCAGGCCTGGCACGAAGCCAGTGGTGCGGCTTTTGAAGACGTGGGGCAATGGATCCGGCCTTGGTACTTTCCGCGGGGCGATGAAACCTTGCAGGCCGCCGTTCGGCGTGAATGTTTGGCGGTGCGACAGGGGGTCGGCATATTAGATGCCTCAACGCTCGGGAAAATCGATATCCAAGGCCCCGATGCCCGCAAGTTTCTGAATCGAATTTACACCAATGCCTGGCTGAAGCTGGCGCCGGGGAAATGTCGCTACGGATTGATGTGCAGTGAAGACGGCATGGTGATGGATGATGGCGTGACCGCGTGTCTCGCGCCGAATCATTTTTTGATGACCACCACAACGGGTGGCGCCGCGCGGGTTTTACAGTCCTTGGAGTTGTGGCATCAAACAGAATGGCCAGAGCTTAAAGTGTTTTTTAATTCGGTGACGGATCATTGGGCGACGATTACGCTGTCTGGACCAGAATCGCGGTCATTGCTCGCCCCCCTGACCGACATTGACCTAAGCCCCGCGAACTTTGAGTTCATGGACTGGCGGGCAGGGCTTGTCTGCGGTCTGCCCGCTCGGGTGTTTAGAATTTCGTTTACGGGCGAACTCACCTATGAAATCAACGTCAACGCCAATTACGGACTGGCCCTTTGGCAGCAGCTGATTCATGCCGGCGCCGACTTTGATTTAACGCCCTATGGCACCGAAACCATGCATGTGCTTCGAGCTGAGAAAGGGTTTGTGATCGTGGGCCAAGACACCGATGGCTCGGTAACGCCTGAGGATCTGGGTATGGGGTGGGCAGTGGCCAAAGGTAAAAAGTTCAGTTTTGTTGGGCAGCGGGGGATGGCGAGGGCCGACTGCCAGCGCGCCCAGCGTAAGCAGTTCGTGGGCCTTTATCCCCTCAACAAGTCGTTTGTTTTGCCTGAGGGCTCGCAAATTGTCTTGTCTCGACCCCAGTCCTTACCCGCCGATATGGTGGGACACGTCACATCGAGCTATGACAGCCCAAGCCTTGGGCGCAGTTTTGCTCTGGCGGTGGTGAAGGGCGGTCTTGATCGCTATGGCGAAATTGTCGAGGTTTCCGTGGGACCCAACCTGTGGGAAAAAGCCGAAATTCGATCCCCCGTATTCTATGATCCAGAGGGAGCGCGGCAGCATGTCTGATTCAGAGGTCATCGATGGTGGTTTGCCAAATCAATACCACCGAATGCCCGACGCAGGGTTCGATTCTGATCGCCTAGCCTCGCCCTTGGCGCGGGGTAACCGACGGCCAGTTTCAGGCGCCTCGCCGCTCGTTGTTGAGGAACACATCTTGGGCCATCTCATTCTGCGAGGACCGCCAGACGTGCTCAAAGCGGCGGTTTTGGAATGCATTGGGCTACCGTTGCCCAGTGCGCCGTTAACCTCGAGTTCGAATGATCAGTCTTGTATTCGCTGGTTGGGGCCGGATGAGTGGTTAGTGACGCTTGCCTTGACAGGGTTAGCACAGGCCGAGAGGGACCTCAGAGGCGCCTGTGGCGCGCAGATCGCTTTGGTCGATGTCAGTGGTGGACAAACGATCTTGGTTATCTGCGGTGATTGCGCAACCCAAGTCTTAATGAAGTCGACGTCCTATGATGTTGCGCCAGAAAACTTCCCGCCTGGCAAGGTGGTAACAACGACCTTTGCCCAAGCCCAAGTGGTGTTGCGACGTGTGAACGACAACACGTTTGAGCTGGTCCTGCGTCGAAGTTTTTCAGATTACCTGTGGGCCTGGCTCCGGGATGCGGCCAGCGAGTTCGGCTTTGCCGTTCAGGGCGAGGCCTAAGGCCGGTTGTTCCGTCGCCGCCGAGCAGTGGGTGCTGGTGCAATGGGCGGGGGGCGTTCGATCTGCTCAAAGAGCACCGAAAACGGGTCGGTTTTGTGTGGTATCGCCATCGCCTCGATAAAATGCTGTTGAAAGGCCGGTTCTACCGCGGTTTCTATTTTCTGTACTTGTTTAACAAGGGCTGCGATTTCCGCCCGGCTCTCTTGGTTCAAGAGCGCGATCCGCAATCCCGTACTGGCGGCATTGCCGACAGACGTGACCTGCTGCAAAGCGCAGTCCGGTATGAGGCCGAGCAACATGGCATATTGGGCGTCAACGTTGCTGCCAAAGGCGCCGGCGATGCGAATCTCATCGACCTTCTGAACTGGAAACCGGTCCATTAACAACTTAACGCCGGCGTAAAGCGCCGCTTTGGCTAACTGAATTTGACGCACATCGTTCTGGGTAATCATCACGGGATGGTCGCCGGGCACAAGAACGTAGGCAAAGGTTCTGCCATTTTGAACGATGCGATCACTGCGGGCAGCGGCGCTGGCTTGGATCACGCCATCGCTGGACAAAATACCCGTTAAAACCATCTCGCCGATGACTTCGATGATGCCGGATCCGCAAATGCCGGTTACAGCAAGGTCCGCGACCGCATCGGCAAAACCGGTTTCGTTGGACCAAATCTCAGAGCCGATGACTCGGTAGCGCGGCAGTAGGGTTTCTGGGTCAATTCGCACGCGCTCGATCGCACCTGCGGCGGCGCGCTGGCCGCAGCTGATTTGCGCGCCTTCAAAGGCAGGCCCCGTTGGACTTGAACAAGCTAAGAGTTTTTGATTGTTGCCAAGCACAATTTCAGCGTTGGTGCCGATGTCGATGATCAGCGAAATTTTCTCGGTTTTGTGGGGTTGCTCCGAGAGAATCACGGCGGCGGTGTCAGCCCCAACGTGGCCGGCAATACAGGGCGGCAGGTACAGTCTGCCCCCTGGATTGATCGCAATGTTGACCGCACCCGCCGGCAAATTGATTTCAGTGTCGATGGCCAAGGTGAAGGGCGCCACCCCCAAAGGGGTTGGGTCAATGCCCAGCAACAAATGATGCATGATGGGATTGCCGGCTGCGGCAATCGAGACGATCCAGTCTGGGTCGATGTTCGCCTCTGCCGCCGCCTCTTGGATCAACTCGTTCAGCGCCGCTCGAACCACCTCGGTCATTTCAGAAATCCCATCAGGATGCATGATGGCATATGAGACGCGGCTCATAAGGTCTTCGCCAAAGCGGATTTGCGGATTCATTCGACCATTGGAGACCAAAACGTCGCCCGACACTAGGTCTGTTAAATGCAGTGCGAGGGTGGTGGAGCCTATGTCGATGGCCGCCCCAAAGACCCGATCGACCAGGCCGGGCCAGATGCTGATGAGGGTCGGTGTTAAGCCAGGGTCAAAAACGGCGACGGTTACAGACTGTTTGCCTTGGGTCAGGGCGCTGTTAAGGCGCGACAAAATGCTCGGGTCAAAGGCAAGGTCTGCAAGTCCCCATTCGGCTGTCAGTGCCGTCTGTATCCGAGTGAGGTCACTCGATCCAGCATCGAGTTCATTCTCTTCAACTTCAATATAGTACAGTTTGATATCGGGCACGATTTTGATGTCACGAACAACCGCGGATTTGCGAACAACCTGACGATGCACTTGCGATTCAGCGGGGACATCGATGACGAGGGGGCCTTGAATGAGGGTGTGGCAGGACAACCGGCGACCTGGCTGGAGCGAACCTTTGCGATGTTCAAACTGCACTTCTGTCGCTGAAAAAGGCGAGAGATGCTCCGCTGAAGAGGTGATGCTGTGCTTCGGAAAATCGCCTTCGGTACAAAGAATTTGGCAGCGCCCACACAGGCCTCGGCCACCACAGACAGAATCGATATCAACACCGAGTTGTCGCGCCGCGGTCAGTAGCGGCGTGCCAAGGCAAAACGTCCCGCGCCGCCCTGAGGGCAGGAAAACAACCGGTACAGACTGGGTCACGGGTCAGGCCTTGGTCTAGCGCTGGGCATCACCCGCGGCGCCGACGTCGGCCACCCTCACGGCGCGCGCGACCCGCATCGGCGGCTTGTGGTTCCCGGTGTTTGGCAATCCAGCGGGTACAATCTGGATCATGGCCCATCATCACGTCGGCGCCGAGCACAGCGCGCACGACTTCCTCATGCAAAGGATTGGTGATCGCCGAGGTCATGCCGCAGGCCATGGCCATTGGTAGAAAGGCTGCATTGATCCCGTTTCGATTGGGTAGACCAAAACTGACGTTTGAGGCGCCACAGGTGGTGTTCACTTTGAGTTCCTCACGCAGGCGACGCACGAGGTGCATGACTTGGCGTCCAGCAGTATTAATGGCGCCAATGGGCATGACCAAAGGGTCGACCACAACATCACAGAACGGGATGCCATAGTCCGCAGCGCGCTCAATAATTTTTTTAGCAACCTCAAAGCGAACATTGGGGTCTTCTGAGATCCCGGTTTCGTCATTCGATATTGCAACGACCGCCGCTTTATATTTTGCAACGAGGGGGAGCACCGCATCCAGCACTTCATCCTCGCCGGTGACCGAGTTCACAAGCGCCTTACCCTGATACACGGCAAGGCCTGCGTCGAGTGCTGCAATAATCGATGAGTCGATGGTGAGCGGCACGTCCGTAATGGATTGGACCAGCTGAATGCATTTGGCCAGTATGGCGGGTTCGTCCGCCAGTGGAATGCCGGCGTTCACATCCAGCATTTGCGCGCCGGCCGCAACTTGTGCCAAGGCGTCAGCTTCAACGCGTTTAAAATTGCCCTGGATCATCTCGGCCGCCAAGATCTTTCGACCGGTGGGGTTGATTCGTTCACCGATAATCACAAACGGCTGATCGAACCCGATAATGACTTCCTTGTTTGCGGAACTTAGTACCGTACGGGTCATAACTTACTCCGAGTGAATCATTGCTTTTAAGACTGAATGTGGGCTGCTGTGGGTTGATGTGGCTCTAAGCCATTATTTTTAATCAGCAGGTCGAGATCTTGATTGGAATAGCGCGCGTCTATCGCCGCGGCGGCGTCACGTGCAATTTGGCTCGGGTCGTCCGAGCTTGGGATGTTGTGGGTGATCCGCTGCCAGGCCTCGAGGTAGGCCTGGCTGCCACCTTTACCCGCCCGCATGGCCGCTCGATCGATGGCAGCTTGAAAGCGATGAGGCAGCTGTACTTTCGCCTTGGTGCGTCCGGCTTTAACGATGACCTGTGAGGGAATATCACGCCAGACGATGGTGATTAATTTCATGCGGCGCACCAAGTAAGCGGCTCAGCCAGGCCGCTGTATCCGACAGGCTTGTGCTCAAACGCAAGGCCTAAAAAGTTGGCGGCGGCCCGGGCTTTTTTAAGCAGTTCACCGTCTGCGCTCTGGGACAGATAGCAAAGCCGTGAGTAGTGACCAAAGTATGTGGGTAATAATACGGGATGCTTGTCCAGTCCTAACGACTTCACGACCATGGTCTCGAAGTGTCGAGTCAGAAAGTCGGTTAACCAAAAGGTGCCAGGATGCGCCGCCATGGCCGTTTCAAAATGATCGAGTCCGGCGAAGGCCGCAAAACAGTGCGGGCCTACTAGCCGTTCAATATGGTCAGCGTCTTGGATCAGTCGATCGATTGCGCCTTGGGTGCCGCAATCGCCATAGGCAATGAGGATTTTGGCATAACGATTACCCGCTTGAAGAATCTTTTCAGCGAGTCGGGCTGGGATTTTTGAGGGCGTGTTATGCAGGGCTGCATCCAGGCACTGAATCTCTAGATGTTGCCAATCATTCACGGTTTTTAAATGCTGGATTTCCCGAGCAAGCGCCCCGCAGGCAATGACCAGGCATGACTCAGGCATTTTCTGCTCTGCGCTGCGCAATCAGTCGGGTAGCTTGGGATGCCGCTTCTGCGGCATCCCGGCAATAGGCATCGGCGCCAACGGCTTCGCTAAATTCTTCATTGAGCGGTGCGCCGCCAACCATCACAATGTACTGGCTGCGAAGGTTGCGTTTGACGAGTTCATCGATGACCACCTTCATGTAAGGCATGGTGGTGGTTAAGAGGGCAGAAAGGCCAAGGATGTCCGGTTGATGTTCTTCAAGGGCCGCCAGGTACTCATCGACGGAATTGTTAATACCAAGGTCGATCACTTCAAAGCCGGCACCTTCCATCATCATGCCCACGAGATTTTTGCCGATATCGTGAATGTCGCCTTTGACGGTGCCAATGACCATTTTACCGATTGGTTTTACGCCGGTCTCTGCTAGGAGCGGCTTCAGGACGCCCATGCCGCCTTTCATTGCATTGGCGGCAAGCAGCACTTCGGGAACGAATAAAATGCCATCTCTAAAATCAACCCCGACAATTTGCATGCCGCCGACCAGGGCTTCATTGAGTACCTTCTCGGCGCTCCAATCTCGACCTAAAAGGATCTCGGTGCCTTCTATGATCTCGTCTCTTAATCCGTCATACAGATCGTCATGCATTTGCGTCACGAGCTCTTGATCGTCTAGCTCATTCAGGTCGAAATCATCATCGATTGCGTCGGTCACGTGAATTCCTCTTAATAGTCTTGATCAGCAGATTCGCTTTTACGGCGAGTCATGAAATCGATCAGTGCTTCATCGATGGCCTCGTCCAGAGGCGGCGCTTCAAAGCTTGCGAGCTGAGCTTTCCATCGGGCATTGGCTCGGGTCTCTGCATCGAGCGAACCATCTTCTTGCCACTGCTCAAAACTGTTGTTATCGGCCATGGTCGATCGATAGAACGCCTTTTCAAAATTGTCTTGGGTGTGGGTTGCGCCCAAGAAATGCGCGCCGGGCCCTATTTCGCGCAGCGCGTCCATCGCTTGACCGTTCTCTGAGAGGTCGATCCCTTTGAGTAAAATAGCAATCATATTGGCTTGGTCTGCATCCATGACGAACTTCTCGTAGCTCATGACCAGTCCGCCCTCTAACCAACCGGCGGTGTGCAGCATAAAGTTCACACCAGCAAAGGCCGCCGCTTGCAGGGTGTTGGCAGATTCGTAAGCCGCTTGGGCGTCGGCAACCTTTGACGCGCACAGGCCGCCGCCGGATCGAAACGGTACCCCAAGCCGACGTGCGAGCGATGCAGCACCTAAAAGCACAAGGCTGGGTTCTGGCGTGCCAAAGGTGGGGGCACCCGATTGCATCGAGATGGCACTGGCAAAAGTGCCAAAGATGACCGGCGCGCCCGGTCGAACCAGCTGGGTGTAGGCCATGCCGGCTAATGCCTCGGCAAGAATTTGGGTCAAGGTGCCGGCGACCGTCACCGGTGACATTGCGCCGGCTAATATAAAGGGCGAAATAATTGTCGCCTGATTGTTTTCGGCATACACCCGGGCCGCGCCCAGCATTGTGCTGTCGAAGGTCATGGGCGAGTTCACGTTGATGAGGCTGGTGGTGACACAGTTTTGGTCAACAAAGGTGTCACCAAACACCAGCTTTGCCATATCAACGGTATCTTGCGCGCGCTCGGGATGGGTCACCGACCCCATAAAGGGTTTGTCTGAGTATTTAATATGGCTATAGACCATATCAAAGTGCCGCTTATTGACGGGCAGATCGACCGGTTCGCAAACGGTGCCGCCGCTGTGATGTAACCCTTGATTGATGTAGGTCAGCTTTACGAAATTTCTAAAATCTTCAATTGTTGCGTAGCGTCGGCCGCGATCCAGGTCGCGGACAAAGGGGGAACCGTAGGCTGGGGCGAGCACGGTTCGATCGCCGCCGATGATGGTTGAGCGTGCTGGATTACGGGCATGTTGGGTAAATTCTTTTGGGGCCGTGCGCAGCAATTGGCGGCAGAGGCCTCGGGGCGGTCGCACCCGGTCACCGTCGATTGCCGCGCCCGCATTGCGCCAGAGTGCCAAGGCCGCGGGTGATTCCTTGAAATCAATACCAATTTCTTCCAGGACCGTCTCGGCATTGTGCTCGATCAGCGCTAGGGCCTCTTCACTGAGGACTTCAAAATACGGGATACCCCGATCAATGTGGGTGACCATTGCATCCAGGGCTGACGCTTGTCGAGCGGCGACTCGGCTTGACCGACCACCGCTTCTTCGTTTTCCCGTTTTATCCATAATCGCTGCTCTTAATGGGACGCTTAATCGGGCTCTTAATGAGACGCTACATGGGTGCTCTAGTGGGCCGTTTTTTTGCTCGTTTTTAATGGCACTGCAAAAACCGAATTGTGCTGTAGCGGCTTGATATCGGTCGGCAAAATTGCGACATGATTTAGCCTAAATGCGACATGCTGTGAGCCCAATAAACCGCGGTTTTCAATCGCAAGAATTTGAATTATGGTGAGGAACCCGATGGCGTTTAAACGCACTGTGGCGCGTGTCGAAAGCGATGATAAACCGCCGACTTGTTTCGGACTGCTGCCGGCAGTTTTGGCGCGGCAGGCTACGGCCAAGTCAGTACGATGATGGCCTTGCGATGATGGCCCTGCGATTAAGGAAATGGCGATTAAGGCTTTGCGATTAAGGAAATGGCTTTAAGGCAGTGCTTTAAGACAGTGCTTTAAGACAGTGGCAATTAGACAATGTGAAAGCGAATAGGGAGACTCATGCGGCCTGAGGAACAGCAGCGAATTTTACAAACTTTAAAGCAAGGTCTTGAAACCCAAACCAGTGCCGATGCCGGCGAGATGTTGCAAGTGCCGATGGATGGCTATACCGATCCAGCGCAGCTCGCGCTCGAGCAAGCCGTGTTCTTCAAACAAACACCCTTGATGCTGGGATTATCC
>Ga0115000_10003707_pt1 | contig 12725 bp, 11 predicted proteins | sample ArcticOcean_MG_C_6_FD_89690 | JGI IMG/M metagenome (GOLD analysis project Ga0115000, IMG submission 89690) | Marine microbial communities from western Arctic Ocean - ArcticOcean_MG_CB8_128 | ecosystem: Environmental > Aquatic > Marine > Oceanic | place: Arctic Ocean: Canada Basin | collected... | reverse complement strand
TTCTGCGAGGCCTGGCATTGATCCGAATTCGGCTCGCGGCGGGTCACCCCCGGCGTTGAGGGCCCGACTGTTTAAACGACCGTGCCCCATTCTGCTCACACTACTTTTTCGATATAAAATATAATGCCCATCATTAATATGATGTTAGACTTTGGCTCACCACGTGACTCACATTGAGACCAACCATGCACATACTCCGAACCCCCGACGCCTGTTTCGACGGTTTAAAAGATTACCCGTTTGAGCCGAACTACACCCAGATCACAACAGCCGATGGCAGCGCCCTGCGCATCCACCATGTGGATGAGGGCCCAAGTGATGGCGATCTTGTGTTGTGCCTGCACGGACAACCGGTTTGGAGTTATCTCTACCGAAAGATGATTCCGCACTTAACGGCCAGCGGGCTGAGAGTCATCGCGCCGGACCTGCCGGGTTATGGTAAGTCGGACAAACCCGCGGCCCGGGAGGACTATTCTTACGAGCGACAGGTTGAGTGGATGGGCCAATGGCTCGAGCAGAACGACTTCAACAACATCACGATTTTTGGCCAAGATTGGGGCGGCCTAATCGGACTTCGACTGGTCGCCAATCATCCCGATCGTTTTGCTCGGGTCGTCATCTCGAACACCGGCCTGCCCTATAACCCCAATACGCCCGACCCTATCCTCCAAGAAATTCAGGCATTTCGGGCCAATGCGCCAACGCCTTCGCTGATGGCCATGCAAAAGGCGATCAACGGAATGCCAAGCGGCGACCCGGCGCTGAAGTTCGCTTATTGGCAAAAGTTCTGCTGGGAGTCGGAAAACCTTCCGGTCGGCATGATGATGCAGATGATGATGGAGCATCCATCGACCCCCGTCATGGCAACCAATGTCATCCTGAATCAACTCGGGCTCTTTAAATATTCCCCCTGCCGTTCAGCCTTAGCTAGGGCGTACGACGCCCCGTTTCCTGATGCCACTTATAAAATGGGCCCAAGGGCAATGCCAAGTCATGTTCCAACAACCTCGACTTCGGCATCCCTGGCCCAGCAAGCAGCGGCCTGGACGTTTTTCGAAACCTTTGAAAAACCGTTCCTCTGCGCCTTCGCCGATAATGACCCGGTTACCAAAGGCGGTGAACAAGCCTTCCTTGATCGCGTTCCAGGTACCAAAGACCTACCGCATACCGAAATCAAAGGGGGCGGTCACTTTGTACAAGAACAAGCCCCGGAACAGGTTGCTACCGCAATCAGTCAACTGATTGCGCGCACCTAACGGCTATGAGTTGCCCTGATCGCGCAATCAATGGCGGCCCCTGCAGGTTTAAAACAAGCACCCGAACCGGTGCAGCCGCAATGAGCCAACAGATTGCCCGCCTTGCGACGATGGGGTTACGCGCCAAAGGCCTGGCGCTGGATGTCTCAACCGTCGGTCTGACAACGAAAGGCTTTCTCAAAGATTGAATTCATGACGGCATCTGCTGGTTTAAAACCAGGCATCCGAACCGATGCCGCCGCAACGAGCCCACTGATTACAGGCCGCGAGCCGTCAGATCAGCGAGTCTGCAATATCCTGCAGGGCCAGTCTGCAGACCATTCGAAAGAAGGATTCGTCAGATCAAGCGGGCTTAACGGACTCCATCCGCTGACCATAGTCCCAGGCCGAGATCCAAACCGGTGTCAACCGAAGCTCCAACTCCTCATCCACCCGACTCATTAACCAATTACCCAAGCCCGCATTGCTGTCACCGAGGTAACGCGCGATGAGCTTCGGCAGACTCTGCGCGGCGGCCCCGGCATCAACTTCGATCACGGCCTTGCCCCGAACCCCACAATAGGGGGGCGTGTTGGACGCGATTTCAAACGCGCACCGCGGGTTCTTGGCAATCAATTTCGCGATTTGACTGCGCGCATGGGTCGCGCAAATGAGCGCGCCTTGCTCCGGGTCATAATCAAACCAAAGAGAGCAGATCGTTGGGAAATCCCCATCCGTTATGGCGATTCGCATGGGAATGACCGTCTCTTTCAAATAGTCGGCAATTTGCGCTTCGTTCCAGCTACTTTTTTTTCCAACATCCATGATGTGCACTCCCAGCTTGATTGCCTATTATCGTGTCTTCTGTGTCTTCTGTGTCTTCTGTGTCTTCTGTGTCTTCTGTGTCTTCTGTGTCTTCACGAGCATTGCGCCTTTATTGGCCCTCGGTCAACGAATAAATAAATAGGCAGCGGCGCCAGCAAATCGCTTCTCGATGACCTCGGGTCGTCGTCTTTAAATACTCATTAGGTCTGTGCGGCAGACTGCTCTAACAAATTTCGAACCATGATTGCTAATTGCCGCCACCTATGTGACATTTACCCGATAGAAGTTGCCATAAGTTCGGATAGCTCTAGCGGGTATGCAACCGAAACCACGACCGCATAATAGACTTATTGACTGGGCCCTTCTTTGAAGAATTTTGCTCTCAATTTAAAAGGTACGCACCATGCCTAAACTGAATATTAATAACAAAAGCTACCTGGTTGATGCAGAACCCGATACGCCGTTGCTCTGGGTCTTAAGGGAAGATTTGCGATTGACCGGCACAAAGTTTGGCTGCGGCGGTGGCCATTGTGGGGCCTGTACGGTCCATGTCAACGGCGAAGCCGTCAGAAGTTGTCAACTTCGAGTTGACGATGTCTATGGCGCATATATCACAACAATTGAAGGCTTGAGTGCTGGCATCGACCACCCGGTACAAAAGGCTTGGATTGAGCACCAAGTGCCGCAATGCGGATACTGCCACTCTGGTCAAATCATGCAAGCAGTCTCTTTTCTTAGAAGAAATCCAGACCCATCAGATGACGAGATTGCCGCCGCAATGCGAGGTAATTTGTGTCGTTGTATGACCTATACAAGAATCAACAAGGCCATACGTTCGGTGGTTAATGACACTGACATAACAGAGGTCTAGTAACCAATGACTCAATTCGATCCTTCTCGCCGCAAATTCATCATTTCATCAACCGCTGGTGTCAGTGGGCTAATGATTGCCCAAAGCGCCTTGGGTGGTGCCGTGGTCAATCTTTTAGATCCAGGGAGCCCGCTCGTCTTACCAGAGAATTTTACGCCTTGTGTCTGGTTCACAATGCAAAGCAGTGGCGAAGCTAATATTCATATTTTTAAGCAGGAATTAGGTCAGCATGTCGGTACCGCCTTCGCCCAAATTGTAGCGGAAGAGCTCGACCTTGATTGGTCGAAAGTCAATATCGATTATCCTGAGATGGACAGTGTTCAGGTTCAAAAAACGGGTCAACAACTTACTGGCGGCAGTATGAGTGTGTTGACCAACTTTACAGAACTGGCACAATCGGCGGCCGTTGCCCGTCAGTTCCTCGTCGAGGCTGGCGCCGAAATTCTTGGCAGTGCCCCCACTGATTGCATTACCCAAAGCGGCTATGTGATTGATCCCATTTACGAAGAAAGAATTAGTTATAGCGAAATTCTCTCGCAAACAACTATTTCCCATACCATCCAACCTGAAGAACTAGCCGAGGCAACCTTAAAGAAACGAGAAGATTATAAAATCATTGGTCAATCTCTGCCCGCCTTAGACATTGAAGAAAAAGTAAACGGCAAAGCCAAATACAGCATCGATGCCTACGTTCCCAATATGGTCTACGGTAAGATGTCACTCGCGCCAACACGGCTTGGATCAAAAATCTTGTCGGTGAATGACGTGGCCGCACGCGAAGAAATACCAGGGTATATCCGAACCTTATCCCTGAGTGCATCTGGCATGCCCGGTATGGGCCGAACCGATGTCGCCTTGGTGATTGCCGAGAGCTTTCCCGCAGCAATGCGTGCCGCCCAACTCATCGACGTCCAATGGGACGTTCCCGCATCTCAAAGGATTAGCTCTGAGGCGCTTTTTGCAGATGCGAAAGCGCTTCCAGATCGAGCGGAAGGCGTTAAATTTCTGAGCGTCGGGAATGTTGAGGCGGCCTTAAAAGATGCCAGCGAAATCCTTGAGGCTGAATATCAAACATCAATGATTGAGCATGCCGCACTCGAACCTAGAAATGCCTTAGTCCAAAATATTGACGGGGTTTATCATATTTATTCCGGCCATCACATGGGATCGGCACTCATCGAAATCATCGCCGGCGAGCTTGGCGTTGGTGTTCAACAAGTTGTTTTTCATCCAAATCTCGTCGGTGGCAGTTTTGGCGATAAGATTTATGGTGATCAAGTTACAGTCGCCGCCCAAGCCTGCCAGGTCGTGGGCAGACCTGTAAAAGTGATGCTGACACGAGAGGACCAGTTTAATTTCGGTCATCCGAAAACGATTTCACACCAACGACTCAAGGCGGCCATAAAGGACGACCAAAGTTTGGCCATACAGAAGCGAATTCAGGCAATCAAGCACGACCTCGTTGCAGCCCCCGGATCGCCCGGTAAAATGCCCAACTTCCAATACGACGATATTGATAGCAAGCGTCCCAAAATGGGATTCATGGATAACGCTCGCGGCGCAGTTGCAGGTTCCGACCATTGGTATGACATTGAGCATACTGAGGTGCAATACTTTTACCAGACCTTGATGACCGACTTGGTTCCTGTTGGGCATGTTCGCTCTGTTGGGAACTTTTACAATGTCTTTGCTGTTGAGAGCTTTATTGACGAGCTTGCTCACCGCCTGAAAGTAGACCCCCTCGATTTGAGACTTAGCCTCTTAAAAAGCCGAGGTCGAAATGGCGGCGCGCCCGCTCGAGCCGATGAATCCTCAGATTCACTGCTCATGGGGGCAGGGCAGGTCACCGTGGGTGGCGGGCAACGACTTGCAAACGTTCTAAAAATAGCTACCGGCCAGGCAAACTACGGCTCTCCGCTTTTGAAAAAAAACCGCGCTCAAGGGATCTCCATCGCAGCGGCAGAGAATCGTATGAACCCAACCTATGCCGCCTGTGTGGCGGATATTGAGTGGTCCAAGACCGGCAACATTAGTGTCAAAAAGCTGACTGTGTGCGCTGATGTTGGCTTGGCCATTAATCCTGATGGTATTCGAAGCCAAATAGAAGGCAGCTTACTTTGGGGTATGAGTAGCACCTTCTACGAAGAGGCGGTTCTGGAAGATGGCCGACTCAAAGAAACCAATTTTGATGCTTACAAGTGGCAACGTAACACTGAGTTGCCCGAACTTGATATTCACATTGTCGAAAACGGGGTCCATCCCAGCGGCGCTGGCGAAAACACCCTATCCTTGGTTGCACCGGCGGTTTGCAATGCCATTCATAGACTGACTGGGAAACGCCTCAGATCGCTTCCATTGAAGCACCACCTCCCAATCGTGTGAGACAACGAACTTGCCTCGACTAAAACCGAACCGTTAGCCCAAACAGTGCTCTCCGCTATCGGTTTAAGACACGGGGCAAACGGAGCTCGAAAGTCGAGCCCGAGCCGGGCTCACTTTCAACGATAATGTCACCCTCCATCATTTCCGCAAGCCGCTTCGTAATCGCAAGGCCAAGGCCTGTGCCACCAAATTTAGCGGTTGTATCATCATTTGCTTGCGTAAATTCTTCAAAAATCTTGCCGACCTGTTCCTGCGTCATCCCAATCCCAGAATCGGTGATTTTAAAGCTGATCCAATCGACCTCTTGAACGCGATCTAACTGCACAGCAAAGATTACCGCGCCTTGCTGGGTAAATTTACAAGCATTGCTCAAAAAGTTTAAAAGAATCTGTCGTAATCGCGTCTCATCAGAGCGCATCATCCCCAGATCCGACGCAAAGCGGTACTCAATCGTATTCGAGTTTTTATCAGCAAGGGATTGGCTTACGTCTTTGATAAAGGTCATCGCCGACGTCAGGTCGAATTCAGAGAGATAGAGTTCTAACCTGCCGGCCTCGATCTTTGAATGATCAAGTATATCGTTGATCAACTGTAACTGATGCGTGGCCGCATCTCGGATCTTCTTCGAATCACCGATCAACCATTCTAGCGCCTCTTCCTCGGCCTCTTCTGCAATCATCTCTGAATAACCGATAATTGCATTCAACGGCGTGCGCAACTCATGGGTCATATTGGCTAGAAATTTACTCTTCGTTTCGCTGGCGGTATTGGCCCTGTCACGCGCCGTCTCAAGCTCCTTTGTGCGTTCCTGAACGAGATTGTCTAACTCTGCATATTGCCCTTCCAATTCACCCGCGAGCGATCCAAAGGACGTTGCAAACAAGCCACTGACCGCATCCTTTTCAACTTCGAACCCTGCTTCTGCCTCTTTCAACTGAGAGCTATTGATCTCTTGCTCTAATGCTTCGATCGTTAAAGCCATACTCAGCTTTCGCGCAGGCGGCAATAAGTCCGCCAGCAAGCGAGTTTGTTTTAATATCTCTGACTGTTGCGCAATTCTTTGTTGTCGGGCCTCCACTCTCATTTGATTAAACGCAACAAGACGTCCCCGAAAGACCTCGATGGCTTGTCCAATCTTACCAACCTCATCTTCTCGCTTTTGATCCATTTGAACCTGCAAATCACCCTTAGACAGGGCTTGAAGTACGCCTATTGCCCGCCCTAAAGGATCAAGCGCTCGTTTCAGGAAAAAGAACAAGAACAAACCCGATATCATTAAAAAGATCGTGGCACTGATTAAAGCTTGGTTTAGATATTGTTCACCAAGCACAATCGTTTCATTAATGTCCTTGCCAAATAAGAGCCCGACTTCATCATCTTCACCAACCGAAATGCGCTCTGGACTCAGGGCATAATAACGGCTGTTTAACTCGGTGACTTCTGGCCGCGCTACACCGGCTACCTCCTCGGCCTTGAAATTCGCCTGAGAAGTGGCCGACATCGCCCCTGGATACCTTGGGACCAATACCGCTGAGCGACTGTCGGCCTCAAAGGCCTCGCTCAAAACTGAAAATGACAACCCGTAGTAGACATAAGCCAAAACCGTCGCGTTGGCGTAAATCGGGAAGACGACGATTAAAGAAAGCTTGTCGCCCTGCGCAACAATTCCGTGATACACATTCTTCGAAAAGCCATAGTTCGCCAAGGACAAACCGATAGAAGCCAGCGCATCATTATCTAAAGGTTGAATTTTTGGCGACTGGAAGGCCTTAAGGGGCTTACCCTCCTTATCAAATACGATCAATGTGTCGAGCGTTTCATTCTCAACTAACTTAGTAAAATGATCCGCTAATGCGATCTCGATTTTACGCTCATTTTGACTTCTTACCGCATCAATCGGACTGCGACTGCCTCTAAGTTTCCAAATGGAAGGCTTCCCAGGATCCGCATCAAATGCGTAGTACTCCATCTGACTAGAAAGCGCCTCTCTCGTTTTTGAGAACAATACACGCTGATTGTCCGAAATCTCCCGAGTCAGCGACTCAATGGATTGCTCACGGAGTAAAAAATTTTCTGACAAGACAATCAAAATTGTCACTAACAGCGACAAAAAAAACAATGCCGTAATTTGATACAAGATTGAACTTGAGATTCGTTTTAACACCTTTCAGCCTGCTAAAAAAATTAGGTATACTGATCCTGAACTTAACAGAAAATCACGTGGACTGCTCTATGCACACCTTCCTCCGTAAAACGCTTTTTACAGCGCTGTTCGTGACTTTTATAGCAGGGCCACCTGTCGCGATTGCGGATAGCATTGACCTGTATAAACTTGGGAAAATTGTTTACACAACAGGCTCTGAAAGTTGCCTGACCTGCCATGGTAGCGATGGTAACGGGACCAGTCGATCTAACGTCAGTTTACGACAACCGCAAACTTGGAAGGCTTTTCAGCTTGAGTCAGCGCTTCGTGGCTCCGATGTTGCCATTGAATCAGAAGCGGTGGTCAAAGCGGTTATTTCGTTAGGCGCAAAGGGCTGGAACGAGAAAAACTTCGGCAAACTGCGCACGCATTTATCTAAATCGGTTGAAGAGGAAACGCCGCCGCAAAGATCAGTACCCTTTGACGAAGACATGATTGGCCTCGAGGGCCCAAACAAGAAAGTCTTAAGCAAACGTGTCATCAGAATGATGCGCGCGGCTGGTATGCCACGGCCTAGACCTGAAGAGATTAATGATGTACTCGCCGCCGCCGCGTTCACCTATATTAATCAGGAATTTGTAGACGATGAAGATCATTAAAATCTGATTAACAAAAGCATACCGGTCGAGCGGCAACCGATCCAAAAATCGCTCAAAACGGTAGCCCCATCGCGCTGATTCAGCATTTAGGTGCCTCAAACCCGACCCTGTCACAGCGTTTTAATAAAGGCCTTTTACGCCTTACTGGCGCGCTATGCGACTTCTTTTGTCCTTATACTTTAATCAACAACTTGCCGAGGTTACCGCCAGAAAACATAAAGCCTAAGGCTTCTGGATAGCTTTCAATACCTTGTAAAATCTCCTCGGGCAGTGCAATCGAGCCTTCCTTTATCCACTGGCTTAACTGCGCTTTAGCGGGCGCGATTGAATCCGGAAAATGGAAATAGGCAAACCCTTCCATCGCCGACTGCCGCTCTGCCAAACGAAGATACAGCGACGGGCCTTGCACCTGCGCCATATTGTCGTACTGCGACACGGCGCCGCAGATCACAACGCGCGCCCGCAGGGCAAGATTGTCCAAGACAGCATCCAGAATCGCCCCGCCAACATTGTCAAAAAACACATTGATGCCCGACGGCGCCAAACGCTTGAGCTCACTTGCCACATCTTGGCTTTTGTAATCGATGACCGCATCAAAGCCCAACTGACTGGTGAGGTAGGCGCCCTTGCGATCGCCGCCAGCAATACCGATGACTCTGGCCCCTGCTTTCTTGGCAATTTGTCCGGCAACACAACCCACCGCGCCGGCCGCAGCAGACACCACAAACACATCACCCGGTTGAACTTTCGCAACATGCATCATACCAATCCACGCGGTCACCCCGGTTGAGCCGCCCAGCAGTCCTAAATGCAGGCTTAATGGCCCGACATCGCCATCAACCTTTTCGAGCAGATCCGGCTTTAAGGTTGCCATCGTTTGGGCGCCTAAATGGCCTCGCACGGCTTGGCCCACCGCCCACCCGTCGGCCCTCGACGCGACAATGCGGCCAACCGCACCAGCGAGCACAACGCCGCCCAAAGGAACCTGCCGGTGGAACCCCGCCCCCATGAGCATCGTTCGAGCGCCCGCATCGACCGAGACGTACTCAACCGCGACGCGAATTTCGCCCTCTGCCAACGGCGCCAACGCTTGGGTCTCAACCTGAAAACAATCCGGCGTGGCATCTTTCACCGGCCGCTTCACTAAAATTACTGCCTGATTTTGACTGGACATCAATCTGCACTCATCTTTTATAACAGGCGATCATACTATCGAGCCCCTGCAGAAAGGCAATGGTTGACGCTTGAAAGCGACCCCTGGCGGCAGCGCGGCCTTGCGCCAGCCCAAAAATCGAGCCTTTTTATCGGCTACAAAGATTTTGCCGGTAAAATCTGCTCCCCCGAGCGGGTAGGCGCCTTGCATCTTGCTCCCTGCCGAGGGATGCTGCCGCTTGTTGGAATAAAAGAGCAAACAATGAGCGACCTAGAACAAACCAAATTATCCGTCTTTAGCCCACAAGTTCGTAACTACGCCCTTGGCGTTTTAGTGGTGGTCTATACCTTCAATTTCATTGACCGCCAGATTCTATCGATCTTACTCGAGCCCATTAAACAGGATTTAGGATTGTCTGATACCGCCCTTGGCATGCTCACCGGGTTTGCCTTTGCCCTGTTTTACGCAACCCTCGGCATTCCCATCGCGCGATTGGCCGACCGCGGCAATCGCCGCAACATCATTGCCGGCGCGCTCACCATCTGGAGTGTGATGACCGCGCTATCGGGCCTTGCCCAAAACTTTTGGCATTTGCTCATCGCGCGGATCGGGGTTGGCGTGGGAGAAGCGGGCTGCTCGCCACCCGCGCACTCGATGATTGCCGATTATTTTCCAGCCGAAAATCGCGCCACCGCGCTCGGTATTTATGCCCTGGGCATTCCGATTGGCATCCTCTTTGGTTTCATTGCCGGGGGTTGGATCAACGAGTTCTTTGGTTGGCGCGTTGCGTTTTTTGTGGTCGGCATCCCGGGCATATTGCTAGCGGTCCTCGTGCGTTGGAGCCTCCGAGAGCCTGAACGCGGCATGGCTGAAGGCAAGCAAGCCAGCGCCGAACAACCCGGGGTTATGGAAACCTTTACCTATCTTTGGAAAAAACGCTCCTTTCGGCACATGGCGGTCGGCGGCGGCCTCACCGCATTTGTCGGCTATGGGATTGTGACTTGGGTGCCGTCCTTTTTGATGCGGTCCTATGGCATGAACACGGGCGAAATCGGGACCTATCTTGGACTGATCATCGGCATTCCAGGGGGCATCGGGATTGCCCTCGGCGGTTACTTAGCAGATCGCTATGGCAACCAGGATAAACGCTGGTACCTTTGGGTGGTCTCGGTCGCCTTGGTGCTTGCGGTGCCGTTAACGGTTGGCGTTTATCTGAGCAACAGTGCAATGGCCAGTTTATTGTTCCTGATTATGCCCGTGCTGCTGGGTAATTTTTATCAAGCCACCACTTTTTCCCAAGCCCAAGGCCTGGTTCCCCTGCGGATGCGCGCGGTTGCCGCAGCCGTTTTGTTGTTCATTCTCAATATCATTGGCTTAGGCGCGGGTCCTCAGGTGGTTGGGGTTTTATCCGATCTATTGCAACCCAGTTATGGCGATGAGTCGCTCCGGTACGCTTTGCTGATTCTGTGCTTCGTTAACCTTTGGGCGGCGTATCACTACTTCGTGGCAGGAAAATACCTTAAAGACGATCTGGTTCTGGACGAGTAAGCGATGCCAAGTGATCGCGGCGTGCGCTGGGCCGACACCCACGCACCCAGTTTTGTCCCATCCTGCGGGCGCCCTTGGCTTTGTATTCCGCCAAAAGCCAGGCCCATTGCTAACCAACCGCGCAGACTCTGAAAGTAAGGCTGGATTGCCCAACCAAGAACTCTAAAGGCTTAACGTCGGCAACCCAACCAACACAAGCTATTTGAGTCGGGCCGCGACGGAAACCCCAGGGCCCGTATCGATCGGTGAGGATGTCGAATTCTTTTCTGGCTTTTCCAGAAAGCGGACGAGGCGGGGCTCAAACAAGCTCCTGCTAATGCCGGGGTCGCAATGAACCCGTTATTCTGTAGGACTCAAAACAAACGCCTCGATCACGGCTTGGTAGTCCAACACTGCGCGCCGATACCGCTCGACATGCACCGCTTCGTTATTGCCATGCACCCCGCGTGCCTCGCCATCTAGATACAGCATCGGTGAAAACCCATAGCTCTGAATGCCCAGATCACGCGTAAAGTGGCTGTCGGTAAAGCCTGAGGCCACCGAAAAGGTAAACCGGGCGCCTGGATGACGCCCGCTCAGCGTGCCTTGGATGCTTTCAATCAAGCTCGACGATGAATCAGAAATCGCCGGTGAGAACGCCATGGTCAGATCAACTGTCAGCCCCTCGCCCGCAACCCGCGCCTTAAAATCCTCGACAAAGGCACTCGCTGCGCGATCCGGTAGCATCCGACAATCAACCTCTGCTTCAGCGATCGGCGGCACCACATTGATTTTACTCGACCCAGCTAACATCGTGATTGAGCAAGTATCACGAAGCAAAGCATGCAGCGCCGGGTGAGACCGATGCAGCGCGCGAACAAAGTCAGGACGTTGCACCGCGGCCGCGATGTCCTGGTAATCAATCGCCTGCTGGCCGGACAGTCCTGCTGCCAAACCTTTAAAGTATCGATCGACTGGCGGAATGATCCGAATTGGAAAGGGCGCGCTTTGAAGCTGGTTGAGCGCTTTGAGCAGCTTGGTGACAGAGGATTCGGGCCTTGGGTAAGAGCCATGGCCCGGCTCGCCTTCGGCTGAGATCTTGAGCCAGACCGGCACTTTTTGAGTGACCTCGATAGCAAAGACCTTCTCGCCCTCATTGAGCAGGCCGCTGCCGCCTTCATTGAGCAGATACCCAATGCCCTCGAAGGCTTCCGGGTGGTTCTTGATCACCCAGTCGACACCAAAAAAGCCGCCCGCCTCTTCATCGGCACTGGCCATAAAGACCAGATCCCGATTCAAGACAACACCGGACTGGGCAATGGCCACAAAGGCTAAAAACTGCGCAATACCGGTGCCTTTCATGTCTACCACGCCGCGACCGTAGAGATAACCCTCCCGAATCTCTGCTTGCAATGGATCCGATAACCAATAGCGTGGATCACCCGGCACGACGTCGGTATGCTGCAGCAACATGAGCCCCGGCGCTGCGCCACCTTTGAGCCTTGCCCACAAGTTGCCCCGGCCAGGCGCGGACTCACCCGTCTCATAGGCAATCCCCAGTTCGTCCAAATAGCGCGCATAAAAGGCGACGGCATTGGCTTCGTTGCCAGGCGGGTTAACCGTATCAACCCCAACAAAGTCGCTCAGGAGCTCAACCGGATCAAGCAAAGGTTGTGCCGAGACACCCCCAATGCCGCCCAAGATGAAAACACCACTTGTCAGGCATCTTAAAAAGTTGCGCTGCAACCGGTTGAATAAATTTGTTCGCGTCTTCATGTCACCCCCTCCTCAAAACGTGTTGACGGTTCTATCTGAGTGAACACCTGCGTGTTCTGTATTGCTAACGATCACTTTTATTTTAAAGAAGCTCACAGGGCACTTCTTTCCAGAGCAGTGCCAAGCACCGCAAGCACAGCAAGCACCGCAAGCA
>Ga0115000_10003706_pt1 | contig 12725 bp, 9 predicted proteins | sample ArcticOcean_MG_C_6_FD_89690 | JGI IMG/M metagenome (GOLD analysis project Ga0115000, IMG submission 89690) | Marine microbial communities from western Arctic Ocean - ArcticOcean_MG_CB8_128 | ecosystem: Environmental > Aquatic > Marine > Oceanic | place: Arctic Ocean: Canada Basin | collected... | reverse complement strand
GTTGATTACAAAACGAAATGAATAACGATATAGTACCGCAGGGGTCACCGGATGCGCTGACGGGTAAAACGGCTCGATCGTTCCTTTGAATACGAGTTCGTCTCCTTCTCGTCCCTTCTTCTTTGTCGTAGTATTCGCTCGTTTCATCATCACATCAAAGGAGTTTTCCCCTACATGTTAAAAGTGAAGCCATTTCTCTCCACTAAAGCGCACAAACAATACGCGCATATTTTATACAGCAACTCTGCGTAATACCACTAAGACACTCGAGAGAGAACAGAACATGATCCCATCGTTCCCGTCCTCGTTCTTGCTCATCGGTGCGGTCGCGCTTCTCCGCTCGGTGAAGAAAACAAAGAAGACGAGAAAAGTCTTCAGAGTGTACATGGATGGCTGTTTCGACTTGATGCATTTCGGCCACGCGAACGCGCTAAGACAGGCGCGAGCGATTGCCTCTTTAGCATCAGCAGGAGGAGATGTGGAGGGAGGAGCAGAAAAAGAGTTTTGCGTGGAATTAATCGTCGGTCTGGTCTCGGACGAGGAGATTTTGCGGTGCAAAGGCCCACCAGTGTTACCGGAGCAGGAAAGGGTGAAGTGCGTGCGAGCGGTGAAGTGGGTGGACGACGTGATCGCGAACGTTCCGTACGAGTTGACCAAGGAGTTTGTGCGAGAGTTATTTTCGGAGAAGTATGGGATCGATTGCATCGTGCACGGGGATGACCCGTGTTATTTGCCGGACGGGACGGACGCGTACGCGATACCGAAAGCGTTGGGGAAATATCGCGAGATCAAGAGGACGGAAGGGGTGTCGACGACGGATTTGGTGGCCAGGTTGTTGGAGTACGCGGATGCGAGCGAGAGCACGAGTAGTCAAGCCGGTGATGAGAGCAGTGGGGGTAAAAGGAGCGAGAAAAACGAGAGACACGAGGCGAGATTTTGTACGACGGCGTCGAGGATAGCGCAGTTCGCGGCGAAAGTTTCGTACAGTAAAACGTCCAAGATGCACGAGGAGACCGAGGAAAGGAAGACAGATAAGAACCAAAGGAAGAACGAGAAAAACGAAGAAACGACGTGTTGTTACGTCGTCGGTGCGTTCGACGTGTTCAACGCCGGTCACGTGGAACTCCTGGAAGAGTGCTCGTTCGTAGCGGATAAAGTCGTCTGCGCGGTTATCGCGGACGAGTATTTAACGCGCGACCAAACGAACCAACCGCCGCCGATGCTCAACCAATCCGAACGCGCCATGTCTGCCATCGCGTGCAGACATTGCGACGATGTCGTCGTTGGCGCGCCGGCACGACTCACCGATGACATTTGTAAAACATTCAACGTGACCGTGGTCGTCTTTGAAGACGACGACGCCGTCACCGAGCGCGATCGAAACGTCTGCGAAAAGAACGGCGTCCAAATCCTCTCGGTGAAAGAAAGAGTCTTCTCGAGGAAGAAACTCACCATCGCGAAAAGAGTGCAAGCAAACAGAGCGCTGTTCGAAGAGAGACAAAAACGGAAAATGGCGAGCGAGAAGGCGTACTACGAGCAAAAAGCCTTCGTCGCGGAAGATTAAATAAATTTATTTAAAGCACCATCATCATCGCAGTAATAGTAGTAGTAGGAGTAGAAGTAGGAGTGTTGGTATTTAAACTGTTTATAATAACGACGAGAGGAAAAGAAGTTCTCTCGCGTATCGTCGTTCGCTTTTTTATATCTCTCTCTTTCCTTCTCCCATCACGGTACCTGTCTGTTGTACGACACGTCCGATCCCAGCGCAACTTTCTCGCTTTTCTCCGCCTCCACTTCCGCCAAAACCGGCGACAAATAGTGGTCCCACGGCGTTTGTTTCTCCATCGTCTCTTTATCCAAGTAAATATGTTTCATGCTTAAATCCATCGCTCGTTTTAACCGTTGCGTTCTCATCTCTCGTTCCTCTTTCGGCAAGCGATCTAAAGCCTCTTGGACGTCTAAATTTTGCGTCTCGTCGAGCAAATCGTCGTAGCGTAAACCGTACTTGGAGAGTTCGTAACCGACGGTTCGACGGTAGTAATTGGACATGGCCGAGAGTGGACCGGCGAAGACTTTTAGAAGGAACGAGGACATGTGTACTCTTTGTTCCACACCTACTACACCTCTCTGATCTCTCTCTCTTTCGTCGTCTCTCTTTGTCGTGTTTCGGGGCAAAATTCCCTTAAAAAATTTCAGATGCAATTAGGTAGTATAACACCCTAAACACTTTTTTTGTTTCCACGAGAAAAAACTTCGCAGAATTAATTAATTCATATTCGTTGTTCTGGTGGTGGTGGTGGTGTTCTTGTCGTCGCGGAGGAGGGAGAAGCGCGAAAGAGAGGGGGAGAGTAAAGAGAGAGAGAAGAGAGATGTTTTGTTCCACCTCTTCTTTTTCTTCTTTGTCTTCTTTATCCTCTTCTTCGGTGAATTTGTTTTTCTTGGGAAAAACGCACGAAGCGACGACGACGCAAATTCAGATTGAGAGAAAACGAGAGGAGAAGAAGATTTCCTCCTCCTCTTGGAAACGGAGGAGGAGGAGGAGGAAAAGGAACGCAAATGCGAACAACAACAACGCGATAGTTGACGACGATGTGAGCGTGGAATTGCAAGACGGGGTGATTGGAGCGAGAGACGCGCGATTGTACGCGCAAACAAAGAGATTGGAAGATTTGGAAACGACGACGGTTACGAAAAACGTTGAAGAAGACAAAGAGAACAAAGAAGGAAAGAGCGGAGATTTTTTACGCGAGTCTTTAGGGATTACCTATCGCTTGGTCGAGAAAGGCAAACATCAAGATTTGGAATGCGATTTAGACGCTCTGAACGATATATTCGTCTCTGTGAATTTCAGTCGACGACCGAACGATAAGCTTTACTTGGCGTTGGAGAAGAGTTATCTGTGTTGCTTCGCGGAGGTGGACGTGGAATACGAGACGCGAGCGTTGGATGTAAATAATAACTCAGTCGAGTCGACTAAAGTGGAAACGAGGAGAGAGGTTATTGGTTTCGCGAGAATGACCAGCGACGCAGCGTTTGTAGCGACGGTTTGGGATTTAGTTGTCGCACCGCCGTACCAAGGGAAAGGGATTGGGACCGCTATCGTCGAGAGGATGATTGCAAAGGCGAAAGAAACCGCTCCCGGGATGGTTGTGAATCTCTGCGCGGTCGCCGAGGCTGAAAATATGTACAAAAGAATTGGGTTTCGGAAAAACGAAGAGGAAGTAATCGCCATGCAATTTAATCCAGCGTTGCAGGCGATGAATCGGTTTCAGTCGGTTAACTTTAGCATTCAATAAAAGTAGCATTTGTAAAATATAAGAAACGCGATTTTTTTTATCATCATCATAATAATAATAAAACAATTAAAATAAAATAATATACATCTCCCCGCTCTCTCTCTTTATTCCGAGGGTCCTTCGTTCGCCTTCTCCGCTTCGCTCTGGTAAAAGACCAGCGCTAGCGCGGCAGCCAGCGCAGAACTGACCGCAAACTCACCTCTCGCCAGTTCAAAAATCACGACGATCCCTAACAACAGCTTTAGCAAAAAAAACGTCGCGCCTCGTTGCGTCTCCGCCAACGTCTTCTTCATCTTCTCGTCCGTGTTCATCGCTTCCTCGTCCGCTAACTTCCTCGTCAACGGATTCACCTGTTTCTCTTTCTTCCTATCCACGTCGATGGCGTTCACCCCTTTCTCTCTCCTCGACGCTCGGCTCGTCCCTCTCGCCAACTCCTCCGCCATCTGTCTCAACTCTTCCTTCAGCGCCTCGTTTCTCTTCTTCGCGATCTCGCTCTCCTCGGCCATTTTCTTCAACTCCGCGTCTAAATCGCTCGCGATTAATCCAAACTCCAACGAGTTCTTGTCTTGCATCAAATTCATCTCCCGATCGAGCTCTTCTTTCTTCTTCTCCGCCATCTCGTTTAATTTTTCTCGACCTTCTTCGAGTTTTTTCTCAGCTTCGTCTATTTTCGCTCTTAAGCGCAACTCTCTCTTGAGGACGTCCTCGATGTCCTCGGAGTTTTCTTTCGCCGCCGCGGAGGAGAAAATCGCGTCGATGTCACCGACGGAGAGTTTGTTAATCTCTTCCTCGTACTCTGAGTCCTCTCTTTTGTTGTTGTTGTTGTTATTCATCGCGTCCGTTCTTCGTCCTCGTTTCCGTCGTTTTCCTCGTTCGATTTTTCCAATCAACGATGATGATGATGTTGCAGAATAATAATAGGAGGAGGAAAAAGAAGAGGAGAAAAACGACGAAATCTTCTCCTCCAACGCTCGCTTCGAGGAACGCGCTCTCGTCGCGGCGAAATTGGACGATAAATACGACACGGACGACATCGAGAGAGAGAGAGAGAGAGAGAGTGCAGAGAAAATTTTGAAGCAATTTTACTCTAGATGTTTAGGGTTTATTTAGGGTTTTAGCTCCTGTTTTTGTCCGTATCTTTTCATCACATATTCGTTACATTTGAAAAGCGCGAGGAGGCTCGTCCACGGGTTTTAAGACGCAGAAGAGAGACAAGGAGGGAGAGAGTGAGAGAGAAAGGAGAGACTTTGTTTTTGGGAGAGAGCGTTTTTGTGCGCGCGTTTCACAATCCTCAAAAGGGAAAAGAGGAGTAATCGATCGTTTTGGATTGATTTCAGAGACCAGTCAGCATGACGAGAAGTATACTGCAGAGCGCGTTGACGTCTGGGTGCGTCATGGCGTGCGGAGACGTTTTGTGTCAAATCATCAATCCAAGCGGAGAGAATGCCGCCGAGGCCTCTACTTCTTCTTCTTCATCTTCGAGCGATGGAAACAAGATGAAAAGAGGGAGAGAGGAAAACCACAATACAAAATATTATAACATTGAGGCAATGATGAAGGAATTAGATTACGAGCGAACTTTACGATTCTTTACGGTTGGTTTGACGTTGCACGGTCCGATGTTTCACTACGCGTTGCCGTGGCTTCACCGAGTGCAGTTTTGTAGAGTCAAGCGATTATTTGGGAATTGGCAGAACCACGCGTTGCCGAAAGTGGCGCTCGGACACGTGACGTTGTTCCCCGCGTACACGTCTATGTTTCTGGGATATTTAGGCGTGTTAGAAGGACTTAATTTCAGAGAGAACATTGAAAGGATGGAATCGAGGCTGCCGGATTTGTTGATTTACGGCTCGGCGATTTGGCCGGTGGCGAACGTCGTGAACTTTGCGTACGTGCCGCTACACAGAAGACTATTGTGTTTGAACATGATTGGCGTCGGATGGAATGCATTCTTGAGTTTTCAAACGTGTAACGGAGCAGACGAGCAAGAAGGAGCAAACGATGGGAGCAATGAAGGTGGCCGCAATAATAACAAGTCGAGTAAAATTAGAAGTAGGTACCTCTCCGATTCCAAGTCGTTCGCCGCGAAAGCGGCGGTGAACTCTTCTCGAAACTAGAGAGAGAACGAGAAGAAAATAGGACGCAACAACGTGTACTAGATTTAGTCAACATTATTAGCTCTGTGCGAACCGCTGTATGATACCGTAGAATATGATACATACCTATTACGCGTATTACTTTATGTCATAAAAAACTATTACGTGTACGTCGTCAAATACCCGAACTTTTCTAAGTTTTGGTACAAATCCACCTCTCTCTGGAACGGGTGCACCTTCTCCCTTCCTTTCTGCGGTCGCTCCCAGTCGTAATAATGCGGCCTTGAAAACTTCCCGAAATAATTCTTGCTCTGAAACCCAAACATTTCTACTTTCTCGCACATTTTCAACGCCAAAACAACCCCGACTAAACCGCTGGAAGGTTTCTCCCCGTGCTTACCGATCCATGCCCAAGCGTGGCACAGCATCTCCGGATCCAACACGAAACTTCTGTTTCGAATATCTTCCGGTTTTTGCTCGAGCTTTTTCACCCACATTTTCACGTCGCTTCCTCTCGCCGTCGTCAGTCTCAATTCGCCTTCCGTACCTTCTGGACCTTTATAATCGACCGCGTTGAGCAAACGCACCGTGGTCTTTTGACCGACAAACTGCTCGTACCCTTGCGTGACCGCCGCGTTGAACCGTATCACCGCTTCGTTCTTATCGATATCAAAACCAAACTGCGTCTCGAGCAAGGAACCCGAGTTACCAACCACCGCGCACGATTTATACCTTTTCTTCTTCCTTTTTTGCACGCTACTACTACTACTGCTACTATTCCTACTCCTACTACTACTCCTCCTACTACCGAGCGCATCGCCGCCGTCATCACTCTCCTCCCAGGAAGACGACGACGACTTCGTCTCCGTTCCTCCGTCATCCGCGGCGTCGTCCTCGTTCGCGTCTTCCAAATCCAACCCCTCTGTAAACCAATCCTCGTTCCCTAACGCGTTCAACAACCCCGCACCGCTTTGCTTTTTCATCTCTCGATACTCGTGCATCTTCACCACGTGCGACCCCCCACAGGTGAACTCCAAATTCGATCGCAATCGACGTTTTGACAGCGATATCGGCACTTGTTCGAGTAACAACGAGGCGATTTGGTCGAGAAATTTTGCCTCTTCCGGAGACAAAGATGTTGTCTTCTTATTACTATCCGCATCGCTTCTTTGTCTTCTCGTCGTCGTCGTCTGAATCGTCCTCGTCGTCGTCAAAGAAGAGAAAGAGAAGGAGAGGTTGGAGACGAGTAAAACCAACGTCCACAGGAGGAGAAACCGGACGATTTTTGCTTCCCATTTGGACGGCGAGAAGGAGGAGGACAACGAAGACGATGACATTGCTTTTGTCGATCCCCGCGAAAGAACCCCGCGATGATGATTATGATGATTACGATGATCATCATCATCACGACGTTGTCTCGAAGAAGATGATGATGAATATCGAGCAGTGGTCGTCGTCGTCGTCGGTAACATCTTCTTCCTCTCTCGCTAAACTCTCGCTCTGACTTTTCTCTCAAACTTGTGAAGATGATTTCCCCAAAGTTTGTTGGCGGTTTTTGAACACGCCGCCGGGCACGCGAGAGAGAAAGACAGACAGAGAGAAAGAAAGGAGGAAAGAAAGGAGACATTTTCGTGAGTGGATGCTGCGCTCCTCTTTTGCCTCCTTTCCCTTTTCCTCCTCCTCCTCCTTTCGTAATAATCATCGTCGTCGATGGAAATCCCCGCAACATCCTCTCGGGAACAGCACCAACACCCCTAACGGTTTATCATCATCATCATCATCATCGAATGAAATACTCATCGATTCCCCAGGATGGTCGGCAGGTTACGGTACCGGTGGGAAAATCTGGCTCTCGTCCAAAGTTTTAGCCGAGTATCTTCTCAAACAAGAAGACAAGGAGGAAGAGGAAGAGGCGTTTTACAACACCAATACGAGCAACGTTTTAGAGCTCGGATGCGGGACGGGATACGCAGGCATTTTCGCGGCAAAGTATTACGAGGGGAAAGAAACGAATTCGAGCAGTTTAACGCTGACGGATGGCGGCACGGAGGCTCTTTTACGTTTGTGCGAGGAGAACGCGAGGCAAAATGGCGTCGAGAATGTTTTAGCGTGTAAATACGAATGGGGAGGGAAGATGTGTTCGTCATTGCGAGAGCGCGTGAAGAGGTTTCCGCCGGATCTCATCCTGGGTTCGGATTGCACGTACGAGAGAAAAGCGCACGAGGATTTGTGCGAGAGCATTGCAGAGTTACTCGAATTAGCAGCCAGAGGAATAGAACGCGGTAAGAATGAGGAGGCGAAACGAAGTGGCAACGAACGCGCAAAAGACTCTTCTTCGTCCTCCCCTCTTCCTCCTCCTCCTCCGCGAGTCCTTTTCGCGCACCAACATCGAACGTTTGCCTCGCTTTTAAACGGTCACGGATTTGGTCCATCCATCGGTCTGGACCCGAATTACGTGCATTTTCTGGAAACGTGCGAAAGAAAAGGGTTAGTCTGCGAGGAAGTGCACACGGAAAAGCTCGCCTGGCACGGGTTGCGAAACGTCTCCATCGTCTCCATAAAATCGCCATAAAACCAACAGAAAGCACCGCTTTGAGAAAAAAAAACATGAGACGAGACTCACTCGTTTTGCCGTTGTTGAAGCGCCTTCTCTTTCAGAGTAGTAGTAGTAGTAGTAGTGGTGGTAGTACTCGTGGTACGTTGCCTCCATCATCCATCGTTTTTACGCATCGACGAGGACAACAAAAACGATTCTTCATCCAAACGGCGGCTGATGATGAGAAAGAAAATGTCATCGAATCAGAGCTAAAATCCACCTGCGATGCACGCATCAGCGGTTCGTCGTCTCCTAACTCAAAAAGAAAAACAATCAACTGGATCGTTTTGGGCATGCCAGGCGTTGGCAAAGGCACGTACGCGAAAATTCTCTCCAGAATTATGGACATCGAGCACGTTTCCGCGGGGGATTTAGTGCGAGAGGAAATCGGGACAAAATCGGATTTAGGGGGGAAAATGCAAAACATCGTCAACTCGGGCCAACTGTTACCAGACGAAATGGTAGTCGATGCGGTGATTAAGAAGATAACGATGCCAAAAACGAAAGCGAGCGAACGTGGGTTTTTACTGGATGGGTTTCCGAGAACTATAGCGCAAGCGGAGAGATTATCGGAAACGGTTCCAGTGGACGTCGTTTTGAACTTTACGCTGGAGGAGGCGATTTTGGTCGAGAAGGCGTGCGCGAGGAGGAAATGCGGGGAGTGTGGGAAAGGGTATAACGTGGCCGATATCGATTACACGACGAAAGATGGGGTGAGGATAATCATGCCGCCGTTGTCGCCGCCGGAAAAATGCGTGGGGAAGATGACCATGAGAGACGACGATAAGGAGGAGACGGTGCGAGCCCGATTGGAAGCGTTCAAGAGGCAAAGTTTGCCGGTAGAGGACTGGTATAGAAAGAAAGGAATGTTGAGCGAGTTTGAGATTTTAGGGGGGATACCAGAGACGACGCCAAGATTGATGCGGTTCTGTTTAGAGGAGATGAAGAAGAGTAGTGCGTAGTAGATTTAGATTTAGATTTGTAAAAACGACTTGAGATTTTTTTTATACATCATCAAAGCGCCACTACTTTTCCATCTCGTATTACACAACAATCTTTTTCTTTGCGATTGCTTTTGTGGCCGCTACGACGACAGCGCCACAAAACGCTTTCAATAGTACACTCGCCCGATTGTTGTCTTTCTTCTCCCTCCTCTCGTCGTCGACGACTGTAGTTGGCACGGCATCCACGCCAAACGCGCGAGCCAAATTGGCGCTCCCAACGCTGGCGTAAAATTCACCGTGTTGGTTCGGTAACGCCTTCAGTTTTTCAATACTTTCTTCGATGTTGGCGAGCACCTCTTTCGCTACGATTGGATCCGCGTTTGCGAACGCATCTTTCGTCGGGTAGGCATTTTTCTCCAAGTCGCGAAAGAACGCGTTGAGCGCAACCGACGGAGCGGCTGATCCCGATTCACATCTATGTGCCCACAGCGCTGGAATGAACAAACAATCACCCGGTTGAAGAATAATTTCTTGGGCGTTTTCTAACGCGTGTCGAAATCGCGGGTACTCTTCATCGTTGGTTTTAGAATCGTCGATATCGCTCACCATGCTCGAACTGTCCTTCAAATACAAATCGCCGGAATGTTTCGGTGGGAACAAAACAACGCGTTTCGTTCCGTTGAGTTGGATTAAAACGTTATCCATGGCATCGTAATGCAACCAAATCTTTACGCTTGGGCTGGAAACTCTCAAAACGACCGAATGTAATGCGTTCTCCTTATTATCCCATAAGTCAGACGGTAGCCGAACGTCTCTTACCAATTCCGGAAATTGCTGGAGTGCCATCGCCGGTTCAAACTTCCTTGGATCGGCGCCTAAACTTCGGAGATAGAAAAATTCTGCTTTCGACGACAACGACGATGCGGACCTTACTACTTTCTGTAAGAAGTCTCTACCGACGAGCGTTTCGTATTTGAAATTCTTTCTCGCGAAATCAAAGTTTGCGCTCGAAGAGACGTGCGCGGAAACTTTCGCATTCGCAAGCGTGGGTGATTTCTCGAGCAAATATTGCGGCGTCCACGTTTGCGTGCAACTTCCAATGTCGATTCCCGTGAAAGCGACTGGTTCGCGACTCCGTTTAATCGCCCGAACCTCCTCCAGTGTTGGGCGGTGCTTGCGCAATACTTTCGCGAAGTGTGACTTTTTCGTCTGGGCTGTGCTTTCACTCTCCATCGACTTTTTGCGCGAGGACGATTCCCCCACATTCATTTTCATCGGTGGTCGTAAAACGATATCGTAGACTAAGTGCCAAACTCTTGGCGCGTATTTCTTCACTTTTTCAACTTTTTCAATTCGAGCGGTCCAATTTGGTTTCACCTCTCGCATCGCGGCGAGAATTTCATCGCCTTTTTTCTCAAAGTCGCCTTCGTCGACGCACTCGTGAACGTGGCACACGCCGCCTTTCTCCGCTTTCAAACAGCCCACAGCGACAGACCACGCTTCGCGAGAGGTGGGTAATAATCCGAGCAACACGCGATCGGCAACATTCTTCGGAGCTACTTCTCTGTTATCGCCTTCTAACACATCACATCTGTTCGCCTCGATGTTGTTCTTCTTTATATTCCATCGCAAATACTCGCACGAGTTTGGGTTCCATTCGCACGCGTATACTTTCTTTGCGTTTCCGTTTTTCAGCAGTTGCAAGGAGTAATATCCAATACCGGCGCATAAATCTACGATAACTTCGTTTCGCGCGCGAACATCGAAACCCATGCGTTTCTTTTCCGTGCCGTTGCCGGAAGAGAACATGACTTTCGAACAATCAAATCCGTACGTCACCCCGAGTTCTTTGTGTTCGACCCATCCGCTGTCGTTTCCGTGAACCGAAACCGCGCGCGATTCGCGTTTGGGGCCTTTGCTCACGGTGTCTTGTCTAAAAATGCGTTGAACTTTCAAGCACTCCGCGACGTGTTCCCACGGTGGAAAAATATCCCAGACTTCTCGGTACTGCGCGAAGGCAGATTTCGGGAGAAGCACGAGATCGTCGCCAAGTTTCTCCCATTTTTTCGGCACGTCTGCGCTTACGACGGTCTCTATGAACTTTTCGGTGCACGTGATTCCTCTATCCTTTTGATTCCTCAACGTGGTTGCAATTCTCGACGCGAGAAGTGCGGCTGGAGGAATAGTTTTACTACTACTACTACTACTACTACCATTACTACTGCTGCTACCATTTTCATTCCCGGGCGCGTCTACGTCCTCGACGATAAATGTGGCCAAATTCAACGATATGGCGGAATGGATTGGCGCCGAGGACGGTTCGACCGCAGTCGCGTTTTTATCCATGAGCGTAACAAACGCGTTCGTCTCAATCACCGGTAGTTTCACGAAACTCTTCTTCGGCGGTAGCGCCTTCGGTTTCTTGACTTTTTCCCCATCCCCACCGGTATTTTCTTTACCTTCAACATCGCCGTCTATCTCCTCATGTACTGGATTATGGACGACTAAATGTCTCCTCTGAGCCTCTTCGATTGATGCGGATGCCGATTTTCGACTTTGATCGAGCCACCCGTTTCGCTTCAACGCGTCTTTACATGTCTTTGCGCACAACGAGTCCACCAGGAACCAGCACCGTTTCGCTTTTTCTGTTCTCCCGCTATGACTGTTGTTACTATTATCACCACCGTTGTTGTTGTTGTTGTTTTTGTTGTTGATGATGAGATCATCATCCGTCTTCTTTTCACCACAAAACCTCTCCGTGAACAGAGCATAAAACCGATCCGCGCGTTCCCAATTCGCCTTCATTTTCTTGTTACATTCCTCAACGAGAATGCGCAATCCCTCGTCACTCAAAAGCATTTCCCCATCTTTCGCCACCAGCGCTTCCATTCGAATCGAGCACCGCGCGCTCGCCGTGATCCTCCCACTCCCGCTCGCCCTTTTACTGTCATCGACCGTCGACACGACGCCGCTCTCGCGATACCCGGCGTCTCTCGCGCACTTCACAAACATCCGCGCCGTGTGCTCGTCTTTCGTCTCCACCGCTAATATGAACGGTTCAAACCGCAGCGTCAACGTTGATGATGACTTTCTTAAACTTTCCTTCATCTTCTCCGCGAGGATCGTCATCACACTTCTTTCCTCCTCCTCCTCTTCTCTGACGAGCTCGTGCGAAACGAACACCCACTCGCCGCCTTTCCTCTTCTCTTTGCAATCTTCCTCCGTCCTCTCCGCGAAGACCGAAACTCGGCCGGAGCACGAACTCGTCGTGAATATGTTCTCGCACGCGTTCACGCGCTCGACGAAATCTCGCACGCGCTCGTCCACCCGCCCTGCTCGGCTTTTATCTTCTTCTTCTTCTTCTTTATCATCATCGCTCGTCATCACCAAACTCGAAACCGTCGCGCTTTTTCTCCGTTCAAAGTTGTCGCCGCACATCGCGTTCATCGTCGTCGTTTCAAAAAGATACAGAGAAAAAAGAGAAAGAGAGGAAAGAAAGAACAACAGAAGAAGCGTTCATCTCCTCTCTCTCCTCTCTCGTACGCACTCTCTCTCTGACTTGTTTTTGCGCGAAAAATCCTCCGTTTTTATACGCGTTTAATGTGTATACATTTGTATTTAGTCTGTCCTCTCTTTGACGACCGGACCAGACCAAAAAAAAACTTATCAGTAGTAGTCTTTTCGCTATTAAAACAAATCTAAGTACGTGTATATGTTTATGATGATGATGAAGATGATATTATTTTGGAACGTGTAACTCTCCATCTTCGTAAGACCAACCGCGTGGGAGAGG
>Ga0115000_10003704_pt1 | contig 12729 bp, 6 predicted proteins | sample ArcticOcean_MG_C_6_FD_89690 | JGI IMG/M metagenome (GOLD analysis project Ga0115000, IMG submission 89690) | Marine microbial communities from western Arctic Ocean - ArcticOcean_MG_CB8_128 | ecosystem: Environmental > Aquatic > Marine > Oceanic | place: Arctic Ocean: Canada Basin | collected... | reverse complement strand
TTTTAGGCGGAGAAGACTCGACGACCTCCGCGCGGCTTCCAAAAGTCTACCTGAGTTTGTGTCCTTTGAATGAAAACGCAAACTTGGCAAACGAGGCGTCTGCAAGCGATGCGAACGGCGCTTTGTGCGAAGTAAGCGTGGGGAAGTTGAACGAGACGAACGCGTGTCGATTCGTGGCGTTCGCCGGAACGGAGGAGGTGGAGGCGATAGGAGAACGACGAAGGAGAAGCGGTAGGAGAAGAAGTTTACTCACTGGCGCGTATGGCGATGATGATGACGGGAATGTGGTGTTTGAAAAAGAATACGCGCCGATGCAAATCAAAGTGAACGAAAAGAAAGTGTACGACATCGCCTTTTTCACGTGCGATTCAAAAGGTACAACAATTGAAATAGACGTCGCATACGAGACTTTAAACGGTGGGAAACACCACTTAAGCACCGAGTGGCAACCAGTAGTGAGCGTCTTTTTGTACATTTTGTTGTGTTACGTGATTTTCTTCATGGTGCAATTGACGCACACGATGTCGATGTGCGCTATATATCGCAGTCAATCCGTCATATCCGCGTTGCACTACGCAATGTGGACGACGCAAGTTATGCGAATGATACATGTAAGTATGTCCTTTAACCATTTCAATTACATCGACGTAAATGGGACCGTAAATGATTCTTTTTATCATGGCGTTATCATCTGTTCGAGTTTGAAGGAAATGACGTTTTGGACGTTGTTACTCGCCATCGGCGGCGGTTGGCGAGTGACGTCAAATCGAGCGTCGAAAGAGCGGAAACTCATCGGCGGCGTGACCATGTTCATGATATTTATGTGTAACCCAGTCGGTCAGATGAATTTAGGCATACGAACGGTCTATTTCGTCTACGCTTTGACGTATTGTTGCGTCATATCAATGACATTGTATGTGGGCTCGAAAACCATACGAACGTTGCACGAGCAACTCGAGATTTTTCGACGATCTGGGGCAACCGAGGAAGAAGTTGCCAGAGCGCCCGTGAGAACGAAAGAACGAATGTACCAGACATTTTACGTCGCGTTTATTGTGTTTTGCGGACTCAAAATTATGAACCAGATTCTTTCCACGTATTTCGAACGCGACCACGCTTGGGTGCAATTATTCTTCTCGGAGTTTATCGATATGATACTGTGGTGTTTCTTGCTCATTCTCTTCAGACAAAAAGACCAGACGTACACGACGACGTCTTTCCCGGCGAATGGGTTCGATCCTTTTGGAATCGATGCTTCAGTTCGAGCCGCAGAAATGGGCGTACATCCGCGAGAAGGTCTCACGTATCTTCCGGACATTTACGTCGCCGAGGTATCGGCGGCTTCAAAAATCGAAAGAGAATTTCTTCACCGAACTAGAAATGATGACGTCGTGGTCGCCGGAATAGCATCGGACCAATCGTCCGACCCTGGCGGAGCCTCTCGATCGTCCACATCTGTGGATTCTATCGAATTATTCGCTCGAGGCGTGATGTCAAAATCCGCCGCCGCGGAGGAATCTTCCACCTCCGCTCTCAGTTCTCTCGCCGACGGTGCCGACGTCGAACAAGGCCTCGCATCCCAACAACATCAGAGCATCAGAGCTCGAATGAACGTCTACGTCATCGAAAACCCACCAACGACAAAAGGAGACGGTGCCCCGCTTTCAGAATCCATCGCTTTAGCCATTAAAATCGACGACATTGAAGCGCACCGCGCGCTAGAGAAAAGAGAGAGAAGCGTAAATGAAGCCTCCGCCGCCGCCGCGGTATTAGATGAACAAGAAGGTCACGCAGCAGGCGAGTAGAAGTCAAAACGAAAACGAGATCAAAATGTACTGTTATATATTTGTAGATTCTAACTGTTGTACGTGCTATTTATTATTATTTGATGGTTGTGAAGTATACGCTTGTACGTTCTAATGATTTGATTTCCCCACATAAAAAGCTTCCCCTACTACTCGTATACTAGAAAAAAGATTTTCACCTCACGAAGAAGTAAAGAGCGAGGGAGCGCGAAAGGGAGAGAGAGATTACCATCATGAATTCGCGAGGGAGGGAAGACGACGAGAAGAATGGCGAGGACTCATCATCCGTCCACTGGGGGAAAAGAAGGTTCGACGGGGAAGAAAAAATCACGCAAAATCACAAGCGAAAATTACGACAAGAAACGCCGTCGTACCACGGCGGCGTGGACGATGTCACGCGACAACGCATCGAAGACCGAAAGAAGAAACAATCTGGTCACAACAGAGGGATCGAATCTTTAAACGAACGGCACGGACGAGGAGGAGGAAAAGAAGGGCGGTTTGATAAGAATAGAAAGAGCGGCGGGAACGGTTTACGATTCGAAGACGAAGAAGACGACGGAGAGTGGGAAGAGACGCCGGCGAGACGAGCGCGGGATAGCGGGAACGAGACGCCGTCTTTGCGACACCTCGACGATTCCAACGAAGACGACGATTCTTGGACGAATAAAGCAAAGATGGGATCGATTAGCCAACCGAGCGGCGGCGGCGGCGGCGGGAATAGAAGGAGCGGGAATAGCAACAGTTCGCATAAGTTTTCCATGCGCTTCGAGGCGGACGACGACGACGACGACGATTCGGTCGCAAAGAACGTGGTAAAAGCGACGCCTTTGACGGCGACGCCGTCTTGGAAGTCCAACGAGTGGATGGTGGAGAAGATTACGAAGAATCAAAATCAATTCGTCAAAGAAGGAGATAAACTCACGGTTGTCGAAAACGAAGACTCGCTGGACGTGCTGGAGAATCAACGGATGGAAGAAGAGGCGAGGGAGGAGAATCGATTCGGGAATACAAGCAAAGATTTAGATCGCGCGTGGTACGACGACGACGAAGGTGGGGGTGGACACGGCGACGCCTTCGATCCGTTCGGAGAAAAAACAGACGTGAAGTCAAAAGAACGCTTCGAGAGGAAACAGTTGGAGTACGCGAAACGGTTAACCAGAGCGGACGGGTCGTTGATGACGCTGGCGAATTCCGCGCGATTTTCACAAATTCATAAAGACCACGCGACGTGGGAAGAAAACAGAATGTTAACGTCTGGCGTCGCTCGCGTGAAAGAAATCGATTTGATGGCGCAAGACGAAGATTTCGGCGAGGAGAAGGCGATTTTGTTAGTGCACGATACGAAGCCGCCGTTTTTGCAAGGGAAAAGAGCCTTCGCGAAAGCGCAAGAGGCGTCGTTGCCAGTGAAAGATCAAACGAGCGACATGGCGATGATTGCGAGGAAAGGGTCCAACTTAGTTAAAGATATTCGAATGAAAAGGGACGAGAATAAAAGTCGCGATCGGTTTTGGGACGTGAAAAACTCGAAAATCGGCGACATCACCGGAACGACAAACGAAGAAGACAAAATCGCGGAAGATCAAAAGATGAAAGAAGATGAGGAAATGCGCAAGCGTGGGGAGAAGAATGACGTCGTGGGTAAAGACGGCGAGATTGATTTCAAAGCGGATTCAAAGTTTGCGGACGCGATGAAGGAAAAATCTGAAGCCCAATCGGATTTCGCCAAGTCAAAAACGTTGAAAGAACAGAGAGAATTTTTACCCGTGTATAAGTGCAAAGCAGATTTAATGTCGGTGATTCGCGAGAATCAAATTGTTGTCGTCGTTGGTGAGACTGGATCAGGAAAAACCACGCAAATGACGCAGTACATGCACGAGGCCGGGTACACCACGTTTGGTATGGTTGGGTGCACGCAGCCGAGACGAGTAGCCGCGATGTCTGTAGCAAAGAGAGTTTCCGAGGAATTTGGGTGCGAACTAGGTCGAGAAGTTGGGTACGCGATTCGTTTTGAAGATTGCACGAGTTCAGATACAATTATCAAGTACATGACTGATGGCGTCTTGCTGAGAGAAACGCTCAGAGATTCCGATTTGGACGAGTATTCCGCGATTATCATGGACGAAGCGCACGAGAGAAGTTTGCACACGGATGTACTTTTCGGTATTTTGAAGAAAGTTGTCGCGAGGCGAAGAGATTTCAAGTTAATTGTTACATCAGCGACGCTAAACGCATCGAGATTTTCGGATTTTTTCGGTAACGTTCCAGTATTTAACATTCCTGGCCGAACGTTTCCAGTTGAAATCATGTACAGTAAAACGCCCGTGGAAGATTACGTGGAAGGCGCTGTGAAACAAGCGTTGGCTATTCACATGTCTTACCCTCCCGGTGACATTTTGCTTTTCATGACTGGCCAAGAAGAAATTGAAACCGCATGTTACGCGTTGGAGGAACGTATCGCTGAGCTCGAAGCAGACGCCGAAGGGCAGACGAAAATCCCTCCGTTAGCTGTGTTGCCGATTTATTCGCAACTGCCTTCGGATTTACAAGCAAAGATTTTTCAGTCCGCGGAGAAAGGCCATCGTAAGTGCATCGTTTCTACGAATATTGCGGAAACTTCGTTGACGCTAGATGGCGTGAAATACGTCGTCGATACGGGTTACTGTAAGTTAAGTGTGTATAATCCTCGAGTAGGTATGAACGCGTTGCAAGTGTTCCCGTGTTCTCAAGCGGCGGTGAATCAACGTTCAGGAAGAGCCGGGAGAACCGGTCCCGGAATAACCTATCGCTTATACACGGAAATGGCGTACAAATACGAGCTCTTGTCGACGACTGTTCCGGAAATTCAACGGACGAACCTCGGCAACGTCGTTTTGCTCTTGAAATCGCTCAACATTGAAAATCTGTTAGATTTCGATTTCATGGATCCGCCGCCGAAGGAAAACATTTTGAACTCAATGTACCAGCTATGGATTCTCGGTGCGTTGGATAACGTCGGCGGCTTGACAAAACTTGGTTCGAAAATGGTCGAGTTCCCCGTCGATCCTCCATTAGCCGCGACTTTGTTGAAAGCCGAATCGCTCGGGTGTTCCAACGAAATCTTAACCGTCATTTCTATGCTCTCCGTCCCTTCCGTTTTCTTTCGCCCGAAAGATCGCGAAGAAGAGTCCGACGCCATGCGCGAAAAATTTTTCGTTCCAGAAAGCGACCATTTAACGCTTTTAAACGTCTATCAGCAATGGAAAACGAACGGTTATCGCAACGATTGGTGCAACAAGCATTACATTCAAGGTAAAGGCATGAAGAAAGCGAGAGAAGTACGCGCGCAGCTCGCGGATATCATGAAGTCGCAAAAGGTGCAGTTGACCACGTGCGGCTCGGATTGGGATGTCTGCCGACGCGCTTTGTGCGCGTCGTATTTTCATCAAGCCGGTCGTTTACGTGGTATCGGCGAATATGTAAACTGCCGAAACGGTATGCCGTGTCATTTGCACCCTTCCTCTGCGTTGTACGGATTAGGTTACACTCCCGATTACGTGTGCTACCATGAAATCGTAATGACGAGTAAAGAATACATGCAATGTGTGACGGCGGTGGAGCCAGAGTGGTTGGGAGAATTCGGACCCATGTTTTACACGCTGAAGAAATCACACTCGTCGTTGGCGCAATCGAAAGCGAAGCAAAGAGAAGAGAAAGAGAAGATGAAGATGGAAATGAAGCAGAAAAAAGAGCTCGAAAACGCAGAGAAGAGGAAAATCCAGGAGAAGATGGAGGCAAAGATTGAGAGAGAGTCGAGAAAGATCGTCACGCCAGGAGGAACTGGTTTACGCGCGAGTGGTGCGTCGTCTGTTTCCGGCGGTGGTGGCTCAAAGTTTCGAACGCCGTCCTCGAAACGGCCCGGGACGGGTGGGAAGACGCCGAGACGTTTCGGGTTGTAACACATTGACGTATTCGTATAAATATAGAAATTGTAGAAAGCAGTAGTTAAAAGTTTTAGTAGGAAAAGTAAACAACGCTGAAGCTAAATATTAATATATGTAGATCTATGCGGAAACGCTCAACCGTTTCAAGTGTTCCATGAACACTTGCAAACTAACGTCGTCGGTGAAGATTACATCGCTTCCACCGGCGTGTCCGTAAGGCGAGCCTTGCGAATTGTGCGTCGCGGACGGGTTCAATTTAGCTAACAAAAATCTCGCCTGCGACCCGTTTTGATCGCAATCGACCAATCTTGGTACCGGGAACCGTTGGTTTAAGATGTAATTCGCATCTTCTTGCGGCATTTTTAACAACTCCGCGAACGCTTTGTGTTCTTCTTGTTCTTGATATTTCGCCTTGCGCCATTGCGCGATGGTGGAGCCGTGGAAAACAACGACGGAGAAGTACGCGTCTAAGAGTAAGATTCTATCCGGCGCGACTGAACAGACGTCCAACAATACCGGTTCAGGAGGCCCATTGAAGGAATACGCGGTCAATGTCGGTTGAATCATGACTAAAGAATTCAACACGTTTTCGCGCCATAACACTACTCGAAAATACGCGGTTTCGTCCGGCGAGTTGTTGAACACCTGCACGAATTGCGATCGACGCAAGTTGAACATAAACTGCGGAAATAAAGAGAACTGCGGGGCTAACTGGAAAGAGTGCGGATCTTCTTTCCTATACTCGCCAAAGCGTTGACACGCGCCTATTAATTTTCTATCTAACCACCTCGTCGCAGCTGGGCCGTCCATCTCGTCGTCTTGTTCCATTTTCCACGTCAATTGTCGAGCGATCAACACAGCCGCGGCTTCTTGGTCGAAACCCATGGAGATTTCCGGAATGTTTTGCCCGTTCGTCCATCTGCGAGTGGTGGTGATGACTCTCAATCGAGTTTCACCGGTCGGTAACGTTGACGTGCAGTGAAACTGTAAGAAAAACTGAGGCGCGCTTTGATATTGTTGCGGCTGACCGCAGGGGTTTTGACTGTACCCGCCTCCACTAGCTCCGTCTGGCTTCTCTTTCGCGACCTCGAAAAACACCGCCAAAGTCGTGTTCCTAGTCAGCGCGCACATCTTCCAAGCGGTAGTTCCTCCATACCCAATGCTCACATCCGCGACATTTCCTAAATGTCGTCTCGCCGTATCCAACGCCGCGCACGGACCGACGCATCCCGCAACCTTCACGTCTCTCGAGGTGATCACTTCGAAAATTCCATTCGAGTGCACTTTTAGCGGCGTCACTTCGTCCGAGGACGACGAAACGCTTTCTGGACTTGGTTCTGGTTTGTTTTGACTCCCGTATAATTTCACAAACGATTTCTTGAACACCACGTGCGAGAACGATTCGGCTAAAACAACCGCCCCACCGGTTTTTTGCGCGCACCCTTTCATTTCGGCTAATCCAACCTGATCGAGCGCGCACGCAAACACGTCTAAAGAGTGGCCATTCGCGCACAATTGAGTAGCAATCGCGTTGTATTTTTTCTTCGCTTTTGTAAATAAAGGCGCTTTATCTTGCGCGATATCTTTGTGCGATCGAGTCGCATTTTCCAACGCTTTCGGCACGATGTTACCCGGACCCTCCGTACACGGCCCGCCAACGAACAAGCACGCGCGTGCCGGGTGACCGGAAGGACATCCTAAAGACAGCAACGTGGATGCGACGGCTAACGCGGTCCCCGTGGCACGATTGTGTCGACTTTGTGGCAACGGCGCGAACGGGTCTCTCGCCAACTCTTCTAAAATCGCCGAGAACGTAAACTCGCACTCAGACAAAGGCACTAAAAACGACGAAGCTGGATTCATTTGTTGATACGGTTGTTGTTGTTGTTGCGTGTTTGGATTTTGATTCTGACTCTGATATTGTTGTTGATGTTGTTGCGGTCCACCCCCACCTCTCGAAAATGTCAACTGATCCCTAATCTGCGCCGACGTGTGCTCCTTCCCGCCTCTAAACACGTACGATTTCGGACAGTCCGCAAACTGCAACTCGTGCACGTGCACGTGCGTCCCGAACGATATCAACCCGACTAAAGAATCTTCCGGCAACAAACTCAGCGCTTGCGTCAAACTCGCTTTTAAACTCGCCAACTCTTCATCCGACACGCACACGTCCACCAGGAACAAATACGCCGGCGGCGGCGTCACTTTGTTCGGGTTGATCGTATAATCAATCACCAGATAATTCGGAAACAACTCCGCGGGTAAGTTTTGCTCGGTAATCCCCGCGTAATGTGGCGGAAGATTGTTCCTCGCGTGGCAAAACGGACACACGAACAGTTTCGAGTTGAAGTCGATTTGCGCGTAGGGGTTCAAACACGCCGCGCACGCTTTACACCGCACCGGTTCGTAAGGCACAACCTAAGTATTGAGAACAGACGAATTGTAAAGTCAGAAAATAACAGAAACGTACACGTTACGAGACACCAAAAATATGCGCGAGAAAGAGAGAAAAAGAGAGAGGTATTCATCGGATGTCGATGCGCGCTCTTTTTGCTCTTTTTGTCCGTTTCTCTCTTCTTCTTTGGAGGATTGGATCCAATTTAATCTGCTCTTGAGATTGTTCTCAAAGGAGTGAGAGAGAGAGAGAGAACGAGAGCGAGAAAACCGAACCACGACACGCATCATCGCGCGACGGCGGAGCACTCTCTCGCGGGAATAAAGAAAGACTGATGATGATGATGATGCTATCATCGTCTTAAATCATACGTCTTAAAACGTACCGGCACTTCCTCGATGTGTTTCAGCGGCGTCACGAGCGCGCCTAAAGGCACGACGCATTTCTGCGCCGATTGGCGATCGTCCGGCCACGCGTTCAAGGAGAACCGAACGCCGTCTTTGTTTTCCAGGTCCGACCAACTCGTCGTCATTATTTGTCTTTAATACGTCTTTGTCTTTATTGAGCGATTCAACGGGATTAATTTTGAAGACTTTCACCCAAACAGAGGTGCCTTAAACGGACCAAAAATAAGGCAAAAAACGGTTCGATTTTACAGACAGAAAAAAAAAAGGATTGACCAAAAACCATGTACACATCATTCATTATTTATTAAAGTCGCGCGGTATTATTCATTAAATGGGGAAGAAGCAACAACTCTCCGGCGCAGGGAAGAGAAAGAAGAAGAGGGAGAAAGAAGAGCTCGCCGCGGAAATGGAGCGGTTGAAGCTCGGGCCGACGGCGATTTGGACGGGATTGGTGTTGCATCACAAGGATGTGTTTGTCTCGCATGTCTTGTCGAAATTGAATGGGACAGATCGGTTTTTCTTTTCATTTGTCAATACAGAGAGTCGGGGTGTGCTTGAATACGCCGGGGTAAACGTATCGGGATTAGAATACAAAGTTTACGAATGTTCATCGATTTCGACGTTGGAATGGGCGTGGAATCATACAAAATGGGGAAAGAAAAGTAAAAGTGGAACGGTGATAGATCAAGCATGGTTTTGCGAGCAAGTTGCTGCAACGAACAAACTCGAGTTTCTCAAGTGGGCGAGAGAAGTGAAACATTGCGAGTGGGATGAGTGGACGATTAATGCGGCAGCACGTATAGGAAATCTCGAGATGCTGAAATACTGCTTCTCGAATAATTGCCCGTGTGATGAAGAAGAGGCGTGCGCTCAAGCTGTTGGTGTAGGACATCTCGACTGTGTTCGATTTCTTTTCGACAAAGTGAAACCTTCGCGAGAGACGGAAAAAGAAGTGGGAGGACAAGCAGCATGCGGTGGTCACGTGGAGATCTTGAAATATATCGTCGAAGAAAGAAAGATACCTGATGGGGTAAAGCATGAGTGCATGCTCAACGCTGCATGGTATGGCCAACTCGATAGCCTCAAATATTTTGTCGAAGAGGCGAAAGTGCCTCTTAACGACTGGCGATACATCGCTCTCGCTCGTTACTACGAGCACCACGAGTGCGAAAACTACTTGCTCGAAAAAGGGTCTCCAGAACCAACGGACGAAGAATACGCTATACTTGTCGAGATCATAGAAACGCAGCAAGGCTCTTAGAAGAATTACGGCAGCAATAACGGCGGAAGACTGATACAGAGAGAGAGAGAGAGAGAGACGTACGAGCGTACCCTTTATTTGCGCATACATTTTTACCTCAAAGTCACCTCAAACAGACAACAGACCACACAAAATAAAGCACAACAAATCATGCACAGTCGTCGTAAACGCGATTATACGTTTTGATCATCATGAGACGACGACGGTTGCTGTTCGCGGACTCGATAAAATCTGCGTTCATGCGACGAGTTTCTGAGACGGCGACGACACCGTCGTCGTCGTCGTCACCATCGCGCAGCGTCAACGTCGTTTTAGACGCGAGACAGGAGGAGGTCATCGAGCGTTTATCGAGTTTGTGCGACGACGAGAACGACGAGAATGATAACAACAACAACAACATTACGAGCGGAAAAAAAAGAAGTAAGAAGAGCGGCGTGTATTTGTACGGATCGCCGGGCCGAGGAAAGACGGTACTCGTGGACAGTTTCAAGGATGCGTTCACAAACGAGAAGAAAAAAATCAAGTCGCTTTCGTTTCGCTCGCTCATGGACGAGATGCACGAGAACTTGATGAAGATACGAAACGTGCGAAATCCAGTGCGAGAGATTGGGAGTCGGTATAAGAAAGCGCACGAGGTTTTAATCGTGGACGAGGTGGAGGTGACCGATGTCGCCGACGCGCAGATCTGGAAAGCGTTCGTGGAGAGTTACTTAACGGAAGACGACTTGGAAAGCGAGAAGAAGAGCACGAAGAAGCGGGAGAAGAACGCGAAGAAGAGAAACATATTAGTGTGCACGTCGAATTTTAAGCCGAAACAGTTGTATAAAGGCGGGTTGAATTGGAAGAGTTTGCTGGTGTCGGAGGTTTTGAGCGAACGTTTGGACGCGGTGTCGTTGGACGGCGAGGAGCACGATTCGCCAGAGAAATTTCGAGACTATCGAAAAGCTTTGTTCGCCGCAGAAGAAGCATCGGCACGTAAAATCGAGGGAGAGACGTCGTCGTTGTCGTCGTCGTCGATGATTTTCGGGGACGATGCCGGCGCCAGTTTACGACTACAATGGGAAAAATTGATGCTTTCTTCGAAGAATAGGTCGAAAAGTCACCATCATGCTCTTTCAGATCGATTGGAAAAAGATATACAAAGTGCAGCGACGAGCATCGAGGCGAACGTGAAAGCGGCGTACTTTGATTTCGCCGCTTTGTGTGGCGCGAACGCGAAATGGTCTCCTAGAGATTACGAGAATCTTTCTAAAGCATACGAATTTGTGTTTTTGGAATCGATACCGGTATTAGACGTCGCCATTCTCGGTGAAGACGTCGTCCGGCGCTTCGTGATGGTCATCGACGCTTTATACGCGAACAAAACGAAGCTTTACTGTTCATCGCCATCGACGAAGAGCATAGCCGATTTGTTCCCGCAATCATCATCAACACCATCGCGCGAAAACTCTTCCTCCTCAACACCAACGGCAACGACAACGTTCATATCCAAAACAGGAGGCGCCTCCGGGCGAAACGCGACCATGCTTTCCGAAAATATCGAATGGTCCGCCACCGGTTTAACCAAAGCCTCCCTCGCCTCGTTATCCTCGGGGAGTTTCACGGACAAATCCAAGCCGAGATGCCAGTCGCGTTTGTACGAGATGAAAACTGAGGCGTACAAAAGAGACCGCCCGGCGTAGTAATAGTAAGTAACAGTAGTAGTAGTAATAGTAGTAATAGTAATAGTAGTAGTTGTACGCGAGAAGAGCCAACAACAACACACACAAATCTTGATGATGGTAGAAAAAAAAGGAGTTGGCGCCAAAGGGTTTGTCGTTGCGCGTGTAGTATTACAGACAAAAGCTGCAACTTTGCTAATGAAAAGATGACGTGGAATCGATTTGGATTTCCTAAAATTTTCTCACAAAATCACTCGTTTTTTATCAGAACTCCACACACACTCACACACCATGTTTGCCGTTACCACGACTCCCACGACGCTTTCATCCTCCGCGAGAAGCTTGAAGAATAACGCGTCGTCTCTTTCGAAGCGTTCGAAGTGTTCCTCGATAGTTGTCTCTTCTTCTTCTTCTTCTTCTTCTTCTTCGGGGAAAAAGAGGATGGATGAGAAATTCGATCGCCGGGAAATGTTAAAGAACGCGTTGGTCGCCTCGGTTGGCGTCGTTGTGGCGACTCCGATGCCGGTGCGTTCGTTCGTTCGTTTGGTTTTACTGATCAGTCGCGTTTTTAAGTACTTTGTCTTTCGTCTCGATCATCGCGGCGTCGAAGGAAACGACGCTTTCGCGTTTGTGGGTTTGATCTCTCATTTTCTCTCTTCTCTCACACACTCGAAAGGTGAGAAAACGGAGCAAAAAAATGTACTGACGACAAAACATTTTTTTTTATCTAATCTAAACGACCAGGCGCTCGCGTTGTTCGGTATCGGCGAAAAGTCGGACGCGAAGTACGAAGAGGACACTAAGGAAGTCATCAACCAAGTTCGCGAAGTTTTGGACTTTCCGATGGGCGCCGACGGGAGAGAACAGTCCATCGAAAAGACGAGAGCGTTGACGAACGAGTGGGTCGCGAGGTACAGAAGATCTGGGGATTATTCCGGCAGGCCGTCGTATGGTCTCACGTATTCCGCGTTGAACGCGGTGTCTGGGCACTTTAATAACTTCGGGACGAAGTATCCGTTTCCGGCGAAGAGAAAGGATCGAGTTTTTGAGGAGTTGACGAGCGCGGAAACCCAAATTTCCCGAGGTCGCTAAAGAGAGATTATAGAGAGAGAGAGAGAGAGAGAGAGAGAGAGATTTATATATTATTATAGAAATGAGATGAAGAAAGAGGGAAGAGAGGTTCTTTGCATTTGCGCTTATAACAACATGTAGCATGTGTTTTATTATTCATTATACCATCTATGCGTGTCATTGTTAAAACTTGAAGAAGGGGATAC
>Ga0115000_10003703_pt1 | contig 12730 bp, 11 predicted proteins | sample ArcticOcean_MG_C_6_FD_89690 | JGI IMG/M metagenome (GOLD analysis project Ga0115000, IMG submission 89690) | Marine microbial communities from western Arctic Ocean - ArcticOcean_MG_CB8_128 | ecosystem: Environmental > Aquatic > Marine > Oceanic | place: Arctic Ocean: Canada Basin | collected... | reverse complement strand
CAGACCCACCAAGATCGCCACCAGCATCCCCCACAGGAGCCGCCAGTAAACAGGCAGACCCACCTGTCAACGTTTTAAAAAAAGGTAAAGCTGTATACATCAAATATATAACAAAAACCGAAGCGGCGACTTATACTCATAGTCCCGATGTTCTAAAAAACTACGACATTATGAAATATTTTATGGGAAACGAAGCCAAGATAATGAAAAAGAATGGATTCAGCGTTAATCTTGTCAGTCATACACGATTTGCATGGCCCATAGAGATGTGCGTCTCTAAACCAAAAGCGCCACCATCGGCTTATTTACTTTTCGGTCTGAAATACCGTCAAAAAAACCCCAACAAAAAACCTGATTTTAAAGAAATCGCAGCGGCATGGGGGATCACGACCGACCGTGAAGAATACAAAGAGTTGGCTTCCACTGCCAGAACAATATACAACAATAAACTTCAAGTTTGGAAAGATGGACGGGACGCCGAAAAAGCCAAAATAAAAGACGCCGCCAAGAGTTGGGATCGATTACCCGATGATAATACGGATAAATTTTACCCGAACGACAAAGTTCGTTTTAAGGACATAACTCCAGAAAATATGGTCAAAATGTTTCATAATTTTCCTGGTCTATGGCATTTCAACAATCCACCAAATATTAATAAACAAAAGTTGAGGAATTTAATATGCAAAGACTTTTTTCTGGTGAAGCAATGGGAACACACAATAGTTGGATCACAAATGTACAGATGTTATATATTAGAAGGTGGAGATAATATACTATTTCCCTCGGAATTGTTGGAGAAATATGTTGCACCCACCATTCAACCGGGTGACCCGGTGGCCTGGTTTTGTGGGCGTAGTTCTTGTTCAGATGGGGTATGGAAAATTACAATAGCTGATAAAAAGACTGAATATTACCGAAAATACATCCCAACACATTGGATTAAATGGACATTGGATTGGGTTACGCGAGACATTATAATTACCAATGGTAATGGATATAATTCTATAATGTACAAGGGGATGGATGATCTTCGTAATATTCCAGCCAACACTGCTTTTTACGCACAGTATCCCGATATATTTTTACCGACGGTGGTGAATGCAAACAAAGGTAATGAGTATTTTATGATATCCTACGCCAATTCGGATGCCGATATTACTCTCAAAGAATTGAAGGATTTCCACTGGCAATACGATGGAAATTATACACACGGTGCCGCCGATTGGCATGATATGGAACGGGATCAGTGGAAAGAGATGACGGAGGCCTATTTAAGATATAAAAACGGCGGGTCATCTACATTTACTAAAACGGTTTCTAAAACGCACGGCAATCATTCTTCGCCCCCCAAATATGAATATAAATTTAATGTCAATCATGTGAATAGATCTGGTTCGCCTACCTTTGATGGAATGGTACAGCGTAATACATCAACAGATTTTGAAAGGCCTATACGCATTGTCGATGGATCAGTGGCTGCTAATTATGTTCCATTATTTATGCGCCAGTCTGCGCCAGTCCAGGCACAAGCGGCAGCGGCAGCGGCACAAGCAGCACAAGCGGCGGCACAAGCGGCGGCACAAGCGGCGGCACAAGCAGCTATGGTGGCGGCAGCTAACCAAACACGGCTTCTCCTATTACGCCGTACCGACGAAGCTAACAGAACAGCGACTGTACGTCCTCAATATCATGCGCAGAACACCGGGTGGCCGATAAAAACCTTATCTGGCACGGATAGACCTTTCAAATTGAATGTGTTTAAGGGGGAAGGATGGCTGGGCTTGCCTTATCATCAAGTGGACGAGTTAACTGGCAGATTACCAACTACACTCTACCAATCATATGATCTTGGTGTACTAAAACAACTTTTTGACTGGCGGAAATTACCAGAATTGGAATTTCAGACATATAGAAGCCAAAATGGAAAACCCGATAGAACATTTGTCGATTATTTCCGGCTAAAATCAACATTCGATACGTTTATGGACGCTGTCCAAATATTACAGGTAGAGTTTGGTTCCCCTGTGAAATGTTCTATTGTATTTCACGCGGCCGATATGAATGCCGTTGGTGGGATTATAGGGGGTAGTTGGGAAAATCGTGGCGCTGCCAATGGCACTGTGTGTGGTGTTGGTGCATACAATGCTATTTATCCATATATAGACTACACGATGGGCAATAATCCCAGATCGCCTTTGGAATACATTAAATGGAACAATGATTTTGGAGCAGTCATTGTATCTATAGCCGTGGTGGTGCCGTCCGAATACACGTACCAACAAAACGCGGCGAATAGATCCGGTTCCGGGGTTGGTGGGACTCAGAATAAACACGGGACATGTGGTGGCACATTTAAAGAGTCGGAAGTGGCGGCCGATGGATCGATACCGGGTGAACACAGGGAACTTGTGTATTGGTTTGATAAAAAACATTTCATATGTAAATTAGGGATAGCTATATTTAAGAAATAAAATGTTACTTTTTTGTTTATGCACATATAAAAGGGCAACCAATTACTTATAAAATGTTGTTGCAAATACTGGGTTTTTTTTTAACACTGGCAGCCGCTCGACAACCTACAAGAGCAGAGATTAAAACCAGGTATAACGAGGGCGATTGCAATGCAGGTGGGGACATGTACCTATGTGACACTGGGACAGCATGGGATAATAGTACTACAATAAAAAGGTGTAAATGTGATAGTACGGGTGCAAACACCCAACCTTCCAGAACAGATATTAAAGACATGTATAACAACGGGGGCAATTGCAGTGCAGGTGGGAACATAACCTTATGTGGCACTGGGACAGCATGGGATAGTACAATAAAAAGGTGTAAATGTGATATTACAGTGGCAGCATGAAATGGCACGAGGACTTGCAATTTGATACATAGCTCAAACTTTTAGAAGAAGTCCATTGAAAAGTTTAATTATGGTAAGATTCTGTCATTGATAAAACTAAAGACGCGACCATGAACATGACAAATATGGCCATGAATACCACGCAATTTAATGTTGGGATTTGGCCCCTTTTTTTTTAAATGTAAGATTTGTATTTATTTCATGGGGTTGCCTTGAAAAGAAGAACAATGGTTGGGTTGTGAAGGAGAATCCGTGGATGATCGTACGTTGGAAGAAATGTGTGCCGACGGTGGCATTGCCGCGATGGGTTATTATGTATACAAGCAAAATAAAAATATCAAAAATTAACAATTCCTTTATCTTTATTTTGTAGTCTTTCTAATGTTTTTTTGGAACATTTATTGCGAATCGATTTTAAAAATAGAACTTTTTTTCGGAGTTCTTCGATTGTTACTTCATACATTCTTGTTGTTAAAGTTTTAGCCTTTGTTACTTTAAAACAATATAAGAAAAGTGGATTTGGCACCATAGACACGTTCATTTATTTTCACAACGAGATAACAGATATAAATACCAAAATCTACATAAATAGAACATATGTGCAAGCATTATAACATATAATCTATGTTTAAAAATTGTACATGTCTTTGAAATTGTACAAAATGATTGAAAAAGTAGAAAGTTGGATAAAATGTAAACATATAGTTCACCCAGAAAGTCTGGGCATAAGTTTAGCCCCCATTCACATTCGACAAACAAGTTTAACAAACATTGAACAGATGACGATTCAAATACCAAACAAGTACAATGTCAGTAAATATGTGGTTCGCGCATCAAGTCCAGGACCAAGTTTAGCCTCCCTTCACAAAAAAAACAAGTACAATGTCAGTAAATATGTGGTTCGCGCACCAAGTCCAGGACCAAGTTTAGCCTCCCTTAATACCGAGTGGAAATTGCAGCGAGTATTGCACACAAAATGTGTAGTGTTCACTTAATTTCTGTAGTCTTTTTCACATGGTGCGCTGTTCGTGCTATCGTAGTAAATAGTGCAACATTTTGCAATCATGTCTCTGTTTAATGTCTTGACAGATTTAACATGAACCCACGCCATTAAATACACGGTCGATCCATATCGAATGATCATTTGCGTATGGCAACACCAGAAATTGTCACTACCTGGCCGGATATTGACCCTTGTTTTAAACTGAGGTTAAACTGTTGAAGTTGTTGCCTTCTTTTGACCAGATGACTGCCAATTATCTATGGCAAGCTTCACAATTTCGACATTATCCCGTAAGTCGTCAGATGCATATTCGAGACTAAGCCTGCTGAAAAATAATCTATAAAATCTTAATATTTAAGCAAATAATAAATGTTAAATGCAAACAAGGTGGTTATGGCCTATTCTTTTTACATTGTCTAATATTTTATGTTCGTTGCAACTCATGTCTGATTCTAAAACATTAAGTCCATTTACACGCCAGTATACGCATATGACATTATTATTGACCGCAATATATGCTGCTGTCGTTGTTAAACAACTAGATGCTGCCGCTGTGTGCGTCATATGTTTTTCATTTTCTGTACAATGGCATTCTGGCAATTATGATTGGCGTTTACCAGATGGGTGGTTTTCTCGCGTTGCTATATTGTATATCGTCGGCCGTGTAGTCGTAGATAAGGGGTTGGCCGCCATTGTAGCGACAACTACAATGGTAGCGACAACATGGGTTTGGCCGAATCTAGAAGATACTCTTTTCTTTACTTTGTTAGGGGTGGGTTGTCTTTTATTAATATTTCAATACAAGAAAATGTTTTGGTGGGACATTCTCGCATCGGCTATTTTTGCCATTAGTGGTTATTGTTGTTATTTAACGGGTGACAGAGGGTTGCATGGCCTATGGCATTCGTTCATGGCGACTGCCATAGCATTTGCGATCACAGTTCCTAAGAAATCTTCTTGGCATTTGCTGGTACCAGTCAAATCGACCAAGCCATCAACATCCGAAGAGCCCCTTTTATCAGCTGGGAAATTATGGGAACCCAACCGGGAACCCAACCGGGAACCCAACTGGGAACCCAACTGGGAATTGACTCAGCTACGTTTTTAAACAATCCGTGTCAACTCGTCGACTTTTATATTTAAGAGCTACATGAAACAGTATGTTATGGAATGTCGTCAAAGATGTCTAATAATAGCGGCTATTCTGATTTGGATCTATAGCTTTTATATACATTTTATAAGCATTCGCTCAACATTTATGATTGCTTTCATTGGTAGTGGACATTCGAAAATGTTCGAACATACATTTGGCCACTATAATGCGGATTTGTGGGTATTTGGGCATCACAAGCGGCGCTCAAAAATGACTTTTTCAAAAAGGAAACCATTTGAAGTTTTCCGCGAAAATGAATACGAACATATTTTAATTGTACACGAAAATCATCACATTCCGATGATTTATGATGCAGAGGTACCATTGGCATTTGTTTATCAAAATAAAACGATTGGAACATTGTGGCCAAGGATATCCGATACACCGGAAGATCAAGATTATGTAGAAAAAAGTAAAACAATAGAAAAAATATATCTTTAATGTTTATATTTGTTATGTAAATAAGTCAAAATTATGGACGAATCGCGCGCTTCTGGGAGATCCTTTAAGAAGTCAGTGATCATTTGCTGGTAAACTTCATTGATAGCAGGCGTGATCTGTGCTACTATATTGATTTTTTGTCCCATTTTAGATAAAATATATTTCGTTTGAGTAAACACACCGTTGCGATTTTCAACGCGGGCGCACCACCATGTTTCATTTCCCCAGAATGTGACAGGTTTCTTTCTAATCACATCCGAAACTGCGTTCACCACGGATTTGGCTGCATTTGTGAGAAAGTCCGGAAACAATGGTTCTGCCTTTTCAAATTCAGATAATTTCCTAATATCTTCTTCAGTATAAACGTCTTCCAATTGAAAGAAATTGAGTTCGGGTGCAGCATCCAAAAAATTCATGATGTCCAAGCCACGCTCTATGCTCTCCTTTCTTATCTCAGAATCAAGTGCTTGGCGTAAAATATCTACGCCCTCCATGCGGCGATATAGTGAGTTTTCATATCGACTAAAGAACATTTTTGAAACTGAATTTGTTTCGCCTTGTTCCAATGGTTTATCTAGACCAACATCAATAGCATAGACTCTTAGACCCTTTATCATATAATTCTTTACGTTTCCGTCGTTTCGTTTGACTTTGGCTGTATTGAATAATTTAGTAAGTGCGATCATTTGATATTGTAGGTAATCTGGAATTTTGATGGTACGATATCTGTCAACGATTTCAGACTCTAATTTTTGCATCGAAATTGTGAATTTCTCATCATCGTAACCATAGATGGTTGGTGCCGCTTGTGGTGTTGTATTTGCTAATTGTTGTTGCAACCCGACTTCCATTTCAAGCATTGTTTTCATCAGTGTGTGACATCGGAGCTGTATATTTTTGAAATATTCCACACCGATACCTTTTTTCTCTGCGGCTTTTTTAATATACAAGTATGATAAAGCATGGTCTTCCGATAGACGAAGTGAGTTTAAGAGTTGTTGGCGTTGTTTAACTAAATTATTCCATATTGAAAAAGTTCTTAACGTCTTTAAACGCGAATTAACACCAATAGAAATTAAATCAAATATTTTCCATTTATTAAAATTGATGCTGTTTTGATCTAATTGCTTGGGAGAACTATCACTCCATTGTGAAAAAATATAATTGGATTCTTCATATTCAAATTGTTCGAGAAGACTTTTGTATTTTTTCACAATAATATCTTCATTTTTATCGATATGCACGTTTTTCTCCATCAGAGTATAATTCCGAGCCTTCAGAGTTTTCGCTATAGCCACAGAACCAAAAGCGCCGGAAGGATTATTTTTATCAAATTTTACATCAGGAATAAACCCAAATTCTTCTTCAGAGGGTACAAATTGATGATACATATTCATACAAAAACAGATATTATATAGGTATAAAAAAACGATTATTACTTTCTGAACGACGGAACATCCAATAATGATATTCATACAAAAACAGATATTATAAAAAAAAAACGATTAATGTTTACTTTCTGAAACAACGATGGAACATCCAATAATGATATTTTCATCATCAAAAACCCATTTAATTCTTTTATTTCGAAGTTGATCATACGTATTAGGATCAATAAGAACGTGTGGTGTTCGGTTTATAGCCACCCAGTCTTCAACGAGGGATGGATCTTCTATATGTGTAGAGAAGACCTGATATTCTTGATTGTCGCGTTTGGCAAAGCGGTGATCTTTGGAAATTTTATTTAAAAGCATTCTTTATGAAATATATAAACCAAGATATACGTGATCTTGTAGTTGATTCCTGGATTTATGCACCTTCCATTTCGCAAGTGATGCCATATTTCTCTCTGAACGTAATTGGTAACCACTTGTAACACATATTGTCATTACCAGAACAATCTTGGTTATAATCTCTTACTTGCCAATCGTCGTATGCTTGCCAACCAAGTACCTGTGTGTCCATATCTTTTTGCTTGTCGAGCCAATCGTCCTCTTTTCCACATGTGTCTTTGGTATCACGATCCCTGGTACCTTTCGAACAATATCCATACGTGGAACATTTTTCTTGTGTACCATCGAATACATTAGTATCATCCGTATCATCATATCTGTCATTTCCCATGCAGACGTTGTCTAGGGGGTTCCATGTGTGATCGTTGAGACGTTTGTTTTGCCAGCACATACACGACCCATCTCCCTGTCTGCCCCAGTCGCACCAACCACCACGTCCACAGGCAAACGAGCATATCCATGGCTGTTGTGGATGACACAGAGGCTGTGGTGTTGGCGAACTCTGGCCCTGGCCAAAATGAAAAGAACCAACCGGTTGAAAAATGGCGTTGAATTGATCTGGCTTAATTTGTGCAGTATCGGAACATCGCAAACATGTTTCCCCCCAAAAATTTGGAGCGCATTCTGAACACGTAAAATCTTCTTCATTATTATCTAGTCCTGCAATTTCGCTTGGATATCGTTTTACATAAGGAGCAAGCATCCAAGAAGTGTCGCGGTCTATTTTGCATGTACATTGTCCGGTACCAAAAACACCATCGTCGCAGATGCCATGTCCCGAACACTGCCGTTGTTGTGCGCCGCCAGGACATTGTGAACATGTTTCCCCCCAATAGCCAGACACGCACGTGTTACATTTTCCATCGGACGATCCACCTATTTCAAAATCGCCACATTGGCACAAGTCGCCGCTCCATAAAATATTTTTATTTTCGTCCACGATTTTTGTTTCGGGATCCACAAAAGCTTCTTCGCCACACGTACATTTCATTCCGATATAATTTCCATCTCTGCCATAAGATGCACCGCATGTACCCTTTCCTGAGCAAATTGTGGTGAATTCTTCAGAAATCCAGTCATAACCCGGGCAAAAATCACACCCTGGTGATTTTTTATATTGAGGCGTTGGTGCATCGGGCCCAATTTCGTAAGGCCCGAAAAATTGATCATCACATTCACAGGTACCGTCGCCGTGAAAAGATTCGTCACAACACCCCCTTGTTACACACCGGCCGTTTTCATACGTTTCATTGAGATCATTGATATACAGAGATCTATCAATACAATCTTCATCTGTTTCGCAGAGTTTGTTATCAAAATTAGCAAACCATAATGAATTAATGGGTAGTTCGATTCCTTTACAAAATCCTTTGCAGTTTTGTGAGACCGTGCAATCTTTATTCGTGGTACACGCTTGGTAATTGTCATATGTACATGTTTTGTACCAATCTGGATTATCTTTGACATGTTTGACATCGTCTACACATGTTCCTCTATTGTTGCATTGTACTCCCTTTATTTCACCAAAGGTGAGCCAATCTGAATTAAGTTTATCTTCGTCGTATTTAATTTTGATCCTCGTGTCTTTCAACACTTCTGGATTTTGTGTTTCATAATCATAGCTGGAAACCCAGTCACCGCCCTTCCGAACTTGCATAGTTTGTACAGTTCCCGCTTTAGAAGAATCGTCAGCAACCCGTGTTCCAAAGATAATGGGGTGATTTTTATCTAAAGTAATGTGCGGGACATCATGCCCATAAGGACACTGTTGACAATAATATCCGTAATTGTTAGGAATGCATTCGTCGCACAAATGCCTTTCGTCATCATCGCTGATCACGTTTGGAAACAGTTCAGAATAATTTTGCCATTTGCGCCATCCGTCATCACAAATGTCGCACTCTTCTCCCGTATATCCGACAGAACAGTATTGGCATTTATCACCTTCGTAGCCTGTTTTACACAAATCACATTGACCTTCGGGTTTCCATCGGTCATCACAAATTTCACAATAATCACCAGCCCATCCAAAATCACAGGCACAGCGTCCAGAACCATATTCGCCAGAATCACAGAGACCGTGTTCAGTACATCTGCATGGTCTACATATAGGCCCAAATTCGTTCTCGAGACAGTCACAGGGCCCAAGTCGAAAAGGATGTCGCCATGTCAAAAATATGCCGGTAATTCCAAATCCAGCTGCGACAATTAAAAAAATTGCTGTTGTCAAAATTCTACTAACAGACCATCGTGGTTTGTTAAAACATTTTTGTTCAATCAAATGACCGAAAATATAGGTAAACCAACAACTCGAAACCACACATCCACCTATAATCCAAAACATGCCCATAATCCAACCAGACGGCATTTCTGGTGGTGTATAGCCTGAACTGTACATATTTCGCGTGCCTGACATGATCAAAATAATACCGAGCCATATCGCGACGATATTTAAAATCTTAAATATATTATCACCATGCATCATGCCAATTCGAACGCACTATTTATACAAGAAAATACTAAAGGATTTCGTGATGGCACATTGTCTTGTAATAGTCTCCATGTTACTGACTATCATCTGTTTTGGGATTATCTGGTTCGAACATATCTGGACAGATTTCTATGCATGGGGGCCGCCTTTCAAAGTGGGGACCATGGTAATCAAAGATTGGTCAAGATGGTGGATTTTTGTAACGCTTTTGGTTATATATCAAATTACACGCGTGTATATTGAAGAAACATCAGGACGCGAAATTGAACGAAAACACATTAGAGAAGAAAAATGGACTAAAATGGATGTATTATTTTTTGCTTGTTATAATTTTTACAAATGGTTGGGAATGATACTACATTTACTCATTGCAGTGACCAGATTTGACGTCTGGTTCCTCATTGCCATTGTTGATACTTTATTCAGAGCCTTTATGTGGAATCCGACCAATGGAAGGTCACGAAGAGTATTTTATAGTTCAACTACTTCGTCTTTTTGAATCAATGGACGTGTACTAAATGTCAATGCAATCTTTGTAGTCGAGTCATCCATCACAAACAACTTTTCGCGGATCCGACCAAACAACTGTTCAGAACCAATATTTTTATGACGAATACGCAAAAATTGTTCTTGTAGAATACGCAGTGTTGATTCGGCCGCATCAATGTCGGTGTCTAAACGTTTAATTTCAACGTTTTTGCGCGGACGCTTCTTTTTGGCATCCAAATAACGATCCTGACGCTTGCTAAATATATAAAAACGATCTGTGCGCACAGCCTTGTCCTGGGCAAAACCATTTACGACCCAAGGAGTCAATACAATGCAAAACTGAGGCGTGATACCACCAGTGTTGGATGCAAATCCCTTACCAAGTTGAAAAGCCGTGTCTAAACCAGAGTGCTTGTTGATACATTTCTTCTTAAAGTATAATGTATCCGAGGTACCAATAGTACTAATAAATGCCCCACGTTCCATACCATCACTATCTAGACATCGACTAAACAAAACATTCTTCTTTTTTGGATCGGGTAAGCGCATATGTGTAGGCACTGTGCCGTTTATTAGATGTATAGAGACGTGCAAAAACTTATAATGTTTCAACTCTACAGGTATAACAATCCCTGGGGGGTTTCCCTTTGCTGGTTCGCACCGATAAAGCGATAGGCCATTCTGTTCGTTTTCCATGTTTATAATTTCCACAGACGATGCCAAATTATTAATATTTTCTATGGACGGCATGTCCGACGCGACGGGATTGCGGCCAGACGACTGTGCATCGGCGTTTTTTCCGGGATCTGGGTCTACTGACAGTGTTGATTCTTCCCATTCGTCGTCAGAACTACCACAGTCACTGTCCATTGTTTGATTATTATGATGTATGTATATAAAATATAATATATGTATTAAATATGTTGGTTTTAATGTCTTAATATTTAGAGATTTCCTTAATATTTAGAGATTTCCTTAATATTTAGGACAACAAAATTCCTAGCCTGCTGAATATTTAGGACAGAATTGTTTAGGTGGAATACAGAACAACTAATTGACAGGTTTTGCCACGCGGAATATAGATGGAATTTTAATACACAGAATATTCATCAACTTTTTTTATTCTAATTCACAACCCTCAACTATGGATTCAAGTGCATCTGTATCCACTTCTGGTAATTGCTGGACAACTTGTGCCAACCGTACAGGTTCAAGTATGTCCACTTCGATATCGGGAACGCTATTAACAAGAACTGCTTCCACTACTTCCTCTCTTGTTATTTTTAATGCAATGAATGCCGTCAAACAGCCTGAAAAAACAATACCAGACATAAAAAAAGAATAGATGGCCAATTCTTCAGTACTTGGTAAATGTTCACAATTTTCGGAGGTAATTATGACATCATTGTTATCATAAAAAACAAAATCACATTCTTCTGAATTTTTAAATTGTTCTGCACATTTTTTACATGCATCTTCGATTAATGATGTATTGATTACATAATTTACAACATTAAAAATGGTTAGAATACTAAAAAAACATTGAATCGTTGAAAATAATCGTAAATATTTATGATTCGCTTTTTTGGCACTTTTGTATCCACATAATGGGATGTAAATGCCACAAATAACAAATACAATCATATAGGTTAACCAATAAGCATCTAAATAAAACACCCGGTAAACAAAAAGCAATAACTGAAAAATAAAAATTATTTTAGTCCAATGCATTAAAGAATTAGAATAAGATTTGGTAAAAACACCATCAACGATTACAAGATCTGAATTCATTTATCTATATTCGATGATATTTATACTTATAATTTCCTTTGTAAACTCTTCTTTTTTGTGTGATTTTAGAGTGTGAACACTGACGCAAAGATGAATGACGATTTGGGTGTGACGATTTATTAGACATTTTGTCCAAATATTTTATTTGTTCAGTGACAAAGACATCACCATGTTTGGTGCATTGTTTGAGGAGAGTGCATTGGATGCGTTTATGGGTAAAAAAAGTAAAAAATGATCATTTTTTTGTACTTATACATTCTAATAATAAAGTACGATAAACCCTGCATGGTGATGTTTCCATAGACTTAATGAGACAGTCGTTAAGAAGTTTAGACATTGTTTTGCAGTTTATAGGGTTATTTGTCCAGTTTGTGATAGTTTTCTTAGTTGAAATGTTATAAATGTGAGGCATTGTTACAAATAATTATCCTTAAATATTACGTTTATAAGTTCCACATTTCGCATTTGCTCTTGATATTCCACAGGCTAGGAATTTTGGGCCGAATTTCTGAAAGTTAGCTCTTAATATTCCGCAGGCTAGGAATTTTGGCCAAATTTCTGGATCTGTCTTTGCTCTTAATATTAAGGAATTTGGGCCAAATTTCTGGATCTGTCTTTGCTCTTAATATTAAGGAATTTGGGCCAAATTTCCGAAAGTTAGCTCTTAATATTAAGGAATTTTGGCCAAATTTCTGGATCTGTCTTT
>Ga0115000_10003701_pt1 | contig 12735 bp, 13 predicted proteins | sample ArcticOcean_MG_C_6_FD_89690 | JGI IMG/M metagenome (GOLD analysis project Ga0115000, IMG submission 89690) | Marine microbial communities from western Arctic Ocean - ArcticOcean_MG_CB8_128 | ecosystem: Environmental > Aquatic > Marine > Oceanic | place: Arctic Ocean: Canada Basin | collected... | reverse complement strand
CTAAACTTATGCTGATACATTTTGCAACAATTCAGCCATTGCACTTCCAATGTGCGCTGGAGAATCAACAACTGTAATACCACAAGATCTCATTATTCTTTTCTTAGCTTCTGCTGTGTCATCGTCACCTCCAACAATAGCACCTGCATGACCCATTGTTCGTCCTTTTGGAGCAGTTTCACCAGCGATAAATCCAACAACTGGTTTAGAGCCATTTGCTTTTATCCATTCAGCTGCTTGAGCCTCCAGGTTACCTCCAATTTCACCAATAACGACAATTCCTTCTGTTTCTGGATCAGCCATCAATAATTTAACAGCATCTTTAGTAGTTGTTCCAATGATTGGATCTCCACCTATTCCAATTGCAGTAGTTATTCCTAATCCTGCTTTTACAACTTGATCAGCTGCTTCGTAGGTTAATGTACCTGATTTAGAAACAATTCCTATATTTCCTTTTTTGAAGATAAACCCTGGCATAATACCAACTTTCGCTTCATCAGCAGTAATTAAACCTGGACAGTTAGGTCCGATTAAAGTAACATCTCTGTTATCAATGTAAGCTTTTACTTTTACCATGTCAGCTACAGGAATTCCTTCCGTAATAGCAACAATAACTTGAATTCCAGCTTCAGCAGCTTCCATGATTGCATCAGCGGCAAATGCTGGTGGTACAAAAATAATTGAAACATTCGCTTGAGCTTTAGCAACTGCTTCAGCAACAGAATTAAAAACAGGTTTATCTAAATGTGTTTGACCACCTTTCCCTGGAGTAACTCCACCTACTACGTTTGTTCCATACTCAATCATTTGACCAGCATGAAACGTACCTTCACTACCAGTAAAACCTTGAACAATTACTTTTGAATCCTTATTTACTAAAACTGACATATTTAATTTTTTTATTGAGCGTCAAAAATACCGATTCTATTTTAAAAAATTACGGTTAATCATGAATTAGTTGCAATCATTTTCACGTTCCTTAACAGCTGGCCAATGTATAATAGCATCAAAACGTTACTATGTTTTGGTATCAAAGACTTGAAAGAGTGAGTACAAGTTTTTTTTTAATATAAGATCGAATCTCTTTCCTCTGTAACGGATGAGTCTAATTCTGAATCCTCAGCAGCTACTTCAACTAATTCTTCCCCTTCATCCATCATATCTAATATTTCATCATCAAAACTATCTTCTAGTTCTTGTTCAGCTGTTTCTCTATTTTCATCACGCGCCTCTTGTTCAGCCGCCGATGGACCACATGATGTAATTAATAAACCTAACACTGCAACACTTAAAAATTTAATTTTCATAGTTCTTTTTTTTAGTTTGTAATAGTTGCTAACCTCCAAATACTCGGGAAATTGTAAATCCAATTTTAAAATCTCCATCAGTCCATGAGCTTGAATTATTTGGAATAAAATCATTATAAATTATTCCCGAAGCATTTGTAAAATTCACTTGAAAAACATGGCCTCCTGTTTCGATTTCAATTCCTACACCAAGGGGCATATAATAAGGAAAATCAGTATTGTTTCTTCTAAAATCAGAAACAGTATAAAAGTACTCAGCAATGATTCCAACCGATTGGGTAATTTTAAACCTACCCATAGCACCAATTGAAAATAAATCATTTTGATCTTGACTTCCATCACTAACGTTTACATTGTTAGAGACTCTGTTACGATGCACAAAAGTAGGCAACAAACCTATAGACGCTCTCCAGTTGATCTTTTTAGTGAAAATAGCCTGGTAAGTGAAAGACAATCTACTATTAAACGTTGGCAATGAATTATTGACGTTCTTTCTGGGGTTTATTGCCGTATTACCAAAAACAACGATACTAAGAGGGAAACCTCCCTTCATTTGTTCCATTACTTTATACTTGATCGATCCATCCAAATGCTCATTTTCTTTACTTCGACCAAACCCAACCGTTAATCGATCAGTAATACCGTAGTCAAATGAAAATCTAATATTCGCAGCATTGTCAAGCCCCCATAGAGTATGAATAGCACCGTCTTCTGCAATATTTCCAAACCTGTGAGTAATTCTAAAATCTAAACTCTTCTTTTTTACTGTTTCATTAGTTTCAGCATTAATCAAGTGAGTCGATTTAAAAGTTGCAATTACTTTAACAGGCTTGTCTTCTTCTTCAAAAAAACCTTCCATCTCATCATCTTGACTATATAACGATCCGCAGGAAAGTAGACAGGCACATAAAATTCCCTTCTTCCAAAAACTCATTTTTTTTACTTCTTTTTGAATAGAGCACAAACAAATTGTGCTTTAACGTTTACAACTTCTGCAATTTTTTTAATCACAAATTTCGGCACTTTGATCTTATGATCTTTTAATGCTATCGGAAATTCTGTTTTCAACTCAACAACACCATCCTTTACGATCAAGATTCCATCTAAAGTTCGCTCCTGTTTTACACCATGGATTTCTAAAACCCCTTTAACTTTCACATTGTAAGTGCCGTTATTTGTCAAAGTATCCGCTCCTTGGATAACACCATCAAACTTAGCATCAGGATACTTTTCAGACTCAACATATTTCTCATTGAAATGCTCCTCCATCAGAGGTTTTTCAAATTTGAAACTTATCATTTTAATTCTAATCTTAACCTTTTTCGTTTTAAGGTTCACAGCTGCTTTAGCTTTTTTTGTTTGTGCATAAAAACCTTCCATTGCAGTCTTGGAATCAAAACTTACATCACTAGAAGTACTAGTGTATAATTGTGCAGATGCCATAATCGTTGTTGACAGTGCAAGTACTAAAATCATTATCGTTTTCATTTTCATTTTCATTTTTTTAATAAGTAATTAATTTTCTTTTGCTCCAGCTAAAAGCCAGTCTTCAAATACTTTTCTGTCAGTAGATGGATTAAAATTAGAACCGACAGGCATTGCTTCAAGATCCACCACCTGAGTCTTAACTTTCCCATTATCAATATCAATTTTTAATCCCGCAAATGTTGTAAAATCTCCCGCGGTGGCCGAAGCCCCTTCACCATGACAACCACTAAAAATTCCACAATTCAAATCGACAATGATTTTAATCTTGTTCTCATAGGTACTAACAACAACTGTGGTGCTTGTGTCAATAGGCTCTTCGGTTACAACTTCAACCTCATCCTTCTCACAAGAAAAAATGGTTAATATACTCACTGCAAAAACGGCTATATAAAATTTTGGTCGAATCATAATATTAGGGTTTAATCATTCTCGTTGTACCAATCTTACGACTAAATATAAAAAAGGTTTCCTATACACCTCATTAAACAATTATCAAACCGAAGTAATAATTCATACAGTTTCCATATCACAATTGAACGTTTCCACTATTTTGTTCAGCAATTAGCTTTTCAACATGTTAGAATAGCCTGTACCTATGTCACATGCTTAAAAGATCAATTACTAGCCTGGCATTCCACGTTTTAATGGCTTATCGACAAATAACTGAAAATTGGATCACACGCCGTCCATGTAAAAAGCCTCTACTTTATAAGCTAACTTTCTTAAGAGTCCAACGATATCGGAAAACCCAACCACCTGATCCTTAATAAGCTTCGACTTATTTTTATTATACGCAATACGATAAAATGGAAAAACGGTATAAGCAAATCTTTTAAAACCAATAATAGCATCTTTTTTATATGTAGTTGGCTTTTCAAAAACAGAAGGAGTCCAATCACTTTGTAATTGTTTAATTTGATTATCAGGGATATCTTTTACTTTTAAGTGCTCACCCAACTGGTTATAGCATTTTAACCAACGCTCAATTTCTTTGTATATATGTTCTTGCTCTAGTGGCCCACTCCATTTCACCGCAAAGGAATTTAACCCTGTCGACTCATCGAGAATCTTTACCTGGTATTGCTCCAAGTAGTCCAATTGGTTTTTAACATATTCAACATCAGACTTAATGTCTTTCTGAGAACCAATTACAGTTTGTTCGGTACCATTTTTCAAGTCCATCATCAAAAATCAATCAATTCAACTTCAAATATTAGAGTTGAAAAACCAGGTATCTTACCACCTGCAGCATCCCTTTCTCCATATCCTAACTCATATGGAATGTAAAATTTAAACTTAGCACCTTTTGTCATTAATTGCAACCCTTCCGTCCATCCAGAAATTACTTGCTGTAGACCAAAGGAAACTGGCTCCCCTCTTTTGAACGAACTATCAAACTCTTCCCCCGAGATCAAAGTTCCTTTATAATGTACTGTCACCTTACTGTTTTCGTTTGGCAAGTCTCCCTGTGGCTTTTCCGCAATTTCATATTGCAGACCAGAAGGTGTAGTTATAACTTCTTTACGCTTTTTATTTTCCTCTAAAAACCTCTTCCCTACGCACTCATCATATGTTTTCTGAGCTGATGCAAATAAACTGTCACAATTAAGCTGGATGGTATTAACACCTTTTACCATGTCTATAAATCCTTCAGCAAACAAGACTAAATTCATGTCCTCCAATAATCCACCTGAAACTTCTGTAGCAGCATAATACATTCCAAAATTTCGCGACAACTCTCTTTGCGAATTAGGGTACTTGCCCTGAGCCTGACGAATCTCATTTAGCTTTTGGTTTACTTCCTCAATGTTTACATCTGAAGTGTTTTTTGCCTTTGAGAACGAAGCAATAAATTGAGTTTCATTTATATCTGTAACTCCCTGCTGAATTAATTTTTGTCGAACAACTTGACCTAAAGCATAAGAAACCAAGTCAACATTTATATTAGCTCCACAACTATTTTGAATTGAATTCAAATCAATTGCAGATACTTTATAATTGCTTTGAGACTCACTTGGGTTTATTTTATTATCAGAAGAACAAGACACAGCAATTACTACTGTCAATGCCAAAACAATTTTTTTCATATTCTTTTTTTATACCTAATGAGTTTTAAAAATAAAAAATGCCAGGACACATCCTGGCATTTTTTATAAATATTAATCAACAATTTAGCGAAATACTAATATTGACTAAGCATCTGTCTTTTCTGGTTTTGGCAACAATGCTTTTTTAGAAAGTTTAATCTTTCCTGACTTAGCATCAATTCCTAAAACTTTAACTTCTACGATATCACCTTCAGAAAATTCAGTACTACAATCTTCTACTCTTCTGTGAGCAATTTCAGATATGTGCAACAAACCTTCCTTTCCTGGCATAATTTCAACGATCGCACCAAAAGCTAAAACAGCTTTTACTTTTCCTTTGTACACTTCACCAACTTCTAACACAGTAGCAATTTGTTTTATTTTTGCAAGCGCAGCGTCGATATCATCTTTGTTAACACCAGCAACAGTAACTGTAGCAGTATCTTTCCCTTCGTTTTCCTCCAACGCAATAGTAGTATTAGTTTCCTTTTGCATTTCTTGGATCACTTTTCCTCCAGGCCCGATAATAGCTCCAATAAAGTCAGATGGAATTGTAACAGCTACAATTCTTGGTGCGTGTGGTTTAAATTCTGGTTGTGGATCAACAATTGTTTTTTCCATTTCAGACAAGATGTGTAATCTTCCTTCTTTAGATTGAAACAATGCTTTAGTCAACAATTCATATGATAAACCATCAATTTTAATGTCCATTTGAGTTGCAGTAATACCTTTTTTAGTACCAGCAACTTTAAAGTCCATGTCACCTAAGTGGTCTTCATCACCTAAAATATCAGAAAGCACAGCGTACTCTTTGGTTTCGTTATCGTAAATTAATCCCATTGCAATTCCAGAAACACCTCCTGTGGTTTGAATACCTGCATCCATAAGTGCCATTGAACCAGCGCAAACTGTTGCCATTGAAGAAGAACCATTAGATTCTAAGATATCAGAAACAACTCTTACAGTGTAAGGGAAATCTTCACCTGTTGGTAAAACTCCTTTCAAAGCTCTTTGAGCCAAGTTACCATGTCCAATTTCTCTTCTTGAAGTACCTCTTACTGGGTAAGCCTCACCAGTTGAGTATGGAGGGAAGTTATAATGTAAATAGAATTGATCTTCTCTGCTTTCAGAAACAGCATCCATTCTTTGCTTGTCCATTTTAGTACCAATGGTAACAGTAGTCAAAGACTGAGTTTCACCTCTTGTAAATACAGACGAACCATGTGGAGAAGGCAAGTAATTTACTTCACTCCAAATGTCTCTAATTTTATCAGTAGCTCTACCGTCAAGTCTAGTTCCGTTCTTCAAAACGCAATCTCTAACAGCTTTTTTCTGAGCTTTGTTAAATGCAGTTCCTAAAAACTGACCATTTAAAGCTAATTCTTCTTCACTTAATGATCCTTTGTATTCAGCGAAAACAGCATTGAATGCATCTGTTCTTTCGTGCTTTTCAGAACCTTTTGCAGCAATAGCAAACAACTTATCATAGATAGCGTCTTTAACAACAACGTTAAGCTCTTCGTTAACCTCTGGTTTAACGTAATCTCTTTTTACTTTTGTTGCTTCAATTTGAGCAGCTAAATCTAATTGCGCTTGACATTGAACTTTAATCGCTTCATGAGCAAACTTGATCACCTCGATCATGTCTTCTTCAGAAATTTCTTTCATTTCACCCTCCACCATCATGATATCTTTCAAGGTAGCAGCGATAACCATGTCTAAATCACTTTCAGCAATTTGAGAATAAGTTGGGTTCAAAATTAATTTACCGTCAACTCTTGCAACTCTTACTTCTGAAACTGGCCCGTTGAACGGAATATCTGAAACAGCAATTGCAGCAGATGCAGCTAAACAAGCTAATGCATCTGGAGCATCATCTTTACCTAAAGAAAGCAAAGAAATCATTACTTGTGTTTCTAATTTATAGTCACTATCAAACAATGGTCTTAAAGCTCTATCAACTAATCTACAAGTTAATATCTCTAAATCATTTGGACGAGCTTCTCTTTTAATGAAACCACCTGGAAATCTTCCGTCTGCTGGATACTTTTCTTTGTAATCAACAGATAATGGAAAAAAGTCCATTCCTTCTCTTAATTTTTTATTTGAAACTACAGTTGCTAAAAGCACTGTATCTCCCATTCTTAACAATACAGAACCATCTGCCTGCTTTGCTAATTTTCCTGATTCGATGGAAATCGTTCTACCATCTTCTAACGCAATCGTTTGCGTTGCTAATTTAATACTCATGTATATATATTTATTTGTGTACTTAACTAATCAGTGACCAACTTAGCCACTTAAAACAAAACAAGGCAACTGGTTTCCCAATTGCCTTATTAGTAATATTAACCTTTGTTAGATTTCAATTTTCTTAAATCTATTACTTAGTCTACTTTCTAAGACCTAAGTCAGCTACAATAGCTCTATATCTTACAATATCTTTGTTTTTTAAATATGTTAACAAAGATCTTCTTTTACCTACCAACAACTGTAATGATCTTTGCGTTACAAAGTCTTTTCTGTTGCTTTTCAAGTGACCTGTCAAATGCGTAATACGCTTTGTAAATAAAGCTATTTGCCCTTCTGATGAACCAGTATCAGTTGCTCCTTTTCCGTGTTTTGCGAAAATTTTTCCTTTTTCTTCTGCTGTTATAACCATTTTATTTTCTCTATTTATCTATCTATTGTCTATAAATCGGACGACAAAAATAGCTAATTGTTTTTGATTACACCAGTGAATATCAATTTAATTGCCGTTCTAAAGCAAACGTATAAGCATCACTTATTGCAAACCAACAAACCAAAACTTCAAACAACTAATAATTTACCTACTTTTAAGCTATCTAAATTTTAGGGAATCCTCGATATTTAAAATTTGTTATCACTAAATCATTATTAATTGTGATACCTACTTATTAATTCTACCAGTCAAAATGGACACAAATTACAATCAACATAAAGTTCCGAAGATTTTATTTGATTACCCGGTCCTCATGAAAATTATTCATTGGTGGAACAATTTAATTTTACTAAGAAATTGGCACGTAAAACATCACTTAAATAAAAAGCTGCGGGGAAATAATTTCAATGTTCTTGATTCAGGCTGCGGGGAAGGTCAGCATTTATTTTGGATGAAGGATAAATTTCCAAATCACAAGTACAATGCAATTGATAAAACTCAAGACAATGCTGATTTTTGCAACCATGTTTTAAAAGAAAACACTTGCACTGTTGCTGACATTCATACTTTTAAATCTCCAGATAGATTTGACCTTATATTACTAATAGGTGTTCTTCAATATGTAGAGAATGATGAATTGGCATTTAAAAACTTAATCAACCACCTCACTCCTAATGGAGAAATTTTGATCTATTGCCCTACCAAACGCAAAGATGTACTTCCATACTATGAGAAGGTTTTAAATTCATTTTCTCATTACGAAAAAGTTCAAAATAGACAGAGAGAATATAATCTTGATCGACTTTTAAAATTAATAAACTCCTGTGGTGGCAAGATTACGGAAACGAAGAATACAGTTGGAACTCTAGGTAAAATAACTCAAGAATATTACTCTCTATTTTTGGCAATCTTTGGAAAAGCAAACTCCAATGTATTAGGAGTACTCTTTTTAGTATTCTTCCTATACCCTGTTATTCCTTTACTTTTACTTTTTAATTTTCTAGACTTCCACTTTTTAAACCAGAAAGGGAATGGAGTTTTGTTGAGCGTACAGAATAATTGATTTTAAAAATCTCAACTTATTCTAATCAGTTAATTAGACTTTCCTAAAGTAAAAGCATAATTAACTATGTTAGCTCCCATTTGCAAAGCCTTAGTCCTTGCTTCTTTAGTGTCATTATGAACCTCAGCATCTTCCCACCCATCACCTAGGTCACACTCATAAGTATAAAACAAAACCACTCTCCCCTGGTGAACAATCCCTAAGCCTTGAGGCGACTTGTTGTCGTGCTCATGAATTTTCGGCAATCCTTTAGTGAATTTATTCGGCGTACTATATAAATCATGTGAAAATGGAATTTCCACTAATTTATACTCAGGGAAAACCTTTTTTATTTGAGGACGAATGAACTTATCCATTCCGTAGTTGTCATCAATGTGCAAGAATCCTCCACTTAATAAATACTTCCTTAAATTCTGAGCGTCCTGATTCGAGAACACAACATTGCCATGCCCGGTCATGTGAATAAAAGGATACGAGTAAATATCTTTACTGCCTACACTTACTTTATCCGTATCTACATCAATACTTGTCCCTAATGTTAAATTACAAAATTTGGCCAAATTTGGCAATGAACTTGGATTCGCATACCAGTCACCTCCGCCACTATACTTCAGCACCGCGATCTTATAATTGTATTTTGCTGTATAGCTGGAACTAACTAATAAAACTAAGAGCAGGAAGAATGATACTTTTTTCATCGATCTGATAGGTTAAATATTGAACAAGCAAATATACCTGCAGTCTCCGTCCTCAATCTTTTTACTCCCAAAGATATTGCTTGGAAATTATTCTTGGTAGCTGCCTCAACCTCATCTTTTGAAAAGTCGCCTTCAGGACCAATTATTAGTAGTGTTTCTTTATTTGAATTAAAGCTCTTTAAATGGGGTGTTTCGTGAGAATAGCAATGAGCAATTAATTTTTGTTCAGCTTCAATTTTAATTACTTCTGAAAACTTCTTAAATTGGTTAATTACCGGGAAATGCAACGTGTAGCTTTGCTTGCAAGCTCCAACCATTTTCTTGGTCAGTTTTTCCACGTTTAAATGCTTCCTTTCAGAATTAGAAGCCAACAACGGAGTAATTTCCTTCACACCCAACTCACATGCCTTCTCAACAAAAAATTCAAACCTGTTCATGTTTTTAGTTGGAGCAATGGCTATGTGTAAATTAGGTAGATCAAATGCTTTATGTTCAGTTGAAAGTACTTTATACTCACATTGCTTAGCACTACCGACAGTAATCTCAACAAGATGGTTAGCACCTTCTCCATCAATGACATTAACCTTGTCACCAATTGTCTTCCTAAGCACCTTTGCACAATGTTGTGATTCTTCTGGAGACATCACCCCATTCTTAACATCTAATTTTGAAGCAAAAAACAACTGCATATGACCTATTTTAAACAAAACTAAACAATTTGAGTAGTTTGACTTCATTTGACACTTAAACCAAATAGCTTTTTAGGATTTTTGGTTTAAGTATAATCCACCAAATCAAATCACATTTACTACTTTTACAAAGCTTATTATATTAACTCTGTACAATGAATATTTTCAAGTATCCAACTAAGTCTGAATGGCCTAAAATCCTTTCGAGACCAGTCAAAGAAAAAGCTAATCTGGAAGAAGTAGTTAACGAAGTGTTCGCAGCAGTTAAAAAAGATGGTGACAAAGCTATAGCTCTTTACTCCGATAAGTTTGATGGCAGTTCGCCAGCAGAAACACTTGTTAGTTCGCAAGAAATAAGTGAGGCTGCTAACCTAGTGTCTCAGGAACTAAAAGATGCTATTGAAATTGCACACAGCAACATTCAAAAATTTCATCAAAATCAAATTTTTGAGGAAAAAGAAATAGAAACAACTGAAGGAGTTACGTGTTGGAGAAAAGAAACTGCTATTGAAAAAGTTGGTTTGTATGTTCCAGGAGGAACTGCCCCACTATTCTCTACAGTTCTTATGTTAGGGGTTCCGGCTATAATTGCTGGGTGCTCAGATATTATTTTATGTTCACCACCTGATAAATCCGGCAACATTCATCCAGCCATATTGTATACAGCGAACAAAATTGGGATTAACAAAATATTTAAAGTAGGTGGAATCCAAGCAATTGCAGGAATGACCTACGGGACAGAAAAAATACCATCCGTTTACAAAGTTTTTGGACCGGGGAATCAATACGTAACAGCTGCTAAAGAAAAAGCTACTACACAAGGAGTTGCTATTGACATGCCTGCTGGGCCTTCTGAGGTGCTAGTTTACGCTGATAAATCGGCTTCTCCTGCTTTCATTGCTTCTGACTTACTTTCTCAAGCTGAACACGGAACCGATAGTCAATCAGTTCTAATATGTACTGATGAAACAATCTTGCAAAAAACAAAAGAAGAAGTTGAATCGCAATTAGAACAACTTTCAAGAAAAAGCATAGCAAGTGAATCTTTAAAAAACTCAACGTTAGTTCTTGTTAAAAATGTTCAAGATGCCATGTTAATGATTAATGAGTATGCGCCGGAACATTTCATTGTGATGAGTGAGGACGAAGACTACATAATTGACAACATTAAAAACGCGGGAAGTGTCTTTCTCGGGTCATACACACCTGAAAGTGCTGGTGACTATGCTTCGGGTACAAACCACACTCTGCCAACTAATGGATTTGCAAAAGCTTACTCTGGAGTATCCTTAGAAAGCTTCAATAAAAAAATAACTTTTCAAAGAATTTCAAAGCAAGGACTTCACAACATTGGACCAGCTATTGAAGTGATGGCCGAAAACGAATTATTGGATGCCCATAAAAATGCAGTCACTATTCGACTTAATAAAGACATCAACAGTAATTACGATTCAAAGTAATGAGCACTATTCAACCACCTATCACTTCACATTTCACTCCTAGCATCGCACAGATTACCACTGTGCAATTTGGCCAGGTACAGGTTCATTACTTGCATGATCACAATTGTGAAATATGTAAAATTGAGTGGGTTTTTAAAACAGGATCGAGTAATCAAAGTAAAAGCTTGCAAGCTAATTTTACTGCTAATTTAATGCTGGAAGGAATTCGAGGATACAACTCGAAACAATTTGCTCAAAAACTTGACGAATTAGGCGCTTACTTTGGAATTGAGTGCGGTAAAGATTATAGCAGCTTTACATTACACGTATTGGCAAGTCATATAGATGAAGCTCTCGATTTAATTTGCCCAATATTTATTGAGCCTGCATTAACACAAGGTGAATTTGACAATCTTGTTATTGAAAGCAGACAGGAATATGAACATAATTTACATAACTCAGGATTTCTCGCCCGTCAAAAATTAAGAAAAGACTTATATAATAATCATCCGTATGGGAAACTTGCTAGCAAATCTTCTTATGATCAGATTAACCTTCAAGACGTCAAAGATTATGCGAATAATAATTTCCTAGGAAAGCAATACTCGTTATTTTTAAGCGGAAAGGTTAGCGAATCGGTACTATCATCTATTCAAACAAAAATAGCGGAAAGCGGAAAATTGACAATGATTCCAGCCATTGTTGGTAGTACTGCCAAATCAATTACCGGGCTTACTCGAATAAATCACAACACCGCAAAACAAGATGCTGTTAGGATGGGAATTAATGTCCCTGGGCAATCTCATAAGGACTTCTTAACTCTTAATTTACTAAACACTATTTTGGGCGGTTACTTCGGAGCGAGGCTTATGCAAAATATCAGAGAAGAAAAAGGTTGGACGTACGGGATAAATTCATCAATTACCCCTGGAACTCAAATTTGCTCCTTAACTATTGGGACAGATGTTCTGAACGGAAAAGGAGATGAGTGTATTGACGAAATAAAAAAGGAAATTAAAAAATTACAGGAAGTCAAAATATCATCTCAAGAACTTGAAAAAGTAAGTGCCTATACTAAAGGGAATTTACTACGAAGTTTTGATGGTGTATTTCAGCAAATGGATAGGTTTCAATCTGCACATTTATTTGGACTAACCACAGAGCACTATCTTGATTACATGGCATTACTCAATGAAGTATCAAATGATGCGATTCAGAATGTAGCCAACAAATATCTAAATATTGACGACTTCACTGAAGTAATCGTTTCCAACCAAT
>Ga0115000_10003698_pt1 | contig 12751 bp, 10 predicted proteins | sample ArcticOcean_MG_C_6_FD_89690 | JGI IMG/M metagenome (GOLD analysis project Ga0115000, IMG submission 89690) | Marine microbial communities from western Arctic Ocean - ArcticOcean_MG_CB8_128 | ecosystem: Environmental > Aquatic > Marine > Oceanic | place: Arctic Ocean: Canada Basin | collected... | reverse complement strand
CTCACCTGCAGATCAGTACAACATTAAAGGTGGTGGAAACTCATTAGTTTCTCCTGAAGAATCAGAGTCAATAACTATTGGTGCTGTTATAACTCCAGAATCAGTTCCTGGTTTAACATTAACCATTGATTACTTTGATATTTCAGTTGAAGACGGAATCGGTACTGTAAGTGCTAAAACTGCATTGGATAAATGTATTTCTACTGGAACAGCTCAATACTGTGGTCTAATTAACAGAATGCCTGGAACGGGTTCATTGTGGTTATCTGGCGGGTATATTTCTCAGCAGCTTACTAACATTGGTGAAGAATCAACAAGTGGTCTTGACGTTATCTTTGATTACGACATGGATACTGCTTATGGTCCTCTTACTCTTCAAGGCGTAACTACCGTTTTAGATTCATTTGAAATCATTGAAATCCCAGGTTCAGCTGCAATAACATGTGCTGGAAATTGGGGTGGTTCATGTGGAAAAAATCCATTGCCTGAAGTTTCTGGTAAGTACAAAGCTACTCTTACTACTGAGTATGATACTGACCTATCAATTGGCCTAAGATATCTTGGTGAAACAACAGATCTTAATTCAAATAAAATTGATTTTGATGCAAGAACTTACATAGACGTTTCTGCTAAGTACGAAGCTACTGAAAATCTATTGGTTACTTTTGGTATCAATAACTTATTTGATGATGAGCCTGGTTACACATCTGATGCTGGAACAGCACCAGGTAACGGTAACACTTTCCCAGGTTACTTTGATGCCTTTGGTCAATACATCTTCTTAAATGTGACGCTTCAATACTAAGAAGTAAAAGAATTATAAAAAGGGTGTTAACGCACCCTTTTTTTTTGCAAGTTTTTTGACTTTAAAGTTAAATTAAATTTGACTTTATGTAACAAAATGGCAACAATCAGGACAACTAACAAACTTTTAGGGAGTTTTTATGTCGAATATAGTTAAATTTTCATTGGTAGCGGTCCTTTCATTGGGTCTTATGCCGAACACTTCATTTGCTCAAACAGCCGATGATGATGAGGTTGAAGAAGTCATCATTACTGGTTCTAAGATCAAGAGATCTATCTTTGATAGTTCAAAGCCTCTAGAAATTATTTCTGATGCTGCTATTGAAAGAACAGGATTAAATAACATTGGTGATATTCTTCAGAATATCTCATCATCTGATGGTACTGGAATACGTCCAGTTACTACTGCCACTAACGGTGGTGATGGTTCTAATGAAATTTCATTGAGAAACTTAGGTGCGGGAAGAACACTTGTCCTTATTGACGGCAGAAGATGGGTAACTGATGCGTTTGGTAACGTTGATATGCAGACAATACCTTCTTCAATTATACAAAGAGTGGAAATTCTTAAAGATGGCGCTTCATCAATCTATGGTTCTGATGCTGTAGCTGGTGTTATTAATATCATTACTAAGAAGGATTTTGACGGTTTTGAGCTTAGAGCTAATAGCGGGGAGTACGACGCTGGTTATGGAAAACAAAATCAAATTAGCTTAACTTTTGGTAGCCAATCAGAAAAATCAAGAAATATTTTTAATATATCTTTTGCAGATCAAGCAGCTGTTTTTGCTGGTCAGATTCCAAGAGCTAATCAACCATATTATGGTTGTACGAATGTCCCAAATACAGGTACAGGAACACCTAATTCCCCTACCAATCTAGGACCTTCCCCAGCTCAGAATTCTGGTTACGGTAACTTTGCTCCTGCTACTAGCGGAATTTGTGGATCATCATTTCCAGCATATGGAAGATACTTTGGGCTTGGTACATATTTGCAGCCGGGTAAATCAGGTGCGTCAGTTGACGATTTTATTCCCTGGTCAAATGCAGGTAGATACAACTATGCTCCTGTAAACCACGTTCAAAATCCTATTGATAGATATGGTGTTTATGCCTCATCTGAATTTGATATTTCTGATAATCTAATGACTTACGTCCAATTTAATTATACTAAATCAAAACGTGTGAACCAGTTGGCTCAGGTTCCTATGACAGCCTACGGTGGAGCAGGGCCTCAGTGGCAGCTTAACCAAGGTAGATTTGCTACTGGTGGTGGTTATTTCAACGTAATGAATGAAGATACATCTTTTGGTTTTAGATCAATTGCTATTGGTCCAAGAATTTATGACTATGATTATGATACTTACGGCATTAGAGCTGGCCTTAAAGGTAATTTTGAGATGGGTGGAAACACATATTTTTGGGATGCAGGTATGCAGCTTAACGATGCTCAGTACGATAGCAAACTATATAACTTTGTTGATCTAAATCATCTAGCAAACGCTGTTGGAGATTCTTATAGAGATCCTATTACTAACGTTTTAACTTGTGGAACTCCAGCTAATCCTATTTCTGGTTGTACTCCATTTAATATCTTCGGTGGTCCTGACCTAGGACTTGCTGCTGGAAGAATCTCAGCACAAGAGTACCAGCAAATGGTTGATTACGTTGGTTACGATGGTGTTCAAAACGCTGGATATGACAGTGATGACTTTTGGTTAGAAATCTCTGGTCCTTTATTTGAAATGCCTTACGGTACTGCTTTCTTTGCTGCAGGTTTTGAAAAACGTGCTGGCGGATATTACGATACTCCCGATGCTTTAGTTAGCTCTGGTGGTTCTTCAACTAATTACAGAGAACCTACACGTGGTAAAACCTCGGTTGAAGAATTCTTTGTTGAAATTAACATTCCTCTTTTGAGTGGTGTTACTGGTGCTCAAGAGTTAGAAATGACTGTATCAGCAAGAACTTCAGAGTATTCATCAAGCGGCTTAGTTGGATCTACTTCTACTGCTAATAACCCTGGTGAACCTTCTACAACAGAACTTGGAATTCGTTGGAGACCAATCGATGATCTTCTTGTGAGAGTTACTATGGGCGAAACATTCAGAGCTCCTACTGTTGGAGATTTATACCAAGGTGGCGGCGAGTCTTTCCCACAAGCAAATGATCCTTGCAACACAGACCAGTTTGCTGGTCAGACAGCTGGCACTCAAGCTAATTGTTTAGCTGCTGGTGTTCCTGCCGGTGGTGCCGAGCAGCCAACAACTCAAATTAGAGCTTTTGTTGGTGGTAACCCATACTTGCAGCCTGAAGAGGGTGAGAATGCAACTATTGGTTTAGTGTATACACCTAGTCAAATTGACAATCTACAGGTCAGCGTTGATTTCTGGCAGATTGAACTTGAAAACATCTTTAGCTCAATTGGTGTTTCAACAGTTCTAAACCGTTGCTATGTTGCATCAGCGCAACAAGACGATACTTTCTGTAACTTTGTTACAAGAACTGGAAGTGGCGGCCTTCAAACTGTTAGAACTTCAAAAGTTAATTCAGCTCAGAACAATGTTTCCGGTGTTGATTTAGTTGTCAATTATTCATTCGATGTTGAGAATTACGGTTCATTTGCCACAGCATTTGATATGACTTACTACACCAAAGATGAGTTTGCTCAATCAGCAACTTCTACACCTTCCGAGTCGTTCGGTTGGTATGACGGTGGTGCTGACTTTAGATGGAGAGCTAATGCTTCTGTTCTATGGGACTACAATGACTTTACAACATCATTAAACTTCAGATTCTTAGATGACAACAAAGATGATTGTTGGATTTCATATTACTATGGCCTAGACGATGGTTGTTCTAATCCTGATGAAGACAGTAACTATGGTCCTGGTGGATATAACTTAATGGAAGTTGAGTTTTACACTGACTTGCAAGTTGCTTATCAGTACTCTGATGAAATCAGCGTGTTTATAGGAGCTCGTAACATCTTCGGTGAAGAGCCTCCAGTTGCATACGATTCATTCGCTCAAAACTTTGACTATGCTTGGGATATGCCAGGTGGAGCATTTGTTTACGGTGGATTTAAAATCTCACTATAAGAGAGTTTGATCTAATAAAAAGGGCCGGTTTACCGGCCCTTTTTTTATATATAATAAAGTCATGAAAAATCCTTACTTATGTATATTGGCTCTAGTTTTATTTTTTGGATGCACCAAAGCAGTTTCACCTGTTGATTCTGGGCTTGAAGCTCAGATACTTCACTTTGGAAATGGGAGTGAGCCACAGGGATTGGATCCACACATAGTAACAGGCGTTCCAGAGCATCATTTATTGATTGCGATGTGCGAAGGATTAACAATTGCAAATCCTAAGGGTGGTGAAAATCTTCCAGGTGTTGCGAAATCGTGGACTATTAGCCCTGATGGCAAAACATATACTTTTTTCCTTCAAGAGAATGCTAGATGGTCAAATGGTGATTCATTAACAGCATCTGATTTCGTCTGGTCATGGATGAGAATTCTAACCCCCTCATTAGGCTCTCAATATCCAGACATGCTTTACTATGTCAAAGGTGCTCCAGAGTATCATCAAGGTCTAACTGAGGATTTCTCCTCTGTTGGTGTAACAGCAGTTAATGATTATGAGTTAAAAGTTGAGTTAACTAACGCAACACCCTTTTTTATTAAACTCTTAAGTCACTACAGCACATATCCTGTCCATAAGGAAACTGTATTACAGCACGGCACTATTGATGATAGAAACGGTCAATGGACTCGTCCCGGCAATTTTGTTTGTAATGGCCCTATGAACTTAAAAACTTGGGAACTTAATAAACAAATTACTGTAGAAAAGAATCCCCTTTACTGGGATGAAGAGAATGTTCGTTTGAATGAAATTAGATACTATCCTGTATCAAATGAATCAACAGAAGATAGAATGTTTCGAGCAGGCCAGTTACATGTTACTAATGTTGTCCCACTTGAAAAGTGTCCAGTTTACATAGAACAAAATAATCCAGATTTGCGTATTGAGCCATACATGGGAACCTATTTTTATCGAGTTAATACCAATCATCCAGTGCTTAAAGACAAGCGCATAAGACTTGCTCTTGCATATGCCCTTAACCGCAAGCTAATAGTTGAAAAGGTTTCTAAATGTGGGCAAGAGGCTGCTTACTCATTTACCCCTCCTGGAACTGCCGGTTACGAACCAGATACCTCCATTCCTTTTGATCCTGAGCTTGCTAAGTCATTACTAGCAGAGGCTGGTTATGCAGATGGATCTAACTTTCCTGTATTAGAGATTCTTTTTAATACCCAAGAGGGTCATAGAAAAATTGCCCTTGCTGTGCAGCAAATGTGGCAACAGAATCTAGGCATCTCAGTGCAGTTAGTTAATCAAGATTGGAAGGTCTACTTAGCTCGTGAAATGACAGGTGACTATCAGATTTCTAGGGCAGGTTGGATCGGTGATTACGAAGACCCAAATACATTTTTAGATACCCTAAGACCCAACAGAGGCAATAACAAGACTGGGTGGGAGAATCAAAAATATGATGAGCTCCTAGCTACAGCTAATTCTACAAATGATCAGGAGCTTCGTTACTCATATTTAAATCAAGCAGAGAAGCTTCTTATTAGCGAGATGCCAATTATCCCTATTTATACTTATGTAAAAGCGTATCAAATCTCCAGCGATGTTAAAGGATGGTATCCCAATATCATAGACACCCATCATCCAAAGTTTATTTATTTAGAAAGATAAGAGATTAAATGCTTCAAGTTATCCTAAAAAGAATTGCAATTGCCATTCCAGTTATTCTTGTGGTGGCTTCGATTACTTTCTTTTTGGTTCGCATGGCTCCAGGCGGTCCCTTTGATGCAGAGAAAGTTGTACCCCCACAAGTGATGAAAAACTTGAATGCAGTTTATAACTTAGACGCCCCATTGTTCATTCAATATAAAGATTATATGTTTAACTTGGTTCAGGGTGATTTTGGTCCATCTTTTAGATACCCAGGTCGGTCGGTCACTGAAATGATTTTTACTGGACTGCCAGTTACCTTGGAGTTAGCTTTCTACGCCATTCTAATTGCTATGGTTATAGGAGGATTTGCAGGGGTGATTGCGGCAGTCAATAGAAATACCCCGCTTGATTATATACCCATGACCATCGCGATGATTGGAATCTGCATGCCTACCTTTTTACTTGGACCTTTGCTCGTCTTATTTTTTGGAATCCATTTAGAGCTATTACCTGTATCCGGCTGGGACTCTTTGGCAGGAGATAAGATATTGCCGTCTATTACTCTTGGAGCAGCATATGCTGCTTATATAGCCCGTCTTAGCAGGGGAGGAATGCTTGAAACTCTTGGCCAAGATTATATTAGAACTGCAAGAGCAAAAGGACTTCCAGAATATAAAGTCATTATTAGGCATGCGCTTCAAGGAGGCTTGGTTCCAGTTGTTTCATTTTTAGGGCCGGCTATTGCCGGTCTAATCGGAGGCTCTTTCGTTGTTGAAACTATCTTTCAAATTCCGGGTCTTGGAAGATTTTACGTGGAGGCTGCATTTAATCGAGACTACACTATGATTCTAGGCACAACGATTTTCTTTTCTGCATTAATTATTTTCTTTAACTTACTTTCAGATATTGCTGTATTGCTAATGAACCCAAGAGCAAGGAGCGAGGCATGAGCCAGCAAAGTTCACTTTGGGCAGATGCCTGGAGAAGACTGCTTGCCAATAAAGCTGCTGTCACCGGCGGATTCATACTGTGTCTATTCATAACTCTTGCTATTTTTGCTCCCTGGATTGCACCCCATTCTTATTCTTATCAAAATCTTGAGCTAGGCGCTCAACCTCCCTCTGCTAATTTTCTGTTGGGCACTGATACACTGGGAAGAGATCTCTTCAGTAGAATTTTATTTGGCGCAAGAGTTTCGCTAATGGTTGGGTTTGTTGCCACTGGTGTTGCTTTAGTGATAGGTGTTAGCTGGGGCATTGTTGCAGGTTACTTTGGTGGAAGAGTTGACTCAATAATGATGAGAATTGTTGATGTTTTATATGGGCTACCATTTATTATCTTTATCATCTTGTTGATGGTAATTTTTGGTAGAAATATATGGCTCTTGTTTGGAGCAATAGGGGCAGTTGAATGGCTCACTATGGCTAGGATTGTTAGAGGGCAAGTATTAACCATTAAAACTCAGGAGTATGTTCTGGCAGCCCAGGCAATGGGCGTATCTAACTTTCAAATGTTTAGAAAACACATTTTCCCCAACATTCTTGGCCCAATTGCCGTTTATGCTACTTTAACTATTCCTCAAGTTATGCTTTTAGAAGCTTTTCTTAGCTTTCTAGGCTTAGGGATTCAGCCTCCAATGAGTAGCTGGGGAACTTTGATTAGGTATGGAGTTGAGTCAATGGAAGAATATTCTTGGTTGTTAATATACCCAGGTTTAACATTTACTATTACCCTATTTGCATTGAATTTTTTCGGAGACGGCCTGAGAGACGCATTAGATCCTAAAATCTCTTCAGATTAAAAAGCCCTTATAATAATTTTTAAAACTTGGCCAGGTTTTATCTCATTGTCACTAATAGAATTAAGCTCAATAATATCTTTAATTTGAATATTAAAAATATCTGCAATTCTGTAAAGACTATCGCCTTGTTTTACGCTGTACAAAATTGTTCTTTTTTTTGAATTAATTGTGCGATAAATATTTTTATTACCAATATTTAATTGCTTTCCAATTCTGAGGTCTGAATTAATTTTTAAGCCATTGTTTTTTGCTATTTCAGTAGGTGAGATTCCATACTTTATTCCCAAACTCCAAAGAGTATCTCCTTCGCTAATAATATGAGCTTGATAGGGTATAAATGTTTGGTTCCGAGAATTGCTTAGGGGTATGAGTAGCTGCTGATTTAAATTAAGTAAATTAGATTGAAGATAGTTTACTGTTTTTAAGACCAAGACCTCTGTGTCATATTGATCGGCAATCTTCCACAAGCTGTCTCCTTTTGAAACTTTGTGAGTAACCCAGTTAATTTGATTGGCTTGAGTAAATTCACCCTTTTTTTTGTTCAGCAGTTCAACGAATTCAATTGGGATATTAAAAGTGGTAGTCTTTCCTGGTGGCGATGCCCACTTAGTGAAACCAGCATTAAGCTTATAAATAAATTCAGGCTTTAAATCTGAGAACTCACTAAACGCAAAAATCTCTATTTGCCCATCTAAGATAATCTGACCTAAAACCGAACGATTTGGAAACTTAGGTAATTGAATATCATATTTTTTTGCATTGATAATTAACTCCACAATAGCCTTAAATTTTGGAACATACGCCTTGGTTTGTTTTGGAAGCCTTAGTGATTTGTAATCAACAGCTTTACCGGTTCTTCTGTTTAATTTAATCTGTTTTTCAAGGAGAGTGGGGCCTCCGTTGTAAGCAGACAATGTATAAGTTAAATCTTTCCCAAATCTATTATGCAAATAAGCAAGGTATCTTACTGCAGCTTTGGTTGAGATAAGAGGATCATGCCTTTGCTCATACCACCATGTATCTTCCAGTCCATATATTCTTGCCGTTGCTGGCATAAATTGCCATAGCCCCATTGCTCCAGAGGTAGAAATAGAAAAAGGGTCATAATTACTTTCAATATAAGGTAATAGTGCAAGCTCAGGAGGTAGATCATATTTTTCTAGTTGCTCAAGAACAAAGAAAATAAAATACTCGCCCTTTACCAATAGTTTCTTTAGTTGTTCTGGGCTTGCTAGATATGCATTCAGATATTGTAAAGTTTCTTCATCCAGCACCTGATTTTGAATTGTTGAATTTAATGCAATTCGATCCCAAACACTTTCATATATTGCATCTGATTTTATAGCTATCATTGGTTCAGGTTCTTGATACAGGTCAGCAGGTATCAAGCTTGCAAGTTGACAGCCAGAAAGGATTGCTAGAGATGCAATTAAAAGGAATCTTTCCATTCTCTTAGGTATGCGAATATTTCGGAATCGGTAGCTGTTTTTGAGTTCAGCATTTTTTCTGATATAGATTGTCGCAACTGAGTCTCAGCACATCTCATGAATGGATTAACTTTTTGCTCTATTGCGATGCTGCTAGGAAGCGTAGGTAGATCAAGCTCAACTTTCTTCTGACATACCTCTATGTATTCCGAGATATGAAAATTACTCACCTCTACCTCTTGAGCAAACTTTAGGTTTGCCAGAGTGTATTCGTGCGCGCTGTAAACCAAAGTATTGTCTGGCAGAGCTTTAAGTTTTTCGAGAGATTGATACATTTGATTGTGAGTACCTTCAAATACTCTTCCGCAACCTGCAGAAAAAAGGGTATCTCCACAAAATAATCTAGGTTGCTGAGGATCAGCTAAATAATATGCAATGTGATCGAGCGTATGCCCTGGTATTTCAATAACATTAAATTTTAGCCCACAAGACTCAACTACCATCCCTTGAATTACATGCTCATCCAGCCCTTCAATTTGATTATTTTGTGGGCCAGTCACTTTTCCGGCAATATCTTTTTTTAGCTCGATTACGCCTCCCACATGATCATAATGATGATGGGTAATTAAAATATCTGTTAACTCAAGGCTGTGTTGCTTCATGTAACTTATTACTGGCGAAGCTTCGCCAGGATCAATTACAAGATTGCCTTCATTAGTAGTGATTAACCAAATATAATTATCACTGTAAGCTTTTATAGATTGAATATTCATAATATTTATAGAGAGATATTTTAACCCATGAAACAAGTAATAATGTATACAGATGGAGCATGCAGGGGCAATCCAGGTCCAGGAGGGTGGGGTGCACTTATAACCTGTGAAGGCGCAACCAAAGAAGTCTTTGGTGGAAAGTTAGATGTTACGAATAATCAAATGGAGCTATCGGCAGCAATTGAAGGCTTGGCTGCTCTTACAGAGCCATGTAATGTGGACCTATTCACAGATTCTAAATACGTCATGGATGGTATTACTCAATGGATTCATAATTGGAAAAAAAATAACTGGAGAACTGCAGCTAAAAAAGATGTAAAAAATAAAGAGCTTTGGCTGAGATTGGATGAATTAATTAATTTCCATCTAGTACAATGGCATTGGGTCAAAGGTCACTCTGGAGATGAAGGCAATGAGATGGCTGACCTGCTTGCAAACAAAGGAATAGATTCAATCTTATGATCAAAAAATTAATTGTGCTGGATACTGAGACCACTGGGCTTGAGGTAGATCAAGGGCATCGAATTATTGAGATTGGTGCAATTTTACTAGAAGATCGAAAAAAAACAGATCAACATTTCCATACCTATCTTAATCCCCAGCGCGCTATTGACGAGGAAGCTCAAAAAGTTCATGGAATTTCAAATGAAAAAGTAAAAAATGAGCCCGAATTTTCAGAGATTGCAGAAAGTTTTTTAGAATTTGTTCAAGGCAGCGTGTTAATTATTCACAATGCGCCATTTGATTTAGGTTTTTTAAATAGCGAGCTTAAACGTGCATCTTCAGAGTATCCCTTGCTAGAAGAAATTTGCGAAATTGAAGACTCTCTTTTGTTGGCTAGAAGTAAGTTTCCTGGCCAACGCAATTCTCTTGATGCGCTTTCAAATAGATTTGAAGTTGGTGGTTATGATAGAAGCTTCCACGGGGCATTGTTGGATGCGAATATCTTGGCTGATGTTTTTATGCATCTTACTGGAGGCCAAAGTAAGTTTGAGTTCTTATCTTCCCAGGGAGATTCTTCCTCTGAAGATTCTGCAGCAAAGAAACTAATTAATTTTGATGAACTGCCAATTACTAAAGTTTCCTTGACTGCAAATGATATAAAGGCTCATGAAAACAGGTTAAAACAAATTGAATCGGACAATAAAGTAACTGCTATATGGAACCAATCATGACAAAGGTTACTAGGTTTGCACCCAGCCCAACTGGGACTTTGCATATAGGCGGTGTTCGCACAGCACTATTCAATTTTGTTTATTCAAAACAACAGAATGGAAAATTCTTAATCCGCATAGAAGATACTGACTCTGAGCGATCGACTCGTGAATTTGAAGTGGACATTCTTCAAGGACTCTCTGACATGGGGATCGTGCCAGATGATGTTCCTGTTCGGCAGTCAGAAAGGGCAGAACTTTATCAGGGTGCTGTTACTAAAATCATTGACTCTGGAAATGCATATTTTTGTAATTGTAGTAAGGAACGTCTAGAGGAAATGAGGTCGAATCAACAGGCCAAAGGTTTAAAGCCACAATACGATGGTAAATGCAGAGATTTAAATCTAGAAAAGGGCGAGCATACAGTTCTTAGGCTTAAGACACCAAAAGAAGGAGAGCTTATTTTTCATGATCTAGTAAGGGGAGAGGTTGCCTTCCAAAACTCTGAGTTAGATGACTTAATTTTACTTAGAAGCGACGGCTCTCCTACATACCATCTTTGTAATGTGGTTGATGATCATGATCAAGGTGTTACCACGGTCATAAGAGGCGAAGATCATTTAAGTAACACGCCCCGTCAAATTCATATACAACTTGCGCTAGAGTTTCCGTCTTTAGAGTATGCTCACCTACCAATGGTTTTGGGGCAGGATAAAAAACGATTATCAAAAAGAAATGCTGTTACCAGTCTCCAGGATTATTTTGATCAAGGCTATATGCAGTCTTCCATGATTAATATGTTGGCAAGACTTGGTTGGTCAAAAGGTGATAAAGAGATTTTTTACATCGATGATTTAATCTCAGATTTTAGAATTCAAGAAGTACAAAAGGCTGGAGCAATATTTGATTCTGCCAAGCTTGACTGGATTAATAATAATCATATCGCGGCGTTATCTTTTGCTGAATTTAAATCTCAGCTTTTACCGTTTCTTAACAGTCAAAACATTGATCTTGATTCCAAAGAAAATGGCGATGAAATCTTACAAGCCATGCGAACCTCTAAACCAACTCTTGCTGGTATAGCAGAAGACTTACGCCCATATTTTTTTGATGTAGATGGTTACGACGAAAAAGCTGAAAAGAAGTTCTTAGTTGGCTCGGAGAAAGCTTTAGAATTTATTCAACGCAAACTTAATGGTCTTGAGACTTGGGACGAACCATCTATTGATAGCGCTTTAGCAGATACGCAGGCTGCTTTAGACCTCCCAACACCAAAATTAAACCAGCCTATTAGAATCGCGATGACAGGCTCTACTCAATCCCCATCTTTGGGGCTAACTTTGTGTTTGTTCGGGAAAGAGGAGTCTAATACTCGCATACAAAATGCCTTAGACTATTTAAAAGCAAGCTCTAGCTAAAACTATTGGTAAAAATTAGAGAAGGAAATTTTTTTTGAAGCATCTCCAGGTCTTCTAATTGCATGTGTTGCATGATTCCATACTCGGGAACTCCAATAATCTCATGATGATCGCTGATTAAATTATCTGAGATTTTTTCTAGCCCTATTTGGTTCTCTAGAATCTGAAAATCTGATTCTTCCATTGCAAGATAGAAGATTTTTCTTTGAAATATAGAAGCTAGATTTTCGCTTGAACCTGTAAAGACATAAAAATTTAGTGGAACATCCATAAAATTAAGCTCATCTTCTCTCAGCACATCACCTGCAGATGAACCCATTTGTTCGGCTATAACTTCTAATGATTTTTCAGATTCATATTTAAAAATACTTATAGAGCCAATAGCATTATTAGATGAGCTAAAGGCTAAATCTATATAATTTCTCTCATAGTGCTCAAATGTGAGCAATGATTTTGCCAGAGGGGAGTGTTTAGTTTCATAGTAAAGTTGAAACTCTTTGTTGGATAAAGATTTTTTCTTATGAATAAATGCAATTGCTTTAATCAACTTGAATTGCTACTCCAGCATTTGGTCTTCTTAAATCTGCATATCCCTCTATCCCTTGAGAGGAAATCAAGATACTTT
>Ga0115000_10003697_pt1 | contig 12753 bp, 6 predicted proteins | sample ArcticOcean_MG_C_6_FD_89690 | JGI IMG/M metagenome (GOLD analysis project Ga0115000, IMG submission 89690) | Marine microbial communities from western Arctic Ocean - ArcticOcean_MG_CB8_128 | ecosystem: Environmental > Aquatic > Marine > Oceanic | place: Arctic Ocean: Canada Basin | collected... | reverse complement strand
ATCGTTAATTACCTGCCGAAACTTCCACCAGCTGAGGATACACAAGATCTTACATTGAGCATGGGTAACCGCGGACATCGTCGCGCGACGCACAGTATTGGCGGTCCGCTTGGCGGCCCTTGGGATCTTCGTTTCAATCTAACGAGTGCTTACGAAGAAAATGGCAGTCACACGGAGCTTAGGAGTGACGAGCATTTCTTTATCTCGCCGATTTTTACGATGCGTCCTACTGAGAAGACGGACCTGACGTTTGATTTTGAATACGGAAAACGACAAGATGATGGAGTTGGCTTTCAGAGCCTGCGTGCACGGGCCGATATCCCGGATGATCAGCAAGACCGACTTGAGCGTGCGGGATTCCTGACCTTCCCAGGCAAGAACATTAAAACGTTTCGCTGGAGCGGACCGGACACTTACGTGGACACCGAGTCTTCTAACATTCGCATTCAAGCAACGCATCAATTTACGGATAATTTCAACGTTCTCGTTGGGTTGAACGAGTCGAATGTTAAATTCGACATACGTGACGTTAATGGATCGATTCAGACGAATGCGGGTCCCGAGAGCATGCGCAATACGATCGTCGTCACTCCAGCAGACGTAGTGAATGGCGATTCCGAATTCCAGGCCGGCCCAATCACCGGAGCAATTTTCAGAGGTAGTTGGCAAGATCGCGCCGAAGAGGTCGATCGGCAACAGGTTCGTGTTGAGGCGAGCTACTCGTTCGACGCGTTTCCGAATAACGATAACTTCGGGTTCACGAACAGTTTCCTGATGGGACATTCCGAAGAACGTTCCCAGACGGATATTTTCAAGCGGTCTACCATTGCTAATGAGTACACTTGGAAGGATCCGACGGATTCGTCGTACATTCGTTTTGGCGAAAATGGCGACGGGACGGCAGCTCCTGGAATGGAAGATTTTTCCAGCGACGACAATACAGCTTGGAACCAAGGAACCTACCTGGTTCATCAGGGCGGTTTCTGGAAAGATCGCATTACGACGGTCGCTGGTATTCGCCGAGACCGCAACGCTGTCAACACGATCACTAATGATTTTGTAGGCGATTCTATAATGGAGAGCCGACCAGGCGCTTCTGAAAAGGACACTATGCAACTAGGGTTGAGTTTCAAAGTTAACAAGAACATCTCGGTCTACGCTTTACAGTCGGATGGTCTTATGCCGAATTTCGAAGGCAAAAAAGATGTGTATGGGGAAGCGATGGAGGCAGTTACTGCTGAGAGTGAAGAAGTAGGAATCAAATTCGATCTTATGGATGGCAAACTCTCCGGTACGATCAGCGCTTACCGTATCAAGCAAACTGGTACACCAATTTTCTACTGGTGGGCGCCTACGCCGGCGAAGACCAAGTGGGATGCTAGTTCTCCTATCGTATACAATGTATCGGATTTCAATCCTACCGTTGAGGCGGATTGGCGCAATGGAGCCTTATCGGCATCCACTGATCAGTGGAATGGTGCCGTCTCATCCGGAGCTGCCTACCAGATTGACGAGACTTGGTACGTGAACGCAACTGAATCGGCGGGAGCAGCATATTTGGACGCGGTTTTCGACGCATCGAAATCGACCCATCCTGGTTGGCCTGGATGGCTCTACAATTACGATGAGAACACTAATCACGCTGGCATGAATTTCGCTGGCGCGGAACACGATGGTTGGGACGCTTACTTGAGTGGCGACCAGGAGTCTTCAGGATGGGAGGGGCAGTTCAACTTTGCTCCAACCGACAATATACAGTTCGTAGTCAACTACGCTCAAACCAAGCGTCAGGTTGTCAACGCGGGTCAGTTCCCTGATTTCTATGGCGATGGTCCTGTCGATCGTTGGGCAATCTGGTACTTCCCAGATGGTGGTTGGGGTCTGTCTGGGTATTCCCTTGAGGATCAGTATACCGATCCAAACGATACGTCGACCTGGCAGAGTAGGGGTTACGGAGGAGGAGAAGCTCAGGATGACACTCCTCGTCACGCAGCGAGTTTCTGGGGAAATTATACGGTCAATGAAGGACCTCTGTCTGGAATGTCTTTCGGCCTCGGCGGAAATTGGGAAAGCCCGCGTGAATACTTTTCGGGCATAACCGATGGCTCTGGTCAATTGGTAACCGATGGTGAAGGACAACGGGTTATTCTAACGACTGACGAGCGGTTTAACTTCGATGGTATGGTTCGCTATCCATTCAAGTTAAAGGATAGAGATGCTCACGTTCAGTTGAACGTCTACAACATGCTTGGCGACAAAGATCCTTACGGATTCATCTACGCAACCGGTACAGCCTGGACGATGCAGATGGGAATGAGTTTCTAGTTCGGTCGAAAAGTTCTGAATGATTTTGGCGGCTTCAATAGAAACGTTGAAGCCGCTTCTTTGAACCAAATTGGCAAGGCGCGAAGCGTCGCGAATGACTGAGCCGAGGTTTTCGGCGATATATAGATATGTCTTTTAGCGAAGAAAAAACGATGGCATTGGCTGGTGGGAATACCGTCAACGCTACCGAGGATGAGTTGAATACTGTGTTCTCTAACATTTTGAATACGGGACTTCATGGGCTCTGCTTTAGCCCTTATTCAGGCGATCAAAAACCTGGTTCCGAGTTGACTGGTGAGCAGATTCAGAGCCGGCTAGAAATAATTAAGCCCTATACAAGTTGGGTGAGGACCTTTTCTTGTGCTGATGGAAATGAACGGATCCCACGAATCGCTCACGAGAATGGATTGAAGACGATGGTCGGAGCGTGGCTGGGGAAGAATCTCGACGACAATGAAAAGGAAATCGCCAATTTGATTGAAATAGCTCGCGCCGGATATGCCGATAGCGTTGCGGTTGGAAATGAGGTATTGTATCGTGACGACTTGAGCGAAGAACATTTGATAACCTACATCGATAGAGTTAAAAAGGCGCTGCCGGGTATTTCAGTTGGGTATGTAGATGCCTACTATGAATTCGTTAACCGGCCCTCGTTAATCGATGCTTGCGGTGTGATCTTCGCCAATTGCTATCCCTATTGGGAAGGCTGTAGCTTTGAGTACTCGTTGTTGTATATGAAGGACATGTATCATCGCGTGAGTAAGGCCGCGAAGGGAAAGAAAGTGGTGATTAGCGAGACGGGCTGGCCGAGTCAGGGCACTGCTTATGGATCTGCCGAACCTTCTTCGGATAGCGCGTTGAAGTATTTTATTAATACCCAAGAATGGGCCCACGAAGATGATGTGGAGGTGTTTTACTTTTCCTCATTCGACGAAGATTGGAAGACTAGCGATGAAGGTGATGTTGGCGCGCATTGGGGGATCTGGGACAAGAACGGAGAACTGAAATTCGGATGAACAAGGAACGGTCAAATTTTCAATACGGCAGCGCTATTTGCTATTCGGGATACCGGGATGGGCAAAGCCCGATGATTGAGATCTATCCGAGTTACGATCAGATAAAGGAAGATTTGCTGATTCTCGCAGGCGAATGGACGTACCTTCGGCTTTACGATTGCAGCGTTCACGCGGAAACGGTTATTGAGGTAATTCAGAAAGAGCGTTTGGACTTCAAGGTTATGTTGGGCGCGAGTATCGATGCGGAGGCTAACAATCCAGGTTGTCCTTGGGGAGGCTCGTATTCGGAATCGGTTTTGCTGGAGAATAAGAATAGCAACGAGGAGCAAATCGATAAGCTAATTGATTTAGCGAATCAGTACCCGGAGACAGTGTTTTCGCTTTCGGTGGGAAACGAAGCGACAGCTGAATGGACAGATCATTTGGTTCCGGTCAATCGCATAATTGGATATGTTCGGAAAGTTAAATCAGGGGCGCAGCAAGCCGTCACATTTTGCGAGAATTACGTTCCCTGGCTTGATAAGCTCGAGTCGTTGGTTGCGGAAGTAGATTTTATTTCGCTGCACACTTATCCAATTTGGGAATACAAAGGGATTGAGGAGGCGATTGGATACTCGAAAGACAACTATTACAGCGTAGCGTATAAGTACCCAGATAAGCCCGTGGTCATTACTGAAGCAGGTTGGGCAACGGGCGCGAATGGTAAAGGTATTCCTGCTGAGGTTGCTAATGACAATCTTCAAGTTCGCTATTGTGCGGATCTGATGGATTGGACTCGGAAAGAGGGAATTCTTACCTTTGTATTTGAAGCCTTCGATGAGCCTTGGAAGGGTTCTTCAGATCCAATGGAGCCAGAAAAACATTGGGGACTTTACACCGTTAATCGGAAACCGAAGAAAGTTGTGGATCAGCTTCATTCAACTCGCATTTAGGTAGCGAACTTGAAATGCTGCAAAACCGATTGGACAATGAAGAGACTGTTTTATAGCTCGAAGATGGCTCCGCTGTCTAATTGTAGGAGGGTTTACCCCGCGATAATGCGAGTCTATACCATGAGAATGAAAAATCGCGGGATAAAGCCGCTCCCGCACTGACTTATTTAACTGCCTCAATCTACTTTCCCCAAATATGCCCCATTACAAAACAGCTTCTCAAGATATCGTTCCTTTAGGGCAAAAACTCGCTTTTGGATCGGGCCATTTAGCTAACCAATTGTTTCCGGCCGCGTTAGGTGTGTTTATGATTGTTCTGGTGTTGGCGTTGAATATGGATCCGTTTCTCGCTGGTTTATTAGCGGCTATTCCTCGTTTCCTTGATGCCCTTACTGACCCTTTGATGGGGTATATTTCTGACAATACGCGATCCAAGTGGGGAAGAAGAAAGCCTTATATATTTTTAGGGAGTGTAATTACTGGAGTGTGCTTCATGATTATGTGGCAGTTGTACCCCGAGAATTCTCAAGGCTACAATTTTATATACTTTATCAGCTTATCCATTGTTTTTTATATTGGTTATACGATATTCGCAACACCGCTAATCGGTTTGGGATATGAAATGACTCCTGACTATAATGAACGCACTCGTCTAATGGCTGCATCGCAGAGGATCGGGCAGGTGGCTTGGATGATTGCTCCATGGTTTTGGGTAATAATCTTTAACCAATCGATTTATGATTCGGCACCAGAAGGAGCACGTAATCTCGCCATATGGGTGGGCGCTTTGTGTATTATTTTGGGTGTGATGCCTGCGTTTTTCTGCAAGGAGATGAAATTACCGGATTCCAATGTTGCATCTGAGCTTTCGATGAAGGAGTTGGCCGCCAATACGAGAGAGTTTGTTGCTGGAATTAAACAAACGCTAGCGTGTAAGCCTTTTCTAAGGTTGTGCGGCGCGACCTTTCTTATATTTAATGGATTTCAGACAATCGCGCAATTCGCCTTTTTTATAATCATTTTCTACCTCTTTAATGGAGACACCAATGCTGCGGGAAATTGGCCTGCTTGGTTTGGAACGATCAGCGCATTGGCAACCGCTATTTTGGTAATCCCGGTCGTTACTTATATTTCCACGAAAGTGGGTAAGAAAAATGCGTTTATCATAGCCACATTGATCTCATTGGTTGGCTATGCCCTTAAGTGGTGGGGTTTTAATCCCTCTAATCCGTATCTTATGTTCATACCGATTCCGCTAATGTCATTTGGAATTGGTGGTCTGTTTACTTTGATGATGTCGATGACAGCTGATGTGTGTGATCTGGATGAGTTGGATAATGGAACACGCCGCGAGGGCACCTTCGGGGCGGTGTACTGGTGGATGGTTAAACTAGGTACTGCATTCGCCTTGCTAACCAGTGGAGCCGTTCTAAATCTAGTTGGATTTGATCAACACGCTACAATACAATCAGTTGATTCGATTACTAATCTACGCATCGCAGATATTCTGATTCCGATCATTACCGGATTGATAGCAATCTTGGTAATTTGGAAATATGATGTGACGGAGGAAAAAGCTCATGAAATTCGCCAAGCGTTGGTGTGTAGACGCGGTGAAGCTATTCATGAGAACTGATAACTGATTTTCTCTATGCCTAATCCGGTTCGTGATAATTGGGACTACTATCCGTCAGAACCTTGTTCTCTAATGAACGTTTTTGAAATCGGAATATCGTCACTACATGACAGTCAAAAAAATTATTCCGTGTTGTAAACACCATCTGACTCAATTCATGTGCGAATAGATTAACCACAGAGAACACAGATGATTGGATTGCGAGTTTGATGGAAGCTCTGCAAAAATTATCCTCGTAGCATCATAAATGCTTGCCACAGTAATCTTGCAACTTGTTGATGATATGGTTGTTGAAGGATAATTGAACCCGTTTTCATAACGTCGCCTAAAGTGGCCTTACAAAAGTCCAAAGTAACACTCACCTACAGGCGGAATGGTCAGGGTCGCCAAAGGCGACATAGGTGTTGCTGCCGCGACAGCAGGTTTCGCTATTAACGGGCTAGTTCGACTTTTCCAAAACCTATTCGGCGTTAGCCGACCCGTATCCGCGAAGCGGATCCTGACAATCAGTATTTGGTCAATTTATGAATCGTTTGGGTTATCTGTGAGATCTGTGGTTAACCTTTATCTGATTTTGGAATCTATAGTACTGCTATTGGCATCTACTCATAGTTCAAACATCTTTAGCTTTAGGTCTGTTTTTTTATGAGACTACGAGGTTTAAGTCTGAATTAGGCGTTCGTTCTGGCGAGCGGAGCGGCAGTTGTAGATCCGATCAAGAGTTCGCCTGATACCTGTAAATTCCTACGCATTGCTACTGGGTGTTTTATTTTTCTAAGAAGCGATGTAATGCAGGAACTCCCAATGTCTTTGAATGGCATCCGAATCGTAGTGACTTGTTGCGCTCCCTCTGCTGGGGGCTGTCCATCGTATCCAGTAACCGAGCAATCTTCGGGAACGCTGATACCGTGTGACTTTAGCTCATTTATCAAGTGGTAAGCTTGGTGGTCGGCTGCGCATACCCAAGCACAGACTCCGTGGCTCACTCGCTCGGCTACTTGCGTAGTGAGTTCGTCAAGAGGTGTTTGTTCATCCCGCTTTAGATTCAGTATGAGGTTGGGGTCGAGCTCTAGTCCAAGTCGGTAGATGTTTTCAACATAAGCTCCCAAACGTCGTTCTACCCAAGGTGTGTGAACCGGGTATTTCCAGCTTAAGAAACCAATGCGCCGGTGTCCCAGTTCGTGGAGGTGTTGCATGATTCGGGAAATGCCGCGAACTTGGTCCTGACCGATGCAATCGACATCCACATTGTCGTAGTCTTCAAGCGCCGATACTGTGGGAAATTTGGCCATAATATTCGATACGGCTTCTTCTTGGAAATCGTACACCAGGACAACGCCTTTCCAGTGGAGGCAGCTAACGCCCTTTATTATGCGTCGAGATCGCGACGATGGTAGAAACTCAGTTGGATCGACGTAATGAATTTCGATTACCAGTCCTTCGGCTGCGGCTTTTTCACTAATTCCGTTTAGGATCTCAGCAGCCGGTTCTTTTGCCCGTGTAGCGGATTTTTCTATACCAACTATTACTGCAACGGTATTTCGTGCGGAATCGCTTTTTGCGTGGGGATTGCGTTGACTTGAATAGCTGTAGCCCAATTCCGCCGCTAGTTGGAAAACCTTTGATCGGGTCTCTGGGTTAATCTTTGGGTGATTCGTAAAGCACCGTGAGACGGTAGTGCGGGAGAGCTCCAGTTGATCGGCAATTTGTTTTTGATTCGGCTTGGGCATTTTTAAAAATTGGATTCGAGAATTGAAAGAGTAGGTAAATTGGCGGCTACTATCCAAACTATTTTTTAGCAGTCAATTTCGCTTAGTTGTAATTTAATAACTCATTTTGGAATTTAAAGTTGCATTAAATTGCACGTTTATTCAACCAAAAATTTGTTGAAAGGCATAGATTTAAAGTGATTTACTGTATAACAAAATCTAGATAATTCGTGTTTTTAATTGCATTAAATTGCATTTTAACAAAAGTTGGTTCTAAATTTGAATTTCTTCCGCTTCGGAAAGGGCCCCAGGTGGAAAAATGACTTTAGAGTATTGTAATTATGAAGATCGAATTTCCGGTTTCGGACCAATCATTCTCGAAGAATCCTCTTGGGGTGTCAGAAGGTAATGATGATTTCGTGGAGATAGAAGGGGAGTCCTATTTCCGAATTGAGCGATCGAATGAGATGGCTCCGTTCCTGATCAATTTGGTCAGCGCGAATAATCATTGGATGTTCATCGCGAGCAATGGCGCCCTGACGGCTGGAAGGCGCGATGCAGATAACGCTCTGTTTCCTTATTGTACTCAGGACAAGCTTTTCGAGCAGTCGTCTACGGTTGGTAGTGCAAGTCTCTTATGGGTTGATCGATCTGAGTACGGAGCTCCTCGTTTCTGGGAGCCTTTCAGTGAGGCAAGTCCTGGAGAAACGATTCAGCGAAATCTCTATAAGAATCAAACGGGCAATAAACTGATATTCGAAGAATTGAATTTTGCCTTGGGTGTTTCATTCCGGTACATGTGGACGTTTAGCGATCTCTTTGGATTTGCGAGGAAAGCATGGGTTGAGAACTTGCTTCGAGAGCCAGTTCGGATTCGAATGTTAGATGGTATTCAAAATTTGGTTCCGTATGGTTTGGATCAAGCGTTTGTGAATCAATACAGTAATCTCTCCGATGCGTATAAGAAGTGCGAGCTCTTGCCTGGGGCTCATTTAGGAGTATTTTATTTGAGTTCGATACCCACAGATCGGGCGGAACCGAGTGAAGGCCTTAGGTGCACAGTTGCTTGGCATTTGGGTATCGAGGCAAAGGCAACGTTGCTTTCATCGCAGCAAAGGGACGCTTTTCGTAATGGCAAAGCTCTGGTTAATGAGACGGATGTTCGAGGAACGCGTGGGTCGTATCTGATCGAGACCGATATTAAATTGGATGCAGGAGGAGTAAAGGATTGGTGGCTAGTGGCCGATATCAATAAGGATGCGACTCAAGTTGAGGGTTTGCTGTCGGCTCAAAAATCGCCTTCGATAAGAGAACGTCTTGAAATTGACATCGATAAGAATGCTTCTGATCTTCGTTTGAAAGTGGCTTCTGCGGATGGGCTTTCGCTTACAGCTGATCGCCTGAGGGACAGTCGCCATTACTCGAATACGCTGTTCAATATAATGAGGGGAGGCGTGTTTAACGATGGGTTTCAACTGGATGTTTCAGATTTCGTAGACTACGTGGAATCTAGAAATCGATCTGTGTTCTCTGGTTTGAACGAGCGACTTGAGTCGGAGTTCGGGGATCGAGAAAGAGTGGATTGCGATGAGCTTGTTCAATGGGCTTCTCAAGCCAACGAAGGAAACCTTATTCGATTGTCCAGGGAGTATTTGCCTCTAACGTTTAGCCGACGGCATGGAGATCCGAGCCGACCTTGGAATCGGTTTTCTATCGAAACCCAAGATAAATTTGGAAATCCGATTTTAGGGTACGAAGGAAATTGGCGGGACATTTTTCAAAATTGGGAAGCGCTTGGGTGTTCGTATCCAGGTTTCTTGGAAGGAATGATATTCCGCTTTTTGAATTCATCAACGGTCGATGGTTATAACCCCTATCGAATAACGCGTGATGGGATTGATTGGGAAACAATCGAAGCGGATTCGGCATGGTCGAATATTGGTTATTGGGGAGATCATCAGATTATCTATCTGTTGAAACTGCTGGAGACTTCAGTTCGCTATCACCCGGAGGTTCTACGTGGATTGCTTGGGGAATGTTCCTTTGTGTACGCGCAGGTTCCTTATCGGATTCGCTCGTTTTCGGATATTTGGAAAAATCCGCGTGAGACGATTGATTTTAGCGACGAAGATGCGGCGAGAATCGATGAACGGTGTTCTGCGATTGGCACTGACGGAAAGTTATTGGCGAGGAGAGGTGGAAAAATTGAAGAAGCAACTCTTGCTGAGAAATTGTTGATTCCTTTGCTTTCGAAATTGTCGAATTTCGTCCCTGACGGAGGGATTTGGATGAATACGCAACGTCCAGAGTGGAATGATGCGAATAATGCTCTGGTGGGTTATGGCATATCGATGGTCACGCTGTGCTACGTGAATCGATACATCGAGTTCATGCTGAAGATACTGGAAACTGAAAGCGACGAGGCTACGTATTTGGTTCATGGTGAGGTCATGGAGATGCTGGCTCATCAATCTTCTGTGTTCGAAGCATTCGAGAGCAGTTTGGATGGTAGGTTCGATGCGAATTCACGGATGGAAATGGTTCGAATGCTGGGAGTTGGAGGGGAGGCATTTCGAGGTCAGTTGTACGAAAATGGATTTGGAGATTCTTGGGAAAGCCTTTCATGTAAGGAAATTGTAGAGTACTTGAAGGTTGGTCAGAGATTTGTTGTAGCATCGATTGCGGCAAACAGAAGAGATGACGGGATGTATCATTCCTATAATTTAATCGAGACTACGGGAGGGGATTGCCTCGAGTTGGACCGATTGCCAGTTATGCTGGAGGGCCAAGTGGCAGCGTTGAGTTCTGGGCGATTGTCAATTGATCAAGTATTGGGTTTGCTGGATTCTCTTCGGAATAGTGCTCTTTATCGCGAAGATGTGGGCAGCTATATATTGTATCCGGATCGTGAACTTCCAAGTTTCTTGGAGAAGAACGTGGTTTTGGGAAGTGCAATTGAACGTAATCGATTGTTAACCGAAATGATCGACCGCGGTGATGGAAGAATCATTCGGCGAGATTTGGCTGGGAAGTATCGCTTCAATGGCGATTTTCGAAATAGCGATGGTCTGAAAAGCGAGCTGTTGAATATTCGCGAGGAATACTCTAATTTCGCAAGCGAGGACGATTGGACGGAAGTAGAATCGATCTTCGACGATTGTTTCGATCATCGTCGGTTTACTGGAAGATCGAGTACGTTTTTCGCTTACGAAGGATTGGGGAGCGTGTATTGGCATATGGTATCCAAATTGTTGTTAGCGATCCAGGAGAATTATGATCGAGCATTGAAGGATGGAGTTGATGATAAGAATCTCGCCGCTTTGGCGAAGCATTATTTCGAAGTATTGGAAGGTCTGGGGCTCAATAAGAAGCCGCATGAGTATGGAGCCTTCCCAATAGACGCTTACTCGCATACTCCAAAACACTGTGGAGCTCAACAGCCGGGAATGACGGGGCAGGTGAAAGAGGATATTCTAACGCGCTTTGGGGAAATTGGTTTGAGAGTCGAAAGTGGACGAATTCAATTTGAGCCGCATTTGTTGCGCAAAAGCGATTTCCTGACGAAAGAGACCACTTTCGAATATGTGGATACCTCAGGGGTGACAAAACAAAGAATGCTTGGTGTCGGTCAGATGGCATTTACGTTTTGTCAGACGCTTTTTGTTTTTAGTTTAGGAGACGAATGGTGTATTCAAATCGTTAAGACTGGTGGAATTAATACAGAAACTGGATCGTCACTTTCCTCGGAAGATAGTCAGCGAATCTTTGCTCGAGCATCGGGGATATCGGAAGTGGAAGTGATGATTGCTGAAACAAGTCTCCGTCTGTGATTGGAGTTCGGGGCTTGCTCTTTGTGTTGCACCAGTCTCAGGCAATCGAGTTAGGTTCTTTTTGACCGCTAGTTATTGATCAGTAATAACTGACCGTATGTCACTTTATGAGTATTAATTGAATTCAGATGTAGTGTGGCGCGTCATTTGCTTTAGGTTTGTTGCCTAAGGGAAAGGGCGTTAAAGTGAGTTTATGTAAAAACAATCATACCTAATTTCGTTCAATAATCACTTTGTCAGTAAGAACTGGCAATATAACAATGAAAACGAAAAAAGAGATGAACTTGATCACATCGAGTACTATGGCAATCGTCCCATTGGGTCTGTTGGCCATTCTTCGACCCGCAGGAGATGTGCTTATTGGTCTTCTGGTATTAGCGGCATTAGTCGCTCTCGCTTGTATGGAGTTTCGTCAAGGAACTGCGACAGGTGCGCCAAGAGACCAAGTCTGAGGATTAATCGAATACCTTTGGGCGTTATATAGTTCTTAGGATATACGGTTATTTTGGTGTGTGATAACTATAAAAAACAACTGGGGAGTCGCTCGCAAGAGCGACTCCCTTTAAATTTTGTAGTATAGTTGACGCGTATTTTCAGCGTGAGGATCAGGAATGTCAGAAGTGGAAGTGATAATTTCTGAGCCAGATATCCGTGTGTTATTGGAGGCGTTTCCCTGGGCTCTTAGGTACTGTTAAGTAATTCGAAAATCCGCAAGCGACGCCCCTGCGTTGAAAACTGTTTATTAAACAGTTTCTTAGGGGTTTGGTTATTTTTTGGTAACGGCTGATCTCTGAGCGGCCACACTGAACAATGGAATCGTTCAGTGATCTTAGCTATTATGGCCGCTTGGAAATCGGCCGCGACCTTTGGGATTCCTTTTAGGTGAGGCCGTTACCGATCAGCTGTCAGTTGGGAAATCGCATGGTAGCGATTCGGCTCAGGTTTTGGTAAGACGGTCTTAGATCCGTCTGGCCAAATTGCCTCAACTCTCTTGATCGTTTTGAATTTGCCCAATCCGAAATGTATTTTTGAAGGAGTCTGCCCCGAGTAGGCCTCGCCGAGTGTGTAGACGCGTTCCGTTTCGTATCCTTCGCCGATCAACCGTACTCGCGTACCGATAAGCGCATTGCCTTTGGATGAATTAAGATCGAAACCAATCCAGTTTCGACCGGCTGAGGGTAAGCGGTTCTTGTAGAAGTAAACGCGCTCGGAAGCGTTAATCGAGTCTTGCTCGACGAGGAGAAGATCCACGCGACCATCATTGTCGAAATCCTCGCCGATAACTGCTCGTCCATCGCCGCCGTT
>Ga0115000_10003695_pt1 | contig 12760 bp, 15 predicted proteins | sample ArcticOcean_MG_C_6_FD_89690 | JGI IMG/M metagenome (GOLD analysis project Ga0115000, IMG submission 89690) | Marine microbial communities from western Arctic Ocean - ArcticOcean_MG_CB8_128 | ecosystem: Environmental > Aquatic > Marine > Oceanic | place: Arctic Ocean: Canada Basin | collected... | reverse complement strand
GCTAAGGCAAAGACACCACCGGCACGTCTAACAGCAGCAATTAAGTCTTGGGATTCAACAGCAAACTTCTTTGAAACTCTATTAAAAGACCCTAATACTTCTTCTGCTCGGCTCGCACCAATACCAAACTGATTGAGTGCTGCAACTAAACCTTCGGCTGTCTGAGTCATCTCACCAAAGGTAGGAGCCAAGCTGGATCTAGCAATAGCCTTCATAGAAGCTTCTACTTCTTTTAGGTTCTGTCCAGTTTGAGCAAATAGCTTAGCAATTCCCGCAAGTTCGAGAGCATTAACTCCTAATGCTTTAGATGTATCTGTAATGGCTTTCTTAAGCCCTAGTAGACCAGTCCCTGTCTTACCAGTGATCTGTTCAAGCTTAACCATTTCTCTTTGAAACTCAAGAGCACTTCCTGCTGCCTCTGAAATAGCTCCTCCCAACCTAAAGACTGTAGCTGTAACAATACCAGCGGCAGCAAATCTCTTAAAGGTCAAGGCGGTCTCTCTACCCAGAGTGTTCATTGCCCCCCCAGCAGCACCAGCCTGATTGGATACGCTCTGTAGGTTTTTGCCCATGTTCTTAGCGGCAGCACCGCTTTTGTTAAGACTACTAGCTACCTTGTTCGTAGCTGTATTAACATTATTTAAACTAGAAGACGTTGAGGCAGCAGAAGTCTGAAGCCCTTTCATTCCTTTGTTGAGTCCGTTTATTTGCTGAGAAGCAGAACTCACCTGACCTGTCTGAAGATTAACAGGTACGGAAATGCCTTGAAGCTGCTGCTTTATGTTATTTGTAATAGCCTTAATATTCTTCGGGCCCTGAAGAATAATATGAGCATTAATATTAAAAGCCATAAGTAAACCTTAAAAAAAATGGCCATACCTATAGACAGACATCTAATAAGTATGACCACTTGTCCAGTTATCTATTCTTCAGAGTCTTCTTCAGTCTCTTCGGAATCTTCTTCTCCGGTCTCAGGCTCATCGTCCTCAGCTTTTGCTGATTCCTTTTTTGGACTTTTTGCCTTTACTCCCTTTTTAGGAGGAGTCTTTTTTTTGCGAGGAGCTTTCTTTTTAGGACTCTTTTCTTCTTCCTCTTCTTCTTCTTCTGAGTCTTCTTCTTCAGGCTCTTCTATTGGATCCCCTGTATCATCTAAGAAAGGTTTAAAATCAACATCGTAATCTCCGTCGTCATTAACAGTTCTTCCTTCTGTGTCAACGCTTTCAAAGTTTTCGTCGTCAATCCATCTGATAAGATTTCCATTCTCATCAACATGTTTACCTGCTCTGTCTACTAGTTTTCCATCTCCGTCTACAAGTCTATTGTCATCGTTGACGAAACTGAATCTTTGTAAAAACTGATTTTCTGGTAGTTGATTATCAACGTCATCACTTCCTGACAATAAGTAGTAAAAGTGGGAAGCTCCCGCTATTGCTACTCCATCATCTTGATTCAGTAAATAGTCATCTAAACCATTCTCAAAATAAGCTTCTCCATTATCATCATACACCAAACAAACAGCAAACAGATAGTTAAATCTTGCAGCATCTGACTTGCCTTCGCAGGTATTTGAATCTAACTCAGTACGACTAGATAGAAGAGAAACCATTGCAGCTCTGGAGTCAGCCATTTCTAAGGCTATCTTTTTCGCTCTATTCAGCTTAATACCACCAGCCTTTAGCTTATACTCACCATCCAAGACCTTTTTACGTAATTCTTGGTATGTCTCTTCCCTAGAGTCACTCCATAACTTACGCTTTCTAAGCTCTGATTCAAGCTGCTCTCGTAGCATATCCCCTCTTTGAAGAGCTTCATTAAAGGCTTTTGATCTAACTTCATTTGCCTTTCGAATTTCTTCTACTTTAGGTCTACGAACAGCATACATTTTACCATCCACTTCGAATTCTTGCTTTTGTTTAATCTTTTTTTCTTTTGCCATTTTACTTACTCCTTGTTATCCTGAATAACAAAATTGGTTACGTAACGATTCCAGCTCAACGTATATTGAGCTACTTCACTTTGTGCACCTCTTAAATTTGAATTTCCGAGGTCTAATATTTTGGTGCGAGCTTCATTCCAAATCTCACGCCACTCTTCTTCTTCTTCTGTTAGTTGCTCATAGGGAAGTCCATGCCCCCATAATTCTCCAAATAGTTCTTCTAAAATTGCTAGTGAGCCTATTGTTGTTGTGTCAAATTTCTTTTTTATCGCGTTTAGAAACCTCTTCTTGGAAGAGTCTTTATATTTCTCACCAGTTCTATCCCCTCTATTTCTGTTGTTGAATCCGAATTCTTTCATCCTGAATTCTCCTTTATAATTTTCTACGCCTATCTCTTGCTTGATCTGCTGCCTGACGATTCAGGTCCATTTTCACATCAAGCAATTGAGTTTCATCGACTATTCCGTCTTTGCGTATTTGTTTAAATCTTTGTCGTATCTTCATGTTCTCTCCTTCGTTGTTTACGTCATATATATCTTTTGCTTCCTCCTTTTTAGACATAATAAATAGTTCGTCTCCCTTTTTATCTGCTAATTCATCAATTCTTTTCTTCTTCTGTTCCTTCTCTCTCTTTCTGTTCTCATAGATCATCCATCCATCAAAACAGTCATCATCAGAAACAACAGACTCATCTGGACAATCTGGGTGCTGATAAGCATTATCATACATCTTACATATGGAAACCATAGCTCTCTGATAATGATTCAGATGAGACGAAGGTATGATAACTGCCTCTTCTCCTCGGGGTCCAAAGAAATTCGCTGAAGGACTACCAAAAACATTTTGCTTACTAACCGCCCAGTAACTTCTCCATGGCTCAGTCCTAGCCAGTTCCCTCATAACTGTCTGATTTATACTGTCTCTTTCTCTAGCCTCATATGCCTTTTCCATTATATATGAATCAGCATTAAAATAAGTATTCTCCGTGTAAATTCTATTTCCTTCTAAGTCGCTTGTGCAAATAGCTGCCAAAAACTGATCTCGCGTTGACCTTCTATGAAACTCTAACGTCATAGGAGCAATAGAGTACTTTTTAGATAAGCCCTCTGTCATTGCTTTCCTAATCCCGTCTAGTTTCCTTCTTATCGAGTCTGCTGCCTTTTTATTAAATACTGTTTGGAAGAGTTCAACTTTCATATCCTCAATCAGTTTTTCTGATTCTTCAAAAGCTGCCTCTTCTTTTTCTGTCCATATCCCTTTTTCGTTTAAATACTCTTTAGCTTCTCCGTCAGTTAAAAGTTGTTTAAACGACACTTCCATAACTGCTTCTGAGGCTATTTCTTCCCCTAATAAAACCTGATCCGGGTTTGGATTAATGATTTTATATCGAGTACCATCTACCTTAAAGTAGGTCGCCCCAGAGAGTAGCTTCGCAACGAAGTGGTCTCTTTCATATTGTTCCATAAATTATTGTAAAGAAATCCTAGCAGCCTCGTATAACCCATTAGAAACAGCAAACAGCGGCTCTTGAGCATGTTTAATTTCAGAAATGGGAACGGGGAAGTCGTCATCTATGAGTTCCTTTAGCCTCTCTACGAATCCTAAAACTAATGATGTTCCACCAGCAATGACAATAGGCATTTCCATAGTCACATTTGGTAATTGTTTTTTTGGCGTGTTAGCATATAGCTCTTTAAACTGTTCAACTACATAAGTAAGAAGAGATTCATAATAGATAGAAATAGCTCTTTGTATACCATGTGTCGAATCATATAAGCTAAAGTCCGCTTTCTCCTTGATAGCGGTAATCACATTGCTTGTTTCGTCTGTGTGTTTGGCTGCATGCGAATCAATCCAATCTCCGCCCCTGCTTAAACTAAAGGCAAAAACAGGCATACCCATGAATGAGTAAACAATGTTACACATACCAGCGCCAAAGCTCATCCCAATTCCTGTGTACTGTGTGTCTGCTAGTTCGGAATAAACGACAGCTAAACCTTCTGTCATTACATTTATATTCTTATATCCTAAATCAGAGAATACATTATGTAGAATCTGCTTATGATATTCAATATCAAAGTCGGCGTCAATAGGTTCTGCCGGAACACAATAGTACAGGATATCATCCTTAGACTTAGGCTTACCTGCTACTGCCTTAACTAGCTCTCCCACCATAAGATTAGATACGGGGTGTTTTGGATTAAGAACGCCTTGGGACATGGGTCTTAAACACTCTTGGTGAAATAGATTAGCAAACTTGAAGGCATCGTCTCCTAGTACATATAGCTGATCCTCTACCTTGACATAGTGTGCTCCTGCATTTTTAAGCATACTTTCACCGAATTGATTAGCTGATCCTTCTAGAAACTTAGAGGGGTTAAGTTTAAAAAAAGCATCTCGCACTTTTCTAAACGTTCTCTTACCATCCTCATGTTCTGCACAAGCAATGAACCCTGTTCCAATATCAATTCCTACAGCTCTCTTAGATGCTGCCTTTGCTGCCTTATCGCTCATTACTACCTCATTCATATTAGGGTGATAAGAGTATATTTCCTTACCATCAAATGTGGAAATTTCCTCTTCCTTAATTACTACATTGTGCTCTATACTTATTGTATCTCCAGAAGGCTCAGGTTGTCTTTCTTCTGGTACTGAATCTGGCTCTATTTGTATAAAAGACTGCCTATATCCAGACATTCTCTCAATTCTTCGTGGGATGTTCATAGACTTCCCCTATCCTTGATCCCCCAAAGGAGGTTTCTATTTTGGGTGTTTTATAGAGAAGTTCTCTTGGTCCGTCACTTGGCATAGGAACATCATCATTAGAGCTGAAAGTTCTTTCCTTCTTTTCCTTGTCTTCCTTCTTGTTTTTACCAAAGTCCGTATACTTAGAAAGTGTTTTAATTGTAAAAAATATTAACCACGAGAGTCCCGCTATTGAAATAAAACCAATAGAGAAAATCTTTATAAGATAATCTGTTATGTCCATAAAGAAATCCTGTCTACCCACACACAAAAAGAGGGGCCAAGATTTACCCGGCCCCTCAGTTTGAAAGTAAGTGTTATACCTATTTATTAAGCTCTAGTCTCTAGATAGTCAGAACGATTCTCCCACCATGTAGCACCACTTCGGGAACCACCAGACGAAATCATATCTGCCCAGTGCACGATAGTAAAGTCATTGAAGGTAGAATAGCTATAAGTAACTGTTGCGTTACCTCCGCCAGCATCTCCTCCACCATAGGTAACAGAAGATAACTTATTCTTATTACCAAGGAAGAGTCGTAGACCCTCACAGGTAGCAACACGAATAGTTCTGTCTGTCAGATTAGCCGCTTCTTCACAGCTATTCGCTGCTCCAGAGCAAGCGTCAATAGCGTTTACCAAGTCACCACTAGCAGAGGTAATCTCGATATCACAAGTAACTTCGATTGGGAAGGTTACTGGTCGAGCATAAGCAATTTTTGCTCCAAGCTCAAACAATTCTTCTCGAGCGACATCAACAGAAGCGGAGATAGACTGAACGTGAGCAAAGTCTTTAGCACCACTAACAGTAAAGCCCGGGATATCAGCAGGTAAGATCGTAAGATCAGGATTGGTAACCTGCGCATGCACTAGGTCTCGGGTTGCCACTGCATTCTCAAGAGCCTGTGTGCCCGTTGCGAATACCATGTTCTGTCTACGATTTACACCACCAGAACCCGGTGCAGAATCATCGTTACCACCAAAGGCGCCAGCAATTCCACTTGGGAAGTAAGAGGCGTTACAACTCGCAGAGCTAGTACTTTGTCCAGAACCCCAAATTTTGGTGTTTCCGACAAGAGTAAGATCTTCTGAGAAATTGTCATCTATAGGGAAATTATATGAGACTGAGGACAGGTAAAGACCTGACATTTCAACCCACGTTTGTGCAGTACTGCTAGATTGACCAGCAGATTCTACAGCTTCATCCCAGATACCTAGTTGAACAGTAGTTTTAGTATTTGAATCACATCTCTTAGCGAGCTGTGGGCCATTCGTTTGATCTGAAGTAGCCAAACAATAAAGTGGGATGTGTCCATCCGCAACTTTACTCATTGTTACTTCAATATCGGGGGTTCCTTCTACGTTTTCGTAGATGGCAAGTTGTCCGAGTTCAAATACTTGTTCTAAATTGAACGTAGTAGTAATACCGCAAGACTGCACACCGTGAGCGGCTGTCTTAACGCCTGTTGAACCAGAACTATTCTTACCGAAGGAAACCTGTTGAATAGCATAATAGACTCTATTATTAGCCATTTAAACTTCTCCTAATTTAAAAATTGGATTTAAGTTGTTCCACAAAGTTAATACACCATTCTATAGAATTAATCTAAAACAACTTCCATGGTAGCTCTTACTGTTCCCTCGTGTAAACGAGTGCCATAAGATTCCATTTCTGTAATGTTCATGTCTGTAATTCTAGCTAACAGGTATCTATATTGTGAAGTATTTACGACATTGTCATAATTGAGAGGGCTCGCAACCTTCATTCCTCTATAATCGAGGGGGTACGCTCCACTGTCAATTAAATCATCTGTTTTGAATAACCATAACTGGCTATCTATTTGATAAGAAAGTATATCAACAAGCTGATTTCTCCACCATCTATTTTCACCCACAACGTGAAAAACTATGTCTTGTTGAACAATTTGAGAAAGATCTCCAAGCTGATAAGGCTTGAATCTTCTCCGTGGGACTACCTCAAGTACAATTGCTGGCATTTGAACACGATGATTCGCCAATATCCCCCATGCACCTGACCCAGTTGAGGAGTAATGTGTATCGTCAACTCTTAAAGAATCATATTGGAGTTCGTCCCACCAAGGGGCATCATCTGCAACGTACACTTGAACATTTCTATAACTATATTCCATTTTAACGGTATCCGAAGTAGAAATAGAATTATCAAAGACTATTCTACCAAGGGGATAATTATAATGATGTCCGTATGTTGCATCTCCAGTTCCATAAAAGGATCCGTTAACAGTAACTCCTGATATTTGTATAGGATCATAACCTTCGTAAGAACTACCGGTTTCCCATACCCAATCTTTTCTAGCACCCTCCCAGACTTGTCCGTTTGTATAAGCAGGGTCATTAACTAATCTAAGGGTATCAAAGGTTCCGCCAAAAGCTCCTGATGTGGGAATGTTTACATTGCTCCAGCCCCCAATTCCGAGAAGAGACCAATCTAAAAACCACTTAAGATTGTTTTCTATCTCTGAACTTAATAGAGTCTCTCCAATATTGGAAACCTTATTAAATTTAGTATAGGGTTCACAGGCCATGTTATAAAACCTTTGTTAATTCTTGTCTGACTATTATATCTATGTTGTCTTGGATTTCTGAAAGTGCGCGAGTAACAAAATTATCACTTTCTATACCAGCAATCGCAGCCGGAACTTTCCATCCTCCTCTTCTTTTAACCATTATCCCAAGACCTGTCCTACTATTTCCTCTTCTTGTTCCGCTATATTCGTAGTTTGATACTATAACACTTCCTCCTTCTAGCAAAAGCCACCTCAGCCACTCTAAGTTTTTTTGGCCCCTTCTACTTACATAGGACATCTCTGCCTCCGCTAGGTCAAGTACGTCTGCGTAGTCGCTTTGTATTATGCCTATTTTTATGAGAGCAAGCCCTCCGACGTTCTCCGGAACAAGTGTCACAACAATATTACTAGCCCATTGATCTATAATGGCATCCATGCGAGCGGCTGCTTCATTTATTCCAAGTTCTCCTCTTACATTTGAGCCTACAATTGCTGCATATTCTGGAGACGATGTTATTTTAACAATTACTATCTGCTGTATCTTCGCTTTGATTGCCTCTATCGCACGAGGAACCTTTTTTACTATTTGTCTGCTTATTTCTGCTGTTACGTTTTTAGCAAATTCAGAACGGAAATTGCTTCCTAGCTCTACACTTAATTTAAAACCACGAGACATTATCCTACCCTCTTCCAAGTACAGAGGACAAACTCACTGTCTCCCCATCCTATAGGTTCAGGTTCTGATGCTCTCTGAAATCTATGATTTGAATAAGCTGATATATCTGTAGCTACTTGCAATTCTTTTGCTCTTTTAATCTGAGGAGTAACTTCTTTCTTACCTATAGTCTGTATGAGTCCGTCTGGATTGTTAACGGGAGTAGACATCTGTAAGAAATCCTTATAGTTAAAGATTACTCCAAGGTATATATTCTCTGTACTTATTATAGGCTTCTTACCTGCACTATTGCACAATGGACAGATTCCCCCCATAGGGAAGGGGACTGATCCTCCATTCTGATATCTATTAGAGGACTTCTTTCCAATAGGATCATAAATGCAATTGCTACAATTCTCCCATCTAGTGATACCATAAGAAACAGTACACGGAATGGTGAGAGCGGTGTCTTCAAGCAATGCATCTATAGCATCGTTAAAGAGCTTTTTCATATCGCTGGTTATGATACCAGCAAAATAATTTTTAGCCATTATATATCACTTAAATACAAGGAGAACAGCCAGTGTTGTTATTTTCAAAGTTTGTATTTATAGTCCCTGTAGTAGGAAGGTTTGAAACATAAGTATCGATTGTATAGTCAGTACTATTCCAATCGCTAGCAGCCGCTGTTGCCTGAACTACTATAGTTCCCTCTTTGTGCTCTGTACCCGCACCCTGTGGTTGGAAAATCATTACCATTTTATCACCTTTTCTAAGTTAGTAGCCTCTGCTTCGATGCCCATTCTGTGTATCTGCTTCTCCCATTGAGCCTAGCATGGAACGTGGATCAAAGTTATTTGATACAAACGGGGACATAACCGCACGGATTATCTTCTTGCCCTCGTAGCTAAAGTTATATTGTTCTTTAAGTTCTTCAAAGGCCTTACATGGGCCCTGATTTAACAAGGTTGCTAAGTGAGTACCATATGAAGAAGTGTTCAAGTGAGCCGGTCCAATTCTAGCATTTACACCTTGTAGTAAAGCGGCACTTCTAAAGTTCCCTTCGTCAGCTAAGCAGGCTGCCTTAAGTACCATAAAAGAAATGAACTCGTCCCCATCTGCAGGGGGAGAGCTTGCTCCCGGGTCTGGAGAGATAGTATACGAAGACACACTTACTGTATAGGTAGTGCTAAAATTAATTTCTAAGGGTAAAAAATAGGCACTTGTAATTAATAATTCTTCTAATCTTTGAGTACTATATCTTGTTTCGTTAACTCCAGCATCGTTAAGCATAGTGCGTAACATTAGTAAACTTGTATTTTGCCAGCTCATATTATCTATCCGTTACGTAAAGGATGCCGTCGCCTTCTAGTATTGCGCTAGAAGAAGTTACAGCAAGGACTTCTAGTTTATAAGTATTACCTGTTGTTCCACCAGCTATCCAAAAAGTCACTAGACTATTCTTGCTACTGACAGCGGATGACTCAATCCCAGAAGAGCTTATTGTTAGATCTGATGTAGATCCATCAATTTTCTCCGCAGAAACGCTAGTGATAGTAGTTATCGTTTCACTTGTACCGAGCAGATTGTTAAACTCCATACCAAATTTTCTTGTTTCGGAAGGTTGTTTGACAAGTCTTTGATTTGATAAAATTCCCATTTTTGTACCTTATATGTTTGTTCTATAATAAATTACACCAATTATCTTGGTATTATCCACGTAGAAGCACCTACATCTCTGGTATAATCCAAGTAGTTTCTCTTGCTGGAATTGTCCATATAAAAATATTTGCATCGTTTGATCTGACTGTGGCATTTGCCAATATATCAATGACAGCACTAAGCTCTGCTCTAGACCCGCCTATACTTAGGGTTCCATCTGCTGTGAGTATAGCGACACCTTCTATAGATGCTGTGTCTTCTAATTTGAGTCCTGCCTTTGCCTCTATTACAGCAATAGCCTCAAGTAGGGAAACCGCTTCTACAGAACTAATTCCTAAGGAAGAAAATGTATCTGTTGAAAATGGAAGTGAAGAAAACATTATTAGACGATACCTTCCTCAATTTTGTCAAGGGCCAATAGGTCAGCATCAGGTCGTAATGGTAACGATCTCCTTAAATCAACTTCCTTGTTCATATTTCTTATGTCGTCTACGTTTAAAGATAGTGTTGAAGTTAAGTCCCAATACGGCACTTGAAATTTTCTTTTATGTGTAATCTCGTCGCCAATGGTAAAAATAGACGAAAGCCTTTCAGTCATAAAGCTATTTGTGCATTCAGATAAGACGCAATCACAAGTAGCATCAAGACAAGCACTATGACTATGATCTGGTAAATCTGCATGCTCGTGCATACAACAGTTCATAGGTAAGAAGGCTCTTTTTTCAATATCAGATAGTGGAAAGTGAATGTGATCTGACTGTAAAAAATCAGTATGTGTTTCTATATCATTCCATATTGAGTTAACATCTACGTTTCTTCTTTCTTCTCCGTACCAGTATTCTAGCCCGCTAGACCTAAACATTAAATGGTTTTCGTCCTTGAGTCGTCTAGAAACATACTGATAAACATTTATACGTTCCCCATCGGCATCCATCTCTGTACTCAGAGTTTTTTGTTCTTCTGTAAGTAGATTAGTTCTAAGGACTTCATTAGAGTTAACCCTTTCAAACTTGTAAGTTCTGGTCTTTTCTAGGAACTTAATCAGTAACGGATCTGCTGTTCTTGTTCCATCTGTTGTTACTCCAAAGTTTCTAACATGACATTTATGCTGAGCGTGACAGTAATATGTCTGCTCTATAGAAAAAGCCTGTACAATATCTCCGTCTTTGTAAGATGAAGCGTCTGGTCCATCATTAATCTTTAATATAATTTCCATAGCCTATCCTTAAATTACCATCAATAAAAATGCAGGATTTGCTGTAGAGGAAGCATCGTTCGCAGTCTGATCTGCACCTATGTCCCAGACAACACCATTGGAATCTCTATCGAAACCATCTATGTCTATATTGACCTCATTCGTAGTTCCTAGATCAACACCTGCTTCTCTACATACTGAGCTAGTATCTAAGTGTAAGTCTTCTGTGCCTACTCCAACTGAGACAAAGTCTATTTGAGCTTCAGTTTTTCCAATTAAAGCGCTAGTATCATTCAGAGTCTGCCCCATATCTTTAGCGTCATAAGTTGCATTTGTTGTATCGTCTGAAAGGTTATTAGCCACTGTGGATGTAGCCCCAGAAAGCACTTTAAAATAAGCTCTTTCATTATCATCATCTGAAGTAAGTTTTGAAACTATATTATTTTTTATAAAGGCGGTTTGGGCAGCAGCATTTCCAAACTGAACACCATAAGCGTACTTAGGATTCCCACTATTACTCGACGTTATATTCCACACGGTGTTGTTATACACATAGACGTTCCCCGCCCATTGAGCTACGTTTATTGCTACGGAATGGTCTCCGACTGTTTCAATTACATTATATATAATATTATTTAATATATATAAAGTATCTGCAGAGGCTCCAGCCCCGCCAACAAAAATCATATTGGGACCAACAGCTCCGGGATTTCCGTATTTATCATGTATAAGATTGTTTCTTATAATGTTGTCGTCATTAGTTCCTCCCAACACAACAGCCTTATGGGAAGTGGTAGAATCTAGTGCGTCAAAATCTATTTCAACCCATTCCAGAATAAAATTATCTATGTTGACCTCTATCATTCCCTGATTTGTCGGAGTACCGACAGTTGGACGTATAAGTACTTTACCTGATGCACTACCGCTAGCAGTTCCGTCATGTCTATCGCTGAGAATAGCGGTAAGCTTTACTGAAGCTAAACTTTGTTTATTATCAAAATAAACCCTCGAATCTGTGAAGTTACTATCTCCATGACATTGCCCAACAACGTCGTCGCTACTTCCCCAATACGTAGGACTAGCATCATCAACCATAGCTTCAAAAAGAGTAATTGTACTGAAGGCTCGCTTAAAGGTTCCAGAAGCCTGCGAGAAAGACATATCATAAAAATTACCATAAGGACTCATATCACCCATACCAGTGCCACCATCACTAACCTGTTTTAAGGTATAGTTACTTCCAGAAATCCCAGTAAGCAAATAAGTATATGTACCAAAGAAGGTGCTTTCGTCACTAATTACGAATATATCTCCGACAGCAACATTTGAGCTTGGAGTTGACGTAAACGTTATAACGTAAGGATTGCTTCCAGAGCTACTAGCGGGAGTTACTGTAGCTATACTTTGATTTGAACCTATACTTACAGTAGTAGTAGCCATTAGTATATATCTTGTCCTATAACAAAACCATCAAATAAACCTGTTTCCACGGCTATAAAACCAACTACATCTATCTTTCCTGCTGCTGTAGTTACTGTAGGCGCTGAACCACCGGCCCATTTAACTGTATTATTACTAAACCAAGTAACTCCATTCCCTCCGTTACTATCCTGCTCTATTCTTATTACAAACTTTTGACCCTTAGTAACATTAGCTAGATGGAATACCTGTGGATTTGTAGCTAAAGTATAAGTAAAGAAGTTACCGTTTGAAAGGTCGAATGTGTAAGGGGTTGTGGTGGTTCCAGATGCCAGTAGTGAACCTCCAACAATACCTGAAGTTGTTAGGGCTATTGCTGCTCCACTAGCTATTGCGATATTTGAGACGTTCGTAAGACCAGAGGCCGTAAGGGCAATCGCTGCTCCACTAACCGTTGATATATCTGAGACGTTCGTAAGACCAGAGGCCGTAAGGGCAATCGCTGCTCCACTAACCGTTGATATATCTGAGACGTTCGTAAGACCAGAGGCCGTATGGGCAATCGCTGCTCCACTAACCGTTGTGATATTCGAAGTGTTCGT
>Ga0115000_10003694_pt1 | contig 12762 bp, 15 predicted proteins | sample ArcticOcean_MG_C_6_FD_89690 | JGI IMG/M metagenome (GOLD analysis project Ga0115000, IMG submission 89690) | Marine microbial communities from western Arctic Ocean - ArcticOcean_MG_CB8_128 | ecosystem: Environmental > Aquatic > Marine > Oceanic | place: Arctic Ocean: Canada Basin | collected... | reverse complement strand
TTACAAAAACAATAAGGAAAAAGTTTACAGGGATTTACATGTGCCAATTGTCGGTATTTCTTTTGAACAAACGATTGAATTTTGCAAATGGAGAAATAAGCTTGAAGTTTTATTGTTCAAACAAAAGAAAGAAAAACATGGAATTGTATCTGACCATCGGGAATACTTTAAGTTTAGTTTGCCTACGAAAGAAGATTTTTCGAGTTTTAACACCAATTTGGACAGTCTTTCTAGCAAAGGATATTCACGCTTCAACTATAAAAATTGTATTCAAAAAAGAAATAAATATCCTTACTCAAAAACTGGAAAATCCGTTGTAACTCCTTGGCATCGTCTTTTTAACAATGCCTCTTACAGACCTTCGAAAAGTATTTTTTCTGGTATGCAGCATGTTCAAGGTAATGCAGCCGAAATGTCAAATGTAAAAGGGATTTCTTATGGAGGTAGTTTCAAACATCCAGCCAAAGCCAGTTATCCAAACATTGAAACAACATACAATGGACCTTCCATTTGGTTAGGCTTTAGATGCGTCGGTAAAAAACTTGATTTAACAGAATTATAGGGAGTAGTTGAGAAAGATATAAATTAACGCTCTCATTTCATACCCAAAATAGCCTCCAAATCCTTCCTCAAAAAGTTCGATGTTTTAACCCATTTCGGTTAAGTCTTCACATAAGATAAGCTTTATACTTTTCTTTCTCTAAGTATTGGTGAATTGCAATACCTAACAATGTCAAAATAACGACACCTCCCACCATAAAAACAGTGTGATTATTTTCTTTTACTGATTGTTTTTGCCCTTGCTTTACAAGTTGTTCTGCTATATCTAAAGTGTTAATATTCATCTGAAAAAATAATTTTAAATGTTTCTGGATTTGTGTGTTGAGGGACTAAAATGTACTCATAAATGGAATTACATGTTGTTACTTTATCGTCATTAGTAACCTCAGACTGATGAGTGTAAAAATTTAGATCATAACCAATGTTTAACAGCTCAATAAAAGACCGGATGTTGTTATCTGCGTTAGCAATTCCGTCTGCCAGTTTTCTGTTTTTATGTAATATGCTATCGATGTATTTTACCTTTTGGAAATAAAGAGCATTGTTGTCATTATTGCAATCATTTTTGCAGCCTAATGAACAGTATTTAGCATTTTTTCGACCAAGGAAGGATACTGCACACATTAAACAAATATGCTTGTGTTTTCCTTTGTTCCTTATAATAATTGGTTTGTTGTTTTCGTCCATGTTGTAATGTTATTTAGCCATTGTGATTGGTTTAATTGCTTTGTCTATTTCTGATTTCTTGTAGTAAGTCCTTCTCTGCCAAAGAAATCCCCAGCTGTAAGGTTGGGGGTTTTTATTTTCAGAAAATTCCACAAACCAAGCTTGCTTGAGTGCAGTTGGATTTTCTGAAAATAAAAGAACCCGCAGCGCAGCGAGGGTCTTTCTTTGGAACAGTCCTCCATCTGGAAAAGACGAGGAACGAGTCAATCCCATAATATTAGTACTTTTATAACTAATGATTACTGAAAAATGACAAGGCAAAATTGCAAGTATTTCAGCTCAGGTATACTACACTGTAGTTATTGTCCTAATGATTTCCTTCGTTTTTTTGGGCTACAATGGGAATTCGCACACTCCTCCAATGGCTTTTGTGCTAGGTTTTATTGGAATGTTAATTTCTGCCAGCGTGTCTATAATTTCAGGAATCCTTTGGTTCTTTAAAATTGGAATTCCATTTCAAAAAACGACAATTAGATACCACCTAACTTACGTTGTGTTGTTTATTATAATTACTCTAGTCATCATGATGTATCAATACGCAGCATATTAATCGAATTTTGAACCCTATCCCTCCATACTCCTCTTGCCCTTCCTGTAATGGACGTGGAAAACTCACCCGCAAGCTTAAAAAGAAGACACGCCTTCATTACCAAAAAAAACTCGAGCAATATAAAACCAACAAATATCAATCAGCACCTCCGATAAAACCCAGCAGTCCATTAATTCCATGTGCAGATTGCAGTGGTTCTGGAGTAACACCTGCTACTTCGCACCGTTTACCCGATACCATCAATTTCCCGCATGTCGCAATAATTGGTGGTGGGATTGGAGGGACTGCCTTAGCTGTGGCATTTTTACATCGTGGTATTCCATTTACTCTTTATGAACGAGACAATAATTTTGATGATAGGTCCCAAGGGTATGGCCTCACTTTACAACAAGCTAGTAAAGCAATTCAAGGGTTTGGAATTTTCTCTTTGCCTTCGGGGATTATCTCTACTCGACATGTAGTGTATAGCACAGATGGAAAAATAGTCGGTGAATGGGGCAAAAGAAAATGGTCAGAATCGAAGGAAAACACCTCCGCTTTTGGTCGAAAAAGAACCAACATACATATTGCCCGGCAATCTCTTCGTTTAGAACTATTTAAAAGGTTGAATGGTAATAAAAACGTGCAATGGGGTCACCAATTGATTGACATTAAACAAAACCCCGCAACAAATAATGATGTTGCTGACCAACCTTTGGAATTAACTTTTCAAGTAAATGGGAAGGAAAAAAACGTCCAAGCGGATCTTGTAATAGGTGCGGATGGAATCAGAAGTACCGTAAGAAAATTACTAGTTGGTGAGCAAAATACACCCTTGAACTACCTTGGTTGCATAGTTATACTTGGAATATGCAAATTGAGCGCACTAGAAGACCAGGACAATACCTTGTTAGATTCTGCTACGGTTTTTCAAACAGCCAATGGAAAGGAGAGGATTTACATGATGCCCTACTCTTCTGATGAAATCATGTGGCAATTAAGCTTTCCGATGTCTGAAAAAGACGCCTTGCTTTTAAGTAAAAAGGGCGTTGAAGAATTAAAAAAAGAGGCTATTCGTAGAACACCATGGCATGATCCCATCCCTCAAATCGTGAAAGCAACCTTAGAAGAACAAATATCCGGTTATCCAGTTTATGATCGCGACCTTCTAACTCAGGAGGAGCTACAAAAAAACAGTCAAGCTACATTAATTGGTGATGCAGCGCACCCGATGAGTCCTTTTAAAGGGCAAGGAGCTAATCAAGCATTATTAGATGCGTTAGCGCTGGCTCGTTTAATAACAAAAGAATGCAGACCAAAATCTGAATGGAAAAAAAGAGGCATTAGAGACTGTGTATTAAATGATTTTGAATCCGAAATGTTAACTCGTAGCGCCTCCAAGGTAGCTGCTTCAGCAGACGCTGCTCAATTTTTACATTCCGATGTTGTATTGCAAGAAATTGATAAACCCAGAGGCAAAAGTCAGAAAAAAGACGTCACAACCAAAGACAAAGAATAGCTTATTATTAGTTTACTTCTGCCTCATCGTAACCACGCTGTACATTTTCCCGTACCTTCATAATAGAAACCTTATAAAACACCATTTACCGTGATAAAGAACTCCTTCAAGATCTTATCCCTAATTGTTATCATAGCCTTATCAAGTTGTTCGTCTACAAAATTAAGTAATGGGTTAAGTGTACAAAAAAGAAGGTACACGAATGGTTGGCATTTTAATACTACCGGAAAGCATTTAAGCAATGGGAAAGTTGCTGCTACAATTAAAGTTAATGAGCAAAAAGAGTTGACTCCCAACAACTCTAATGACCACATGGTGTGGTCAGCAGAAGAGCTATCATTTCAGTCCAGTTCCTCTTTGTCGGTGGATGGGGAACAGAAAAAGCTTTCCCTTAAAGAACGGATATTAAAAAAGGTGCTTTTTTCTAAATTAGAAAAACTCGTTAAAGAAAGTGAAGCCAATTCAAAAAGCAACGCTATAAATGAGACTAATAAAGAGGCTGTTCCAAATGGTGAAAAAGATAAAAATGATGACGAATACGGAGACGAAACCAATATTCTTGGGGCTCTCGCTCTTGCTTTGACTTTCTTAATACCTATCGTGCCTCTTATACTTGGAATAGTCGCGCTGACTCAAATTAAAAATAATCCTGGCAAGTACGATAAGGCCAGTAAAGGTTTTGCAATAGTAGCTGTGGTTATTGGGATTCTCTACTTAGCGGTCATCGCCCTAGTGATTTGGGCATTATCTAGCATCAATTCAGGGTGGTAACTGTAGCATTATCGGAATTGTGTGCTTTGATTTAGCAATGAACAACCTGCTATCAGCTCCCAACTAATAGGCGCCGTACCTATCCCCTGTTATAATCATTTTGTCAGATGCTAACATCATAACACTGTTTTTCATTGTTATCACATACTCACCAAAGTAAATACTGTCTACGGGCAGTTCTCCTCCACTCTGAGCCCACCTAGAAATTTCCAACATGCCATTTTTTTCTTCCCAAGCAGCGGTAAATTTATCACCCGACATTGATGGTAAGTCCACTAAGCCGTCGTCGTCAAAGTAAATAGTTAGTGAACAGTAATCGTCATCGTCACCAAGAAGATAAACACTTACCTTTTCAAAATACATTTGGTCAATGCACCATTGGTTTTCAGTCAATTTATCAAAATCTGAAGGGGCGATTGCAATTCCTATAGGCACAAAAGCACCAACTAAAACAAGCGCTGCTACAGCAATTAACCTCAACTGAACACTTAATGTATTTAACAAAGGAAGCTTTGAAGTGTTCCTGTCGAAAACTGCGTAAAACGAGTTTTCATCGACTGGAGGTTCATTCATGAACCCCGATTCAATAAGAACTTTGTTTGCCTGATCAATTTCAGTAATCATTACTTGGACCTTGACACCTCCGATCGCATTGGAGTACAATGGATCTGCTTGAATGGTATAAGCGTCAAGAATATGCACAGATATTCCTTCAGATTCTAATTTAGCTCTGGCTAGTTCTGCTTCATGTGGGGCATCAAACCTTATGACCGTTACCCAATTGTTATTCTTTTCCACAGGGTGTTGATTTCAAAAGTGCTAGTTAATTCAAATGTTTCGTAAAGTAGGCATGACAATTCATATAAAACTGCACAAACTGAGGGTGTAAAAACTTGTCGCAAAGAGCAATACCCTCTCCCACTTTCTCTTGCACCACTTTGTATTCTGCAGCTTTGGTGTCGGGGATCCAATCGCCAAAGGCAAACTCTTCAAGAATTACAGGAACATATTCATTGTTGAATTCAATCATTTTATTAAATACACTGTCATTTTGAATCAGCAATGTACTATCATTCTTGTACAACGGCATTCCGTTAATTTCACCTCTTTGCTTTTCAACGAAGGCATTGAATATTTTTGACCTACTTGATAAACTGTCTGAATTTCTGGTGTTCCAAGACTTTGTCAATTCTTCAAATTTCATCCAAACCAACAAGTACTTGCGCTGACTGTCGAAGTAATAATCACACATTTTTGAATATCTACTAATCAAAGCATGTACGCCACTTCTTTGCTGTCTTAACTTATGGTGATTAATATATTTCCTGTACACTTTGTGTTGAATACTGTATGCATTATCCAGTGCCACACTGATGGAATCACCATGGTCAAATTGTGCCAAAATATCTTTGGGCATGTACATCATTGAATCTAAAAAGTTGTCTTTTAAAAACTCTGCAGAAAGAATTGCTTTGTAGGCCGATAAGGTGGACAAGACACTGTCCCTGTAACCCAAACTTTCTGGTATTTCTTTTATACCGGCTATGTTAATTTTAGCCTCATCAATGATCCTGAACATTTCATCGCGTTGCTTAACTACTTCCGCTTTAGCAACTCCCGTATTTATGGAAATTGAAAAATTGATCATTCCTTGCGGAACCTTGTTAAAATAATCACTGACCGAATTGACATATTTCGCGATTTCATCGGGCTCTTGGGCAAATGAAAAAAGAGAAGAAAAAGAAAATAAACAGAGGAGTAAATACCGATTCATGAATCCAAATTTCTGAATAATAATTGATACTTTGTACTGAACGAAAAATTATGTAAAAAATCAGCACCAGAATCATTTAAAGCTTTCACACTATGAAAATAATTGAAAAAATACTGTTGGGACTTCTTGGTATAGGGACTCTCCTAATATTGTTTGGGTTACCGTTTGCCGCACCTGTTGTTGCAATTACTGGAGCTGTACTAATGCTGTGGTACTTCCCCTTTGGATTCCTCACCCTGAAAGGTCAACCAGAAGAAGGAAAAATTAAAGGATACCCCATGTTGGCAGGTTTTGCTTTGTTCAATGGCAGTATGGTCTTTATGTATTTAATCCTAAACTGGCCTTTTGCGGCATCGATGCGCATATATGGCACAGTGCTTCCACTTGCAGTATTGTGTTACTCTTTAGTAAAAAGTAACTCCAAAGACTTCAGCAGTTATCATGGCGCAATGAAAGTTCGTTCAGGTATTCTGTTTGTTTTAGTAACTTTTGCCGCAATAAGATTGATGATAATTCAATAAATTGGAAACTCTCGAAATTAGTCTAGAACAAGAAATGTTAAGTAAGGTCAGCTTTTTAATTTCTTTGTTAATCAACAGTTTTCTGCTAGCCACGCTTTTAAACTTTGCGCTGTCAAAAAGGTTGTTTAACGTGGATTTCAAGAAGGTTCAAAATTGGCTAGGGATTATATTTATAACAGGAATTGTTCTCGATTACGTCAATTTTTTAGGGTTTCCAGGAAGGTTTCCAGGAAGGTTTCCAGGTGAAGAAAGTCTGGGTTCTCTTTTGTCTCGAATGACTCCCTTTTACCTCTTCCTGTTATTTTATCCGCTAATTCTAGTGGGGTTAAATGTACCTAAGAAATTACGTGTAGGCAGGATTGTTCCTCTTGTGTCGTTGATTCTGTTTTACACCCGGCTGATCCCTTTTTACATTGTTTATTTTACCAATGATTATTCATTTTCAGAGATTAACCATGTGTATACTGACCCCGTTCGACAAGTTATAATTGCTGGGCCTGTGTTGTACATTGTGCTTGCCCTTCTTACTAAAAAGCTCAATAAATAACACGCCGTGAAAATTAGATTTCGCATTTTTTTTACCAATATTTTCCTCGGGCTCTTACTCTGGATTAATTTTTCGCTGTATTTTTCTCAAACATCACCCTCCAACAATATTAGCCCAAAGCACGAGTGTGTTCAACGCTTAAACTTTTTAGAAGAAGAATTAAAACAGGAAGAACTGGGATTAAGAATGCAAGAAGTTTTTCCTGAAGGCTTGGTATTCGTCAATGTGCTTTACGGTTTAAGTTGGTGTGAGGTAGCACGAAAATGTGACAAAGAAAGTGTCCTCTATTCTAGAGCTTTAGCAGAGGCTCGCTTTGCTTTTTCAGAAATTGATAAGGATGATAGTAAGTATACCTTCCCCTCCTATTTAGAGCCTGAGTATGGCATTTTTTACCAAGGATGGAGTAACTATTTATTGTCAAACATTATTGACATACAGAACTCGGCATCAATTACTCTCGAAGAACGGGAAGCTTCTATTAACAAGTGTGCAATTATTTCTGAGGCTTTTAATAAATCTTCATCACCATTTTTAGAAACATACGACGAACAAGCTTGGCCGGCAGACGCATCAATTGCCATTGCTTCATTAAGCCTTGTGCCGTCTTCACAAAATGAGGCGGTAGTGAAAAGGTGGGTTAGTAATGTGAAGAATCACTTGGATGAATATACTGGTATGATTCCTCATAAATCAGACCCTTTTACTGGTGAAGTAATTGAAGGAGCTCGTGGATGCTCTAGTTCGTTAATTTTAAGAATGCTATCAGAAATTGATGCTGATTTTGCCAGTGAGCAATTTGAGCTGTATCAAAAACATTTTATGTTTACCCGCTTTGGTCTTCCGGCAATTCGAGAATACCCAAAGGGAAAAAGTGGGTGGGGAGATATTGATTCCGGGCCCGTTGTTATGGGTGTTGGATTTGCAGGAACAATTGTAGCTGTGGGGGTGTTTCAAAAATTAAACGAACCAAAACTAGCAGATAACTTATATCAAACCATAACTTCATTTGGACTACAAACACAATCATCTAATCAAAAGAAAGTTCTTTGGGGTATTTTTCCAATGGGTGACGCCTTCATAACTTGGGCAAGGTTGTCTGGATCTGACGAATCATCAAATAACAGTGATGACAATGCGGGAAACTGGAGGTCTGAGTTTCATTTGTGGTCATTATTATTTGCCATAATATTAATATTGTGGCAATACCGTAAGCGGATATTTTCTAAAAATAGTCCCAACGATAAATAACATTGTCCCATTCATAAACAAAGAAAAAAAGCGACTCACCGATAAGTTTTAGCTAACTTGAAGTCATGTCACTATTAGGGTTCATTGCTGTAATTTCAACTCTTCAGTTAGTTTTACACCTAACGGCTCATTATTTCAAAATAAAACCACTCCACGCACTGCTGTTACTGGTGTTTTTAATTGGTTGGTTTTTCTTTTTTCCTAAACTCTACACAGATATTTTCTGGGTTGTCCCTGAAGATGCTACTTGCGGAATGCCTTTTATGAGTGTTATGCTTGGTTCGTGGATTTTTGGAATTCCTTCTACAATTATCGCCTACGTTGTATCAAAAATCCTTAATCGAGTTATTAGTAAAAATGCTAAAAAATGAAAAAGTCCTTTTTGATTCTTGTCCTTTTGGGAGCTTGTAGTATTTCCTTCTTAATCAAGTTCAATGACAAAGATCATCGATTTTATGAGCACACCGTTGATTCCAAAAAAGGAAAACTAAAATTTTACTGGAAAAATGAGAAAAATCGGCCTCATGGTAGCATTAAAAATTTAAAAGGGGCTTTAGCAGTTAAAGGTCAAAAAATGATTTTTGCAACCAATGGTGGAATGTACCAAAAGGACCAGTCACCTCAAGGGTTGTTCATAGAAAAGGGAGTGCTAAAACATAAAACCAATCTGGTAAAAAAGGCTTTTGGCAATTTTTACATGCAACCCAATGGAGTGTTTTTAATTGACACCAACTTGGTTGCCAGCGTTTGTGTTACTGATTCAGTAAGAGACCTCAGCGCAATTGGGTACGCGACACAGTCTGGACCAATGCTGATTATAGATGGCAAATTGCATCCAAAATTCATGAAGGGATCGGCCAATGTCCACATCAGGAACGCGGTTGGCATTTTACCCTCTGGAGAGTGTTTGTTTGTGATCTCAAAAAAGAAAATAAATTTTTATGACTTGGCCATGTATTTCAAAAACAAGGGTTGTAAAAACGCCTTGTATTTTGACGGATTCGTTTCAAGAATGTACCAACCAAAACTAGGTGTTAAGCAAACAGATGGTAATTTTGGTGTAATCATTTGTGAAACAAACTAGCCCGTGTCATTTCTCTGACTCCTGAATCAATTAGTTTTAGTGACCTTACAAAAGGTTTGTAAAATAAATTTTCCTTTTCGTGCAACGTTTTGAGTTTAAAGGGTACTTACCTATGAACTTAAAACAAAACCATTATGAAAAAGATTTTGATATTATCGTTAGCTGCTCTATTTACGTTTAGCGCTTGTGAAAAAGAAGAACTACTTAACGAAGAACATACTGAATACGAAAATTGTGAAGAGTGTGGAGATCATTTAGACGCTTACACAGATGTTCATGATATTGGAGCTTGGTATTATGAAGGAACCGAAAGCTTTGAAATAATCTTAGAGGATCAGTGGGAGGATGGACCGGATGATAACATTAATACTTTATTCCACAAAACAGGAGGACCAAGTGAAGCAGTATCTGTTTACTACTACGAAGAGGAAGAGTTGTATCAAATAGGAGGTGCTGGAATATCTTTTGGACTTACAGACTACCCTTATGATTTAGATACAGCTTGCGCTAAGGAATTCGCAACTCGCTACTTGTTTTTTAGCAACGATGCTGAAATTGGAGATTCATGGTTGAGCTTTAACTGGGGCAAGGAAGTTACAAAAACACTTGTTGCAATTGAAGTCATTGAAGTTCCTGCAGGAGAGTTTTGCTGCAAGAAAGTTGAGATTGATTTAGGACACGGTTTAATTTGCAACCAATGGGTTTCGGAAATAGGATTGATCAAAGAGGAGTTCTACCAAGACGGAAACCAAGAGCCAATTGCTGAATACTTTTTAGTTGACTTTGAAGAGCACGATGATTGTGCTTACTTTGAAAATGAGGAGGAAGAGTGGGAAGAAGAAGAGGAGCACGAAGAGGGTGAAGAAGAAGAATGTGACTGTGATTACTAATATTTATATTTACTTAATCAATTCTTACTTATAGAAAGGAAAAGACTTGGACAAAGCCATTAACATAAATCGATTGTTCTTCTCGAAAACTAAAAATTGGAAAGAAACCTTGTATGCGGACCACTCGTCCGTATTATTTGGTGTGGCCATCCGATATTGTAAAAACAGAAGCACTGCCGAGGACATATTGCACGATAGTTTTGTTCAAATTTATGAAGGGATTGACCGATTTAAAAACCAAGGTTCCATACAGGGTTGGATGAGGAAAATTGTTGTGGTGAACAGCGTCAAACATTTTAAAAAACACCAACTTTTCCAAAGTGATGATGGTTTGAAAGAGGTCCCGGAAGAACAAATTGAACAAGTAGAACCAAGGTATTCTAAAGATCAATTAAACGAAGCATTAGCGTCGTTGTCAGATGGGTATCGAGCAGTGTTTAACATGTATGCAATTGATGGTTTATCGCATGGAGATATATCGACAATGTTGGGAATTAGTGAGGGAACTTCGAGGTCCCAATTCCTAAGGGCAAAAAAGTCTTTACGGAAAAAATTAAGAGCTTATGAAAGATAGGATGGACATAGAAGATTTATTCAAAGATGAGTTAGGAAACCAGGAGGTTACTCCTTCCTCAAAATCTTTCGCGGGTTCGCGGGTCCGTCATATCATAAAAAAACTAGGGGGTTATGTGTTGAGTGGATCGGTGGTGGTTGCCATGGGAGTTGCTGGAACTTTGTACTTTTATAATGCCGCCGAAAGTACAAGTGTAAAGGATCTTTCAGGTGATGCCCCATCGATTATTCAGGAGGAGAATGCTGCTAATGCTGGTCAGGATGAAAAGACGATTTCAGTACAAATTGATGACAATAACTCTGCAAATGGATCAACAAATATAGACTTGCTGAAGGAGGGTGATCTCGGGATGATAAATAATGATCTGCCTGATCCTGGGACTTCAAACGAATATTCAAATAAAAGTTCAAACCAAAATTCAGGTGTTAATTCGACTCCTGTTTCAAATAAGAAGTCAGCTTTAAAGTCAGGTCAGAGCGCAAATCAAAACAATGCTCAAAATTCATCGGGTATTAGCCAGACTAGTGCTCACATTCCCGGTGATCAAATACCGTCGAAAATATTAAAACCAAATGAAACTCGTGAAGCTGGTGAGTCACTAGAACTAAATATTCCCGATAAAAGTTTAACCCTGAAAGGCCAGGGCAACCCAAATCAGGACAGCATTATAGACAAAAGCAAATCTTCAATTGATGCAGAGCATGACTTGGTTAACGAAACCACAAAAAAAAATCTTGACTCAATGCCAATAGTGGTAAAAGGAAGCGAGTTAGATCTTGGTGATTCAAAAACTGAAGAGGGGCTTTTGACTCAAGCTGAACCCGTAGTAAATCTAATAGAAAACAATAATGAAGATGGTGGTACGGACGGTAATTCAATTGCTGTCTCAAACGGACCAATAAGTAGTGAAACCGAGATTTCAACAGACCCTGAAAAAAATACTGACGTCGACCCTTTAAACCTATCTGACGGAATAACATTAGGTGATGAAATTCCTTCAACAGATACCGACACCAAAACAGGTGCTGAAAAAGAAATAAAACAACCGTCTGAAATAATTGCTGACAGTTCTGATAATTCCGTGCCAACTCCAATCGAAGTGGCGACAAAACCCGCAGACGATGGGATCCTGATCCCAATTGACAGCACCAAAAAGAAAAGGCGATTGAAATTTTCGTTAGGAGCTCTATACGTTCAGCAGTTGGACTTAGGAGTTCCTTATGACTACAGCTCGTTCTTTTCGTATTCCATCCAGTCAGGAGTCAAGTACCCGTTATTCAGTAATAAGATTCAGTTAATCGCAGGTGTAGATTACACTTCCGAACGACATCACTTTTACAGAACCGTTAGTTCTCAAGCGATCTTTGATGAAGTCAATGAGATTAATCTTCTATTGAGGAAAATTGAAATTCCACTATCTATTGACTACAAGCTTCCCTTAAAAAGCAAAATAGATTTTAGAACAGGGTTAGGAATAAAGTATTCAAAATTAATTACTGATGACGAGGAAGCGTGGGATGAACAAGATGAAATAATAGAACATCCAGAGGATGACAATTCATTCATTGTTGATGGTTTAATACCAACAGTGTATCTGCCTTTTTTATACATAAATGTATCCAAAGACATCAATAACATTCGGGCAAATTTCCAGCTGTATTACTACTTCAGTAAATATGAAATGTATGAATACAGTAATACATTTGTACAAGACTATTTTAATCCAAACAGTCTTCGATTCGGAGTATCAGTCGATTTTTAAGTCTGAAAAACATGTGGGAAAATTAATAAGCCTTCACCGTTTCAATGAAACATTTTACTTTGTCTGGTGTGATATCAGGATATACACCGTGTCCTAAGTTAGCAATGTGACTGCCTCCTTTGAACTTACCAAGCATTTCTTTGGTCAATTTTTCGACCTGACCAAAGTCACTGTACAACGCACATGGGTCCAGGTTTCCTTGGAGTGTTTTATTTGAGCCTATAATTTTTCTGCTTTCAATTGGATCCATGCTCCA
>Ga0115000_10003691_pt1 | contig 12768 bp, 9 predicted proteins | sample ArcticOcean_MG_C_6_FD_89690 | JGI IMG/M metagenome (GOLD analysis project Ga0115000, IMG submission 89690) | Marine microbial communities from western Arctic Ocean - ArcticOcean_MG_CB8_128 | ecosystem: Environmental > Aquatic > Marine > Oceanic | place: Arctic Ocean: Canada Basin | collected... | reverse complement strand
GAACTTCTCTCCAAAATACTTCCTCTTCTCGAACGTAATCCGAGTGTCCGCGTACACCGCGTCCCCGAGCCAAATGAATGCGTTCGGGTTTGTCCGTTCGATCGAGGTCCACATTGAAGTCGCATTCATTTTTTGGTGCTTGTTGCAGCTCCCGAATGCAATTTTTGTCTCTGACACCAAAGCAGCCGTCACCTCGAGTTTTTGGAAATCCATCGTCCACATCGACAGGACGACGACGCTGTGCGAGAAGAAAAAGCGAACACACGCGAACGAGAGAGAGAGAGAGAACATATAAAGAAGAGGTGAGTGTCGAGATTTCGCGATTACATAAAGCGCCTCTGTTTGCGCTCCGCGGTGCGAGCGCGAAAGACAGACGGACGGAGACTATTCCCAACACACGTGAGGCTTAAAAACAGTTGAAACGCTTCACGTAGGAGTTTTGCGAGAGAGAGAGAAAACGCACGTCATTTTGAGAGGATGAAACGACGAAGACGACGACGCGATACTTCTTCGCCTCTTCGCGGAGGAAGAGGAGGACGAGAACCCGGTCATTCTCTCTCGCGCGTTAGAGATAAAAGTGCGGATGATTTATACAATTAAAAGTCAACACATTTTTCCAATCGTTCGCCAAACTTCGGAACGCGACGAACGAGGTAAGACTCCCGATCGTCGAAACCCCTTCTTCCGTCGAAAAGCGTTCGGTTTCGTCTCGTTCAACGTCATCGTTCTCTGTCGTGACGAAGAATTGTTTTTCCGGTGGTACGTGTTCGTCGATTGCATTCGCGGGGAAAGAACACCAACACCAACAACAACACGCGCGAATACTACTCATACTAACGATGATGAAGAGTCGTGCGACTGCGGAGCGCGACGTTGGTACCCAACAGCGCAAAAAGAGTAACGAGAACGAAAACCTCGGATGGCTCGCGTCTGGGTCGTTTCTCCCGAGGAAACGGAAACCGATCGAAAATATCACCCACGCCTCTTTGGTGTTCTTAGAAGCGGAGAAGGCGAAATTGAAATCGGAAAACGCGTTTAGTACACCAAACGCGACAGTAACAACAGCGGGAGGAGGAACGACGGAAACGACGACGAGAGTGAAAAGACCAACAAGAAAACGAATTTCGAGAGAGAAAAGAGAACATCTGAAAGGAGAGAATAAAGGCGTTCGTGAACGGAATGTAAAGGACGTCAGAGACGAGGAGAGAGAGAAAACGACGTTGGAGACGAAAGCGAGTTTGTACGAAAAGTTGTCTAAAGACGACGATGATTTGGGTGCGACGATGAAAGTTCCGAAAGACGGATTCGACTGTATGGATTTCAGACGGAAACGATTAGAGGAAAAGGAAAAGGAGGAGTACGAGTACGATTTTGGGAGTACGTACGAGCGACGCAGATACGCGGGAAGAGAGGACCAAGACGAAGACGAAGAAGAGCGAGAACGGAACGAATACCGGGAGCAACGGCGAAGAGAGGACGAAGAAAGGGAAGCGCGAGAATTTAGAGACGAGGAGAAGCGAGAGAAAGAGCGACGGTTGGTTGAAGACGTGACGAGAGAGACGGAAGCGGCGAGGCGAGAGAGGGAAGAGGCGAAGATGGAAACCGTCGAAGCGAGAGAGAAGCTGAAGAGGAAATTCATCGAAGAAAAGATTGCGCAGTTGAAGGAGAAGAAACGATTGGAGAAAGAGGAGAAAAGGAAGAAGGTGAAGACAAGGGAGGCGAGGTAGTTAGAGAATTTGTGTATTTAGATGCTTTATATAGTTTTAGTTGCTGTATATTAAGAAAGATTTGATATCTCTCGTGCGCGCGCGCGCTGCTACGCTGCTGCTCACATTCATCATTCGTCATCATCGCTCGAACTCGCCGCGGTGAACGCTGACGCACTATTCTGCACCTTTTTCAGGCTACTGTTCGGCTTAGTGTTGTTCGTATTACTATCAGAGCTACTCTTTTTCTTCAAAGTCTTCTTCTCTTTCTTCTTCTTCAACTTCTTCTTCCGTTCCTCGTCCGAGTCGCTCTCAATCTCCACGTCGCTCTCTTCCTCCTCTTCCTCCTCTTCCTCGCTATCATCGGACGCGTCCAAACCTTTATAATTCACTTGCGTCCTCGTGTTCCTCCGTCTCCCACCTTGGATAATATTCGACGCGTCGATATCCTCCAGATCTTTTTCCCGTTCGATTTCCTCCTTGACTTTCGCGCACTCTCGCGCCGTCGCGCGAATATCCAACGCGCGTTCCCCGAGCAACCGCTCCAACGCTTCCTCTCGTTCCTTGTTCGTTTTAAACTTCATGAACACGTGCGTCGCTTTCGTAATTCCGGCATCTTTGCACAGTTTTCGAAGTTTCGAGACTTTCGCGTTCGGCGTTTCCGTTTCCGTCCTCGTCCTACGAGTTGGTTGCTTCTCTTCGCTTCGTTTCGACTTCTTTCGCTTCCTTTTTACCTCTTCGTCGTCGTCGTCCGAATACTCGTCCTCCGAATCGTCCGAATCGGCCGAATCATCTTTTTCCTCCTCGATTGTTCCGGATTCAATCACTCCGAGTAGCAGTTTCCCGATCGTCTCTTTCACCTCGTTCTCGTCCAACTGTCTTTTGTTCAAGCGTAAATCCTTTTCCAGAAGTCTCCGGAAGGATTTCTCCCCGAGCTCGTTTTTCTTCTCGATGATGAATTTCGCGCGCGATTGGATGGCTCGTTTGACCCGTTCTATCAGTGCATCGCTCATAATTCGTGTTTCTGCGACCTCTTTCGCTTCCTTTTATGCGCGTTTAGATCTATCTTCTCGGGAAAGAAACGACGCGCGTTTGGGGAGGATTTGAAGTGCCGAAATGTCTCCACTTTCTGTTGCTTTAAGGAACACAACGCGCCGTAACCCGTCGTTGTTGTTACATCTCGCCGCCGCTTGGGAGAAGAGGAAACAAAAGAGAAGGAAAAGAAGGAAACACTCATCGGGGGATGAACGCAACGCTGCTCTCGTTTCCCGAGTTCATCTCGAGATGTGAATTCGTTTCGACTGCTTCGACGACCGCAAGAACAACTGTCTCGTCGTTGGATGAGATTGACTTTTCACGTGCGGTGGCAACGCCGAGCGACTTATACGGCGCGTATTTAGGTTTAATGCGTTCAGGTTTATGGTTAGAGTGCACGCCGAGGTGTGAAATGTTTACTGTCGGCGTCGACGAGGGGGGGGAGGAGGAAGGAGGAAAAGGAAAGCGCAGACGAGAACAACAACAACCGCCGCTGTTGTGTTTGATGTGCGAACCGAATCCGAAACCGGAGGAAACGAAGAAGACAAACACAAAGAATAACACAACAACAAAGAATAAGAGGGACGGAAACGTCGGCAACGGCGCGAAGCGAAGAGCGAGAGCGAAGACGAAAGCGTATGCGTTCGCGCTGAACAGAGGCGTCGTCGACGAGACGTTTTTAGAGGCGGTGGCGAACAGAGATGGTTTGGAGAGGTTGGCGGATCCTTCTTTGAAAGAGCAGCCGGAGGCGAAGAAGGCGGCGGTTTTAGCGGCTTTAGAAGAGGGAGGCGCCGCCGCGGAACTGCCTTTGAAAGAAGACGAGAAAGAAAACGAACGACGAAACCATCGACCAGGACGCGAGGAGGAAAATGTAAAAGAAGAAGGAAAAGAAGAAGAAACCTCACCCTACGAATCCATCATCGTCGTCACCATCGACTCGGACGGTACCACCACGGCAATGCGCGTCTCTCGAGGTTTCGTCGAGCCCGAAGAGCTCCGCCGCAAAGAAGAAAACGACGACGAAGAAAACGACGACTTTGAAGAAAACGACGACGAAGCGTCGGGCGACGAAGACGACGGAGAAGAAGAGAGGAACCCACCCAAAGCGAAGAAGAAGAATACTAAGACAAAGAAAATCATCCCCGCCGGCGCTTTAGCGTTTAGCAGTAGCGAAGACGACGACGAATTAGACGACGATGAGTATAGCGAATAGATAGTCGGAGCGTAAAGTTCGAGAGACAACCCAACACTACACCCTACACCCTAATACAAAAGACCTCCTCTCTTGAAAAGCTCCTCAAGCAAAGGCTCCTCATTTTTAGACAAAACCACAACTCTCGACTACTATAACGCAAAACGACAAAATGGGTGCCGACGACGTCGTCACGAGAGAATACACCATCAACTTGGGCAAAGCGACGCACGGAGTGACTTTTAAGAAGAGAGCTCCGCGCGCGGTGAAAGCGGTACGTGCTCGTTCGGCGTGATTTCCGAAAATGCATTTTTGTACATTTCTCGCGCACATTTGCTCCTTTGTTTTTCCTTTCGTCGTAGACGCGTAAATTTTTGCGTAAAAACACACTTGAATCTCGAAAAATGGATCCTCGCGACTTGCGAGAGATGCGCGAAACGCGCGAAACGTAAACGCGGTGTATTTATTTGCGCGTTTGTCGCGTATTTGCGCGTGGTGGGCGTTCGTTCGTGTTCTTCGGGCGCGACGACCGAGAGAGAGATGGAGGGAAAATTGTGTTCCGGTGCAAGACCCCAAAAAACCCTAAACAAAACTGACTGAACTCCTTCATTATACTCCTCTTTTATATTAAAACACAGATCAAAACGTTCGCGCAAAAGATGATGAAAACGTCCGACGTCCGCGTGGACGTGAAATTAAACAAAGCCGTTTGGTCCAAAGGCATTCGCAACGTCCCGAAGCGCATTCGCGTCCAAATCTCTCGACGAAGAAACGACAACGAAGACGCGGACGAGGAGATGTACTCGTACGTGACGGTCTGCGAAGACGTTCAGAAAGGGGATTTCAAAGGGTTGGGGACGAAAGTGATCACCGAATAATGTAGAGAGAGAGAGAGAGACTTACCTTTTTAGCCTAGCACCGACTGTTATGCACTCGTCGTATAGCGAATATATATACCATCGCTCGCGTCTTTTCTCGCTTCACACCTGTGTTTTACTTCACAAATTCTCACCCCGACGACGACGACAAAAACGCGAAGAACGCGCACCTTTGGAAACCACGTCACCCCCTTCCTCGAGAGATGGCGGTTACGCCAAAAGCGAACCTCAAAACGTCTTCATCAGCTTTTGGGTGGTCGTCTTTCTTCCATCATCCTTCCCGGGGAAAGAAGAGAAACAATCGCATTTTCGTCTTCGTTCTGTTCCTCGTCTTTCTCGTCTGCGTCCTCCTCAAAACCACCTCCTTTTCCTCATATGGGAAGAACATCAAGTTCAGAGTGCGGATTCGACGACGATTCGGCGGCTTTCTCTCCGCGACGAGGACGATTTCGAAGACGAAGAAAAATGTTTTGGACGAGGTGAAGCACTTTGCTCAGTTTCATCAACACACGACGTTTCAACGAGACGAGGAGGAGGAGGAGGAGGAGGAAAACCATGGGAACGAAAGAAGAGAGGAAGAAGGCGAACACGAACGGGAAGCGGTGATTGCGCACGATTTACCGCAGTCGACGGTGGACGCGCATTTAGATGAGACGGATGATGAGAATAGGAGTCGCGACGGTAGCGGTAGCGGTAGCGAGACGACGAGCGCGGAACGAGAACGCGAGCGTAACGAGGATTCAGTCGCGACGGTAACCGCGGCGACGGGGAATAAGCCGCATCTCGCCCGAGGATGGCTCGTTTCGAAACTTCCATTCGATGTGGACCAACCAGGGAGCGAGAGGACGGCTTTGGAGGCGAATTTTAACGGGTCGGTTCCTTTGTTGACGCACCGAGGGATATTTAAGTACGATCCGACGCCGAGAGTGGACGGGATGAACTATTATAGAAGAGTGTACGCGGTGACGCAAGTCGGCATGGCACAGGATTTGCCGAATTGGAAGAGTGTTGGAGAGGCGGATATGGAGGCGACGGCAAATAGTAGAAGATGGAGGAGTTTGTTGAGACATAGAAATAGCGAGGGGGGCGAAGGCGCGGCGGATGCGGATGTGGAAGCCTTAGCGGCTGAAGCCGAGACGGTGATTGACGAAAGCGACGACGTTGGATTCGGACCCGGTGGTGATAGTAGCGATGAATTGCAGCAGCAGCAACAACAACAGCAACACGTGAAAATTGAAACCGCCGGCGCTGGTTTGGAAGAAGCGTTGCGCTCAAAACCGCCCGGAACGCGTGGTTTAACATTTCGCATAACAAAACACCTCTACGACGCGTTACCACCTCGCGATCCGTCGTGGCGGTACAAGACATGTGCAGTTGTCGGTAACGGAGGAGCTTTACTCACCTCGAGACATGGGAAAGATATCGACGCGCACGACGCGGTTTTACGAATGAACAACGCCCCGGTTGGCGGTCGATTTACCGATTACGTCGGCTCGAAGACGACGTTTAACATGATCAATTTTCACTGGGCGCGAGAAATCACGCAAAGAACGCCGGTTGTAGAAACCGACGCGTTCTTAGTCATGTACGAGTCCGTGTTGCACACGTTGAGAAATCAATTGTACCCAAAACTCCTCCGGATGCAAGCGCAAGGACAGCTTCCAGTTGTCCCAGTGTTGACCTCGCCGGATTTCACCGTAAAAGGCTACGGTATTTGGTTGCAGCTGAAAGACGTCCTCGAACAACGACGCGCGGCGGAACGCCGCGAAAAAAATGAAAAGTTGATCAAGGAAGGTAAAGCAGTTGAGCAGCTGAAACATCCAGGAGCGTACAAGCGCAAACCAATGTCTGGTTTCTTTGCCATGTTGTTCATGCTGAATCTGTGCGACTCGGTGGACATGTACGGGTTCTCGAATTGGCGTCCGAGTCGAAGTAAGATTCCGTACCACTACTTTGATAAAGTCAAAGGGACGACGGCTGTGCACTCTTTTGATTTATCCATGGAAGTGTTTATGGAAATTGCCAAAGCGCACGACGTGAACATGATTGACTCCGAAGGGAAGAGTACGAAACTTCGAGATGATAAATTAAAATTTTAGCGCTTAACATTCTAGATAATACTACTAGCAGTACAAATTGCATATAGAAATACATCAGACATACACTCTAACGGAACGCGTATTCGCAAATCTTGACGACAATTTTGCCTTCGTCCTCTTGACACGGATTCCGAACTGCTAACAGCGTATCTTTCCTCTTTACGTTTTTCACGCCGCTCTTCTCTCGTATGATTTTGAGAAACTTCTCGTGGTTTTGCGGGAATCGCGACGGCGGATCGGCAAGGAGAAACGTAAACGGCGACGACGTGGTGCCATGTTGTTGTCGTCTCAAAAACGCTTTAAATACGATCGATGCCACGGCTTCGACGGCTTCTTCGCAATACAAACAATCGCACGCGATGACGACGTCGTACGCAAAATCATCCTCCTCTTTGACGAGATACTCATCCAACTTGAACCAATCCATAATCTTCGCCTCGATGCATTCACAATTTCGGCTACTTCTACTACGTCTATCGACTACACCTTCTAACAAACCTACATCCATCTGCGCCAACCCGTCTACGACGCTCGCGTCTTCATCCAGCGCTTTCGTCACCGAGCCAAACCCATTCGCAACCGCACTCGCCGCCGCGCAATAACACGCGAACGGCTCTCTATCCGTCATGGTCACTTTCCTCGCTCCTTCCATCGCACACAAAACACCCGTTAACCCGACGCCGCAACCTAATTCTAACACTCGCTTCCCTCGCACTAACGAGCCTTTGCTCTCGTCCGAAACCAAGTATTCGTTCAACGCGATCCCGCCGTGCCACACATCCGCCCAGTGCGGATCCTCGTCCGGTTTTCCCAAAGCAGAGAATACGTTCGCCACTGTTTCTTCCGACTCTGGGAGGATGATGGACATCTCGATTCCAACATTCTCGTCAACATTGTCGTCGTCGTCATCTGACGTATTTCGTTCTCTTTTTGTTCCCAACTCCCCTCCTGAAAGGCTTTTCTCACTGCCACCAAAACCAAACGAAAGTTGCGCTCGAAACAAATCCAGAGGGTAATGGTCCGAACACGCGTGCTCGAGCTTTAAATTCGTCCGTTCGTATCTGCCCGGGGTCGATCGATGGCGCAGATAATGATGTTTGTCTTCTTCTTCTCCTCCTCCTCCTCCTCCTTCCGAATTGGAAATAGATAAAAAACGCGAAGAACGCCCCCGAAGCGAGGGAGGAAGACGAGGAGGAAGATGGAAACGAAACGAGACGGCGGAGGCGGTGGTGGAGAACATCTCCTGTCTTCTTTTATTTTTACGAGCTTCTTCGGTAACGATGCATGATTTCGATCGTCGTTATGATGCGGGCGTGTTCGTGTTCTGTTGTTACGTGTGCTGAAAGAGTTTTTCATTTAAATATTCCTCCTCTTTGGTTGTATCTCTCCGAGAGTTTGAGAATCAAGTTTTCACCCGCGATCTCTCTCTCTCTCTCGTTTCTTAGTCTTGCAATCAATGCATTTCTGCTTCCCACTCCTCGAGTTCCATTTCATCTTGTTGTTGCTGTTGTTGTTGCGCGGCGGCGATCGCGGCAGCGGCTTGTTGTTGTTGCAACATTTGCATGTGTCCTCCCGGGGCGGGACCGCCGCCACCATTTGCGCCTGGACCGCCTCCTAAACCGCCCCCTGGACCACCACCCAAGATGTGGTGGAAATGGTGGTGGTGCGGGTGGTGATGGTGCGTCGCCGTCGGTTCCGGCGCTTGCGTCGGGCACCCGTTTTCCACGGCGTACTCGTAGACGTCGCGGTGGCCATGCTTCATGGCCATCTTGCACGTGCGGTAATCCCAGTTGACGCCTCGCGATCGTAAGAAAATCAAGCACTGCAACTGTCCATACTCTGCCGCTTCGCTCATGGTCGTCTCGTTCGCCATGCAACCGTTCGCCATCGCCCATTTCAACATTTCCAAGTGGCCGCTTTGACACGCACCTCGCGAAGTTCCGATGTTCCACGGACATTCTCTTTGCCTGCACCACTTCAACATCTCAAAGTTCCCTTCTGCGGCCGCCGCAGTCGTCGTGTTGTGATCCCACGGCACCTTCTTCTTCTCTCTCAAAAACTTCAACACTTCCCAGTGTCCGTTCTCCGCCGCCTCCGCGCACGTCTGTTCGTCCATCGGACAATTTTCCTCGAACAAGTAGTTCAACGTCTTCATGTTCCCTTTACTCGCGGCTTCCCACGACGTCGTCGCGTCCCAACTGCACTGTTTTTCCTCTCTCGCCCATTTCAGCAACTCCAAATCGTTAGTCTCGCACACTAAAGAGCAAAACTCCTCCTCTTTTCGCGTCCATCGCTGCCACGCCCACTCGAGCGTTTCTTTCGACGAGAACTCGCCCACTGTAATAAAAGAAGAACGAAGTAGTCAAAGAAGAAGAAGATAATATGCGGTGAGTTGCAAATCGAACAACAACAATAACAACAACAAAATCATACAAAATCAAACGAGATCTGATAATGTTTAGAAGGAAAAGTGACGACGATGAGATGAAAATGTCATCCGAAGCGTTTCGCGCGAATTCGCTTCGAGAGGGATCTCAAACAGTAACGCATTCTCTCTTACCATTAAACTTCCGGGGAACGGACGCGACGTTTTTGCTCCTCTTCATCGCCTCTCTGCTCTCACTGTTCGCTTGGTTCAAGAACTTCAAATCTGCGCCGTTTAATTTACACACGATGTGCGTTTGGAATATGTCGTCGTGGTCGGTGATGAGTTGCCAGAGTATGTTTTGTTCGTTCAAGCAGACGAAACAAAACCCGCGATTTTCCAACTCCGCCGGGGAGAGTTGGTGCAGAGTGTGTCGAATGTGATCGTACTCTCTCGGGTTGAGTTGTTGGCGGCCGCAAAACGTGCACGCGTTTAACGGGTTTTCGGAGGATGGTTCCGAGTACATCTTTTCGTGGAGCCTCTTTCTCTCTCTCTCTCTCTTTCTAGAAAAAGCGCGCGCGCGCGATCGCACAACAGAGAGTGACGAATGTGAAGTTTGACCATTCTCGTTTTACAAAAAGAAGTGAAAAAAAGGTAGTTTTTCTCTCAGTGGAAATATTTGCTTTCACTTACTGCAGAGAAATGCTGCCGATGTTTGCTCGAGAAGAAGAAGAAGAAGAAGATTAATCATCATGTGCGGGCGAGTCAACGCACGCGTCTCCCTCGAGGACGTCCAAAAGCTATTTTCTGTGAAAGAAGACGAGGAGGAGGAGGAAAAGGAAAAGGAAAAGGATGTCAAAATCATCGAGTGGAATCTGAAGGAAGGTGTGCACTCGCAGTTGCAAAACTGCGCGCCGTCGGAAACAGTCGCGACGCTCGTCGCGGAAGACGAGGTGTGGACGACTCGATTCGGGTTGATTCCATCGTGCAAGAAATCTACGTACGAGCGGAAGAGAGATCATTACGTGGCGTTTAACTGTCGCTCGGAAACGATTTTAGAAAGACGGATGTTCAACAGGTGCACGGAGGCGAACGCGAAAGTGAAAGGGAGAGGAAGGGCGGTGGTTTTGATTCGCGGCTTTTACGAATGGAAGAAGGACAAAATGGGTAAACAACCGTATTACGTGTCGAGAAAAGACGGGGAATTACTGTGCGTGTGCGCGGTTATGGACACGTATAAAGGAGACGATTATTGCGACGGCGGCAAGGCGATGCGGACGACGAGTTTGTTAACGAGAGACTCGAAAGGGACGAGGTTGAGTTGGTTGCACGACCGGATGCCGGTGATGTTGAAAAAAGAAGCGGTGAAGACGTGGCTGACGGATAAAACGAAACGTATCGCATCGCTTTTGGCGGACGACGAAACGACCAATCAAGGAGGAGGCGTCATCGAGAAAGGCGAAGATTTGCAGTGGTACCCGGTGACTCCGGAGATGGGAAAAATCGAATTTCAAGGCGACGCGTGCGTAAAAGAAGTCGTCGCGGTGGCGAAGAAGAACACGCAGGATATCAATAGCATGTTCGCGAAGGCGGTGGCGAAGCAAAGCGCGGAGAAGTTGAGTCGAGTCAAGATCGATGCATTCGCCGAAACCGCGAACTGCGATAAAGAAGACGAACCGGCGAAGAAGAAGCTGAAGTTGTAAAAAGAAGATTAATATTACTAGTTTATAGATGATAGATGATTCATTTCATGTTGTAAAACAAAACACATTCATTGCCGCTATACGAATTTAGAGCCCTAAAAATCCTACACACTATTATATACTCGCTAATCTTTCGAAGGTACTTTCCCGTCCAGAGCCTTCAAATTTTCGATTTCCTCGTCATCTAACTCGAACGAATCTACCCTCAACAAACTATCTTCCATGTGCTTCCGATCTCGACTTCGCGGGATGATTGTTTGATTTAACACGTTCTTGGCGTAATTGAGGACGACCATGGCGGGCGAGACTGTAAATCTCGCAGCAATCGTTTTCACGACGTCGTTATTCAACACCGGATTGGTTTTATACTGCCACCACTGACCGCCTAAAGAGGAATACGCTTCGAATCGCCACCCGTATTTCGCGCACACGTCCATCGTCCTCCGATCTTGCGCGAAGACGTCAGAACGCAATTGCACCACCAACGGTTGCACGTTTGCAAACGCGTGTAATTCTTCCAGAGCGTTCGCGTTGAAATTCGAGACGCCAATAAACCGCGCGACTTTAAACTCCACGACTAACCGTTCGAGCTCTCTGTACGCCTCTTTCCACGTGCCCGGAACGACTTCCCCTCGCGAACACAAATTCCCCCAACACTCGCTGTAATGCAACAAAACTAAATCTATGTATGTCGTTCTTAAGTTTGTTAACGAAGTTTGGATCACATCCATCCCTTTCCTGCCTAAATGTCTCGGATGGATTTTCGTCGTCACGAACACGTCTTTTCTCTCCACGACAGATTTGCTCTCCTCTAAGGCTAATCCAACTAAATCTTCCCGGTACCACTCCGGCGCTTGCGCCGTGTCTATCATTCTGTACCCAACTTGTAAGGCTTTTTTGACGCTCTCTTTCGTCTCCAAACCTAACCCAGCCGTGCCGAATCCAATCGCAGGCATCGTCATCATCATCGAGTCTTCGGTGTTGTTCTCGTTGGTTTCATCAGTTTTTGAATTTTCATCGATTTCCAATTCGGTTTTCCCTTTTGCCGGCGGAGAGGATTCAATTTGCGTCAGAACGTCGAAGACCCGGTAGTTCGCGTAGAGTATGACGAGTACGAGCGATAGGAGAGGAATAAACCGTCGTTTTTGTTGTCCTCGCCGTCGTCCTCGATGGCTTTTGGTGTTGAGTATCAGTTGAGCCATGTCTGGTTTTTCTGAGGAGAAAAGAACGTAAAACGGATGTCGTCTTGTATGGTATGGTACTGTAGTATTATAATATATGTGTGTATTAAAACGGCAACTTCGGTAAGCTGACGGACGGTAAGCTGACGGACGGTAAGCTGACGGACGGTAAGCTGAAGCCTCCGGATTCATCCGCTTCGGCGGGCGCTTCGGCGGCGGGCGGCGGCGGAGTCGTCGCCGCCGGTTCAGACGGCGCCGGAGCCGCCGGTTCAGACTCGACCACGTACGTGTTGCTCGCATCCGCGCCTCCACCTCTCACCCCTGCGCCTGAATTGCTGGCATCAAAAAACGCCGCCGATTGTAACTCCTTCTTCGGCGCTTCCGACTCTTCTTGCGATATCGCTTGTTGTTTCGCAGCTTGCCCTTCCGCTTTCGCTCTCGCGGCAGCCAAAATGGCAGCTTTCTTCGCGTTCTTCGCCGCGGTCGGGTCTGGTTTCTCTTCTTTTTTCCCACCCCCGAACGCGAAAGACGGTAACGCGTAGAACACGGACGTTGCCAGGAGGACGGCGTCTCTTCTTCTCGTCGTCGTTGGTTTCGATGCCTCGTCGT
>Ga0115000_10003690_pt1 | contig 12770 bp, 12 predicted proteins | sample ArcticOcean_MG_C_6_FD_89690 | JGI IMG/M metagenome (GOLD analysis project Ga0115000, IMG submission 89690) | Marine microbial communities from western Arctic Ocean - ArcticOcean_MG_CB8_128 | ecosystem: Environmental > Aquatic > Marine > Oceanic | place: Arctic Ocean: Canada Basin | collected... | reverse complement strand
ATTTGTAGTTCAATCAAAAACTAAACTTATGTCAGTTTTAAAAAATATTAAAAAGTTACAAGGACCAATATTTCTTTTGGTGAAAATATCTACAAGTAATGAAAGAAGTACAAGAGTTACATGGAGTCCTAAAACTATTAGAGACAGAGTAATGAAATCACTATAGAAAAAATATGAAAGTAATAATTATTGCTGCAGGTAGTGCTACAAGATTAGAAAAAGTTACTAAAGGAAAACCAAAAGGGTCATTAGAAATAAATGGAAAATCGATCATACAAAGACAAATTGAATTATTTAAAAAGTATAATATCGATGATATAATTATCATTACTGGCCCTCATAAAGAATTTGGCATATCTAATGTAACATATGTTGAAGATACAAATTATGAAAATCATGATGTTTTAGGAAGTCTAATGGCTGCTTCAAATTTTTTAAAGGGAGAAGTATTAACCTGTTATTCGGATTTACTTTTTGATGAAGATATTCTAAAACAAATATTAAATTTTAATGGTGAAATTGGAATTCCAATAGATTTAGATTGGGAAAAAAAGTATATTGGTAGAATTCAACATCCTAAATCTGAAGCAGATAATGTAATTCTAAAGGATACAGCTATTTTAAAAATTAGAAAAAATATTTCAAATTGTAATTTTAATGAGGTAATTGGAGAATTTTTAGGACCAATAATTTTTTCAGAAAATGGAACAAAAATATTTGTTGAAAAATATAATAAATTAAAAAAAAATCATCAAGGTAATTTTCATAATGCTATTTCATTGTCAAAAGCATATTTGACTGATATGATTCAAGAATTAATTAATAATAATATAAAAATTGAACCAATTTTAATTCATGGTAAATGGATTGAAATTGATACTCCTGAAGATTTAAGAAAAGCAAAAAAATTATTTTTTTAATAATTATTTGATCTAATGTATTATCAATACAAATATTTAAAACGTAGTTTCTAAATTTTCATAATAACATAATGCACATTACTAGTTTCTTGAATATATATAAAAATAATTAGAAATTTTTATTTTTTATTTTAAGTAAATGATCCCACAGAGTTTTTTCAATTTCTAATTCTTTTCCAATTAAGTTATTATTTTCTTCTGGATCTATTTTAAGATCATAAAGCTCTTTAGTATTATTATATGAATTGTAAATTAGTTTCCAGTTTGATGTTCTAATTGAATGTGTATTTGGTTCTTTAGGTGGTGCTTTTTCATCTAAAGGATTACCTGTTTCTGAGTATGCAACATGTTCATCCAAAATGGTTCCTTTGATTACTGGCATTAGGGAAACACCATCCAGATGTTCATAATTTTCACTTAAAGAAATTCCTAGCATATCTAGAATAGTAGGCATGATATCAACATGTCTAACTTGTTGATGAATTGTTTTAGCTTCAATTTCAGGTGACTTGATATAGCAAAATGTCTTTATGGTATAATCATAGCAAAAAGCCCCATACGCTCTCTCACCAAATTTTTCACCCAAACTTATCCCATGATCAGACAATACCACAATAATGGAATTTTTATCAAATTCTAACTCATTAATTTTTTGTAAAATCTTTTCCATGTATGTATCAGCATTTTTAAAAAGTTCATCATACCGTTTTTCATTTTCACATTTATTTTCAAAATATTCCTTGCTAAAATTATTGAAAACTTTTAAAACATTATTCATTATGCCAGTATGAATATTACTATAAGTAAGAAATAGAAAAAAATTTTTCCCTGTATTTTCAATATCCTTCATTTTATTTAATAAATTACTGTGATGATCAATTAAATCCACTTTATTTTCATCATGAATATTAAATTCATCGAATCCTTGTTTTGGAATAATCAATTCACTATGACCATCAGCAAAAGTATAATGTCCATTTTGTTTTAGATATTCTGTAAGGGTTAAAAATTGATTTTTTCTAAATTGGTAGATATGCCAATAGCTATCAGTACCTGTTCTATTTCCATAACATCCACTAAATACTGCATGCATAGCCCCTGTAGTATATGGTGCATATGTAATTGAATTAGAAAAAAATATTGAATTTGATTCTAAATTTTTAAAAGTATTAAATTTTTTTGCTCTATCTAATCTTCCACCATCTATTAAAATTATAATTACATTTTTTGACAAGTTATAATTATATTTTAAAATTTATTTTTAAAGGTATCATAAGTAAGGCATTATTGAAATAGGTATTTTTATTAAATAGACAAAAATTTAATAATAAATGGAAGAAGTTACACATAAAGAACTTGAAAGTTTTCAAAAAAATGGATTTTTGATTATAAAAGGATTTTATGATCAAAATGAAATTGAAAAAATTCGTAGTTGGGTTTATGATTATGCAGATAAAAAACCAGAAGAATGGGAATCTGGAAAAGAAATGGCATATTTTGAAACAAGTAAAAATGATGGAACACGAATTTTAGCTAGAATTGAAAATTTTTCAGAACATCACGAAGGTTTCAAAAATTTAATGAATTCTGAAAAATTAATGAAATGTGTAGAAGGTTTGTTAGGCAATAAAGCAGTTTTATTTAAGGAAAAAATTAATTTTAAAAAACCTGGGGGAGGAGGATTTAGACCTCATCAGGATCAAATTTCAAGATGGGAAACTTATGCCAAAGATTTCTTAAATGTTTTAATTTCTACTGATGATAGTAATATTGAAAATGGTTGTATTGAATTAACTCCAGGTTTTTATAAAAAAGAATTGTTAGGGCCGGTAGATTCCCCAATTCCAGAAGAATGGTTAAAACAAATGGAGTTTAAACCATTTCCTTTAAAAAAAGGTGACATTGTTTTGTTTGATGGATATGCCCCACATCAATCACAAGATAATAAATCTGTAAATTCACGTAGTAATGTCTATCTTACATACAATAGTATATCCGAAGGAGATCAACGGACAAAATATTTTACACGAAAAAGAAAAGAACTTCCTCCAGACAATGAAAGGAAAAAAGGTTTTAAAGACAGTCCGCTTCATGACTATAAATAATATTAAATGATTTCTAGTTTTTTAAATTTTTTACATATTAGAATTAGAAATGTAGGGGATGTTGTTTCATCGTATTTATTTGGAATATAATCTTCATCAGGTATTTTTTTAATATTTTGATTAAATGAATCTAATTTAATTATATTATTTTAAAGATATCCCATTTTTTTTAATTCATCTTCAATTTTTTTATTCTGATCATTATTTTCTTCCATTTCCGTAATAAGTTGAACTTTTTCATATTTCAACAAAATTTGTTCCATGGATCCAATAATTTGTGGAAATAAATGAGAAATATTATTATTTTCTAATGGATCTTTTTCTAAATCATACAAGTGTAAGTTTTCTTTAGGATTATTTCTAGATCTATAATACTTAAATTGTGACGTTCTTATTCCTACAACTAAGCTATTTTTTTGTTCTTGTTTATCTCCAGATTGAATAAATAATGGAATTTCTTTTAATTTACCACCATTAAGTATTATGTTTAAATCTCTTCCATCAATATTTGAATTATCTATTTTAATTTTTAAGTAACTTAAAATCGTGGAAAAAATATCAATTCCGCTAACAAAATCATTATAGATTTTAGGAGTAATTTTGTTACCTACCAATAATAATGGAACTTTTAATGTTTCATCATCTAAAGTTTTATCTCCACGTGCTCTTAATGTTCTAATTTGTTTTGAAGATAATTGTTTCTTTAATTCTCTTTGTTGTTTTTTCATAATAATATTTCTAAGTATAATAAATAATTTTACTCCAATTGGCTCCAATTGTGGAAATATTTTTTTGCCTTTTTTCATAAATGATTGTATTCGTGGAATTTGACCAAAAGTATCAACATATGGAATATAATCGCCGTGATCAGACGTAATAACAATTAGAGTGTTATTCAAATTACATTGATCTAAAATTTTGCCTATCCATTCATCAATACACGATAGCATTTTTTCATAATTTGTTTCACCGTATTCTGCTTTATCATATTTTTCCGGCACCACAATTTTTTGATGTAAATCCTCTAGATGTATGTAATAGATCCAAGGAGATTTCATTTGATTAGAATTTAATCGATCAAGAATAGTTTTACCAACACCATCAGTTAATCTATTTTGAGTACTGTTTGCAGCATAAAATGTATCAACATGATCAAATCTTTCAGTAAATTGATTAAACCATGTTAAGTTAGGAACAGTTGCATAAGTTTCATAATTATTTTCTTTTAAAATGTCAAAAATTGTTTTAATTGTCGTATTAAATTTACGCTGAATAATACCAGTTTTTTGTGAAAACATTCCAGTAAAAATATTTCCAAGGCAAATACCTGTTACATCTGATGAACTACATGATTCAGAAAAATATGCACCTTTTTTAATTAATTTATCTATATTTGGGGTTACGGATGTTTTTTGATCCCCATAAAATTTATCTGCTCGTAATGAATCAACTACTATGAAAAGAATATTTGGATTCATCTTTAATTTCATCTATTACTACTAATATAAAATAGCAATTGATAAAATACCACAGTTACTAAAATTTAATTGTAGAAATTTAAAATGACTTACAATAATTCAAAAGCATATTTAGAATATCAAAATTTGAAAAAGGATCTAAAAAAGGATCTTTTATTATTTATTGAAAAAGAATTTTTATCATCTAAATCAGATATTAATAAAACTAAATTTGTGGAAAAAATTTTATTAAATTTAGATAACTGGATGAAAGATACAATTCCTGAAAAATATAAAGAAATTGTAATTAAATCAATTTCTCAAAATAAGTGGTCAAATATTATTGAAGCATTTAAAGAAGAACTAGTTTTTGGCACAAATGGAATTAGAGGAAAACTAGTTGTTGCATTAGATGAACAAGAATGTATTAGTGATCTTAAATCATTAAATGAATTTGGATTTGAATCAGAAATTCTTAGAGGAACAAATTCCATTAATGAAATAACTATAATAAAAAATATTTTTGGATTAATTAATTACATGGAAAAAAAGAAATTGGGCACCATTGTTATCGGATACGATTCACGAATTTGTAGTAAAATATTTTCTCGTTTAATAACTAACATATTTTTAGAAAAAAAAATATATGTAATTTTATTTGATCAGATTAATTCCTTACCTGAATTATCTTTTGCAGTTACTCATTTTAAAGCAGATATGGGTATTGAAATTACAGCTAGTCATAATGATAAACGTTACAATGGATACAAGTTAATTACAAAATATGGTTCAGCATTAACTAATAAAATTAGAGAAGAAATATCTTATGAAATTTTTAATAATAATTCAGATGTTTCTTATGATTTACTTTCTTATGATTATAATGATGAAAAATTTATTTTTATTTCTAACAATATTTTAATTTTAAATGATTTTTCAGCATCAAATTCTAAAAATAATGTAATAAAAGAATATTTAAATCAGATTTCTAATGTCACTTTTGATAAAAATATTATTAATAAATTTGCATCAAAAATTTCAATTGGTTATTCTGCATTACATGGAACAGGTTATTTACCAGTTTCAAAATTATTGGAAAAAAATAATATTACCAATGTAAAATATATTTCAAAAATGATTTTACCAGATCCATTTTTTCCTGTATTTAATTCAAAACAAATTCTTGATCCTAGTGATTTAGTAACTTCTAATGTTGTAGCTAATACATTTATTGAACAGTACGGTAATGAGGAATTCAAAAAATTAGATTTACTATGCTATACAGATCCAGATGCAGATAGATTAGGCGTAATAATTCAAGTGCCAAAAGATGAACAAATAATTTATGGTCAATGGAAATTACTCAAAGCAAATGATGTATGGGCATTATTTTTATGGTATATTTTAGAAAATATTTTAAAAAATACTAAATCACCTTTTAATAATTTGGAACAATTATTTATTGTAAAAAGTTTTGTTACTTCTGATTTACTATTGTATATTTCTAAAAAATATAAAATTGAATCTATTGATGGTAAAGTTGGTTTTAGTGATCTAAGTGAAATTGTCCGTAAAAAATGGAAAGAAAATAAACACAATATTGGCATGTTTGAAGAAAGTTGTGGATTTGGAATCCCAGGAAATCATGAAAATAATTCAACAAAATTACATATTCTTGAAAAAGATGGAATTTTGGCATTATCGTTAATTATTGAAATTCTTTGTTATGCAAAATCTCAAAACTTATCACTACAAGATCTTTTGAATAAAATTTATTGTGATAATGAAATTGGTTTTTTTGCTACTTCAAGAAAAGAATTACCAGAACAAGATATTTTTGAAGGGATTTCTGAAGAACTGAATCAAGAAAATATTTTAAGAAATGTAGAAAATCTATATTTTAAAGCAAATCAGAAAATTAAAAATAATAAATCTTTAATCATATCTGGATTACCAATATCCAAGGTAGAAAAATTTTCTACAGGCAGATATGATTCTAAATTTTGGAAAAATTTTTCAGATGAAGGAATTAGATTCACCCTTAATGCAGGAACAAATCACATAACAATTCGCTCATCTGGAACTGAACCAAAAATTAGAATTTTTGTACAATATAGAATAACGGGTATTAATAAAAATAACATAGTTGAAAAGAAATTATTTGCAGAACAACTTGTCAAAAAATTATCTAAGGAAATAGAAAATTTGATAAAAATTTCTAATTAATTTTTGAATCATAATCAAATTCATTTAAAAATAAATTAACTTCATCGGCACTTCCTAATGCCCACATTTTTTTTACAGGAAATGTCATGATTTTTTTATTGTATTTTGAAAATACATTATATACTGGAGTCACATAAAATTCATCATTATATTCCATGCCCCTTTCAATCATTTCACTTCCAAATTTTACTAAATCTGAACCTTTCTTAAAATAATGTAAACCGACAGTTGCAGTTTTACTAATAGGTTGTTTTTCAGCAGATTCAGTTACAAATCCTTGTTTGTCTAGTTTAACATAACTAGCTTTTGTTGAATTCCATTCTTCTGGAAATACCATTACACAACCATCAATCTCTTTATTTCTAATTATTTTATTGAAATATTCATTATTCCAATTTAAATAATGATCAGTATCTGAAATAATTAATTCTTCATCAGTATTAATCAAATCAGATGCTTCTAGTACGGATTCCATGGTTCCTTTGGTTTGGTAATCTATTGAAATAATTTTACAATTGGGAACAATTTTCTTTAGAACTTTATCAATTTTATATTTTTTAATATGTTCTTCTTTACAACAAAATATATAATTTCCATCTAATCCTAATGTTTCAATTGACCATTCAACAATAGTTTTTCCTAAAATTTTTACTAATGGTTTAGGATATGAGTCATAGCTTTGTAATCTTGTTCCCTTACCTGCCATTGGCATTACTATATTAATTTAAATCACCTTTTACAAATTTCAGTAGTTTTTCTGGATATTTAGTACATATTCCATTTACTCCTAAATTAATCAGTCGTTCCCATTCCAAATACATTTCTTTTTCATTACATTTTTTTACTACTTCCAAAGACATCACATAAACAAGTTTATTTTTCTGCTGTAAATCCTTTATGATTCCTTTTGTATACCATTGTTCTTGACTTTCATCAGACCAAAGAATTTTTCTTTTAATATTTTTCTCTTTTTTACTAACATATTGTGCAATTTTTACATTATCTATTGATTCATCATACTCAAAATTTTCAGTATCAAATAAAAAATAATTTTTTAATGAATATTTTTTTAAAAATTTAATTGCTGGATTTATAGATTCATTATCTTTTATGTGAAGTGCCATTTTAAGATCTATTTTTTCACATGTTTTACATATTTCTTCAAATGAATCTCCTTCATTTGTTGAATCATGTGAAACATATATCTCATTATTATTAAATCTTAAATCTAATTCAATTCCAATTCCTAATTTTTTATAATATGGAATTGATTCTATACTATTTTCAATCCCATTAAACATAGCACGATGGCCAAAAATTTCTAACATTATTCTACAATATATTTATCATTAGCATCTGAAATTGTTTTTATTACAACAAATCGTGTATCTTCAAGAAATAATGGGTCTACTATTTCATTTGGTTTAAGAATAAAAATATCACCCTTTGAAAAAATTTGATCGTTGACTTTGACTTTACCTTCAGTAATAAGATTAATTTCTGTTGCAATTTTGTGATAATGCTTTTGCCACGTATCACCTTTTTTATGATAACCATATGCCACTTCAAAGTTTTTTGTTTTGTATGCACTTGGTTCAAAATCACCTACGAACCATCCCCTCCACATATCTTTAAGACTAAATGTTTCCATTATTTTCAAAAAATTTGGAATATATGTAAACTTTTCTAACATATCTAAACTTTTATTAAAAATACTAAAAATAGGGGTTAAGAAGTATAATCAGAATTTTGTTTTAATATAAATACTATTTAATAATATGAGTTTTAGGAAAGATGCAGATATGAAACCCGTAAAAATCTATTTTGCAGATCTAACTTATGATACTGTTGCAATTTCTACAGAGTCAATGCCACTAAATGTTGGCTATGTAGCAAGTTATTGTATTTCTCAATTTGGTTCCGATGTTGATATTAAGATTTTCAAATATGTTGATAAATTAGATAAGGCAATTAGAGAATCGCCTCCAGATATTCTTGCATTAAGTAATTATGTTTGGAATCAAAATCTTGGAACTGAATTTTTCCGTATGATGAAAAAAATTAATCCTAATACAATTACAGTTTGGGGGGGACCAAATTTTCCATTAGATCCTCCATCACAAGAAAAATTTATGAAAGAACATTCTGAACTAGATTTTTATGTTCCAATAGAGGGGGAGTTAGGATTTTCTAAAATTGTAGAACGGTTTTTAGAATCTAAATCACTTGATCAAATATTTAAAAGTCCAATTGAAAATTGTGTTTCATTAAAAGAAGGAAAAGTACAATATACATTTTCAAATTCTCGAATCAAAAAATTAGATGATATTGCTTCCCCTTATACCACAGGTTTATTGGATGAATTCTTTGATGGAAAACTTTCACCAATGTTACAAACAAATCGTGGATGTCCATTTACTTGTACTTTTTGTACCGATGGAAAAGATGATGTTATGCAAGTAACTAGGTTTAGTCACGATAGAGTAAAAAGTGAGGTTGAGTATATTGGAGAACATGTTCCAACAAATACTCATACTCTTTACATTAGTGATTTAAATTTTGGAATGTTACCAGGCGATCTTGAAACTTGTGATGCGATTGTAGATATACAAAATAAATATGATTTTCCACATAAAGTTCTCTCGACAACTGGAAAAAATAATAAAGAAAAAATTATAGAATCCATTAATCGTCTTAATGGAACTATGGCTCTTTCAATGTCAGTTCAATCAATGGATCAAAAAGTTTTAGAAAATATTAGACGTGCCAATATTAGTACTACAAAAATGATAGAATTAGCACCTACAATTAAAAAATATGATATACGAACCACCTCTGAAATTATAATGGGTCTTCCAGGTGAAACATATCAAAGTCATATTGATGGAATTAAAGAATTAATTGATGCAGAAATGGATTATATTGTAATACATTCTTGTATGCTTCTACCTGGATCAGAAATGGCCACTCCAAAAGATAGGAAAAAATGGAACTTTAAAACAAAATTTAGAATTATTCCAAGAGATTTTGTAAAATTAAGTTCTGGTAAAAATATTTGTGAAATTGAAGAAATTGTTGTGGGTTCAGATGTAATGAGTTTTGAAGAAAATCTGGAATTGAGACGATTAGGATTTGTGTTATGGGTAACAAGTCAAGGTGTAGTTTATGATGCAATAATCAAATTTTTAAGAGAAAAAAAGGTTGATGTTTTTAAATTATTTTATCGAATGAGTAAAAATCCAGAGTTAGCACCAAAAAATATTCAAGATATTTTTAAAAGATTTGGAAATGCCGCAGTAGACGAATTATATGACTCTCCTGATGAAATTATTAAAAAAATTCAGAGTGATGAAGAATATGAAAGGTTGTTACAAGGTGCAGGTGCAATAAATGTAATTCAATTTCATCATGCTCTAGTATTAACTGAATTCATTGATGATTGGACTAATTATCTACTAAAAATTGCCATTGATCTTTTAAATGAAGCAAAAATTGATAGTGTTTCTTTAACACAATTTTTTGAAATTGGAAATTACTGTCGTGGTGTATCTCATAATCCACTTAAGAAAAATCGTATGTCTACAAATCCACAATACAATTTTACGTATGATATTTCATCATGGTTAGAAAATCATGAAGGTATTTCTTTAGGTGATTTTAAATTAAATGATACTCAAATAATCACTTTTACATATAGTGAGACACAAAATAAAATTATTCAAGATAATCTAGATTTTTATGGAGATAATTTAATCGGAAAAACTAAAGCTTTGAAAGCAATTCCATTTCAACAGCTTTGGAGACAGCCATCTGGAATTGAATCTAAAAAAATAGATATGAATATCCGTTCTAATGAAGCAAAAAGATGGAATACAATATAATTATTACATCTATAAAATGAAAGAATCATATTTATATAAAAAAATCTAATTATACACAGTTAACTTATTTTTTTAAAATAATTTTAAATTAATTATTTTTTACATACAGCAATGTAAAATAAAGGTACATCATCACTATCTAATAAAACTGGCATATATTTTGATTTCTCAATTTTTTCATCTACGGTCATGTCAATTTTTAAAATTGTTTTTTGTAAATATTTCACATAAATTGTATTTGTTTTATCAAAATATTGAAAAATATTTGCACAAATATTTCTAATTTTTTTTATTAATGATATATTTTTAGTGTGTATTACAGATAATTCTTCTGAAAATAGGGTTAATGAAGAATTAATTTCTTTAATTTCTTTTTTTGTCAAAAATTTTTGTGAATAAATAGTAACATTTTCAAATTTTTGTTTTAAAATATCTTCTAACTCTTTTTTTGTTAATCCTTTTTTTTCATTGGAACTAGTTTTAATACATTCACTATTAAAAACAGATAAAATAAATATTCCATTCTTAGATAATATAGGATAAAATTCATTGATGATTTTATTAAAAAAATATTTAGATTCAATTGATTCAAATGATAATATAGTATCAATATTTTCATTTTTTAGATTAATTTTATTATTTAATAATTTAAAATCTATGGATTGATTTTCAGAAATTTTTCTTGAACTATATCGTCTTACAGAGTTAATTTCATTACAACTAATTATTTGTGATGCACCATTTTCTAAAAGTAATTTTGAACCAGAGTAATCAAATATGGTATTTTTTTTAAAATTAAAAATTATTTTTGGTTTAAACTGTGAAACAAACAAATATCTATATTCATTTTCTAAAAATATATTTCTTAACATTAAGAAATTCTTGTAAATTTTTTATAAAAATGTATATTTATCAACTAATAAGAAGCCATTGTTGTGGTAACTAAAAAAAATAAATATGGAATTGTAATGCAGGGTCGTATTTATGAAGATACTAAAAGTATCATTAATGAATATTTAGAAATATTTCCAAATATTGAAATTGTTCTTTCAACTTGGACATCAGAAAAAACGGATGACATTCCATGTAAAATAGTAAAAAATACCCCACCAGAAATCAGACCACCGCATAACCGTTCCCATAATCATCAAATTATTGGCACGTTGGCAGGTCTAAATTGTATAGATACAGAAATTGTGTTAAAATGTAGAACAGAACAGATCATTCACAATCCAAAAATTTTTGAATTATATGAAAATGAATGTCCTACAAATAAGATTATGATTCCAGATTTAGGTACATATGAAGTTATAGAATATAGAACATCAGACTTTTGTCAAATTGCTACAAAAGAATTACTTTTGGAATTTTGGAATTCAATTCCATTGTATGATGGAAGTTTTGCAATTGATGGAGGAAAATATTTTACTAGAAATTTTATTTTAAATTCAAAAAAAGACAGAAATGCTTGGAAAGATATTTTACACAAATACTTTTTTGTAAAAAAATTTCATGATGATTTTCAAATTGAATGGATCAAACTTAATAATTTAATTGAATATCAAAAAATTTATTATAAAAGTTTTCCAAATTGTGTAAAAAATAATTTATCGGATAAATGATATGTATGATGATGAATTTGTAAATTTATTATAATATAATATTAAAAATTGTAATGGCATTATAATAAAATAATTAAATTTTTCTTCTTATTAATCAAATATGATAGTTATATCTAAGAATTTCTTTTTTGAAAGTAAATATTTAATATTTAATTTTTTCAGAAATAACCATACCCATAGCATATTCATTTTCATGACTAATAGAACCCAAAATGCGGTATTTATTATTCCAATTTTTATGTAATTTGATTTTTAGTTTAGATTTAGAATGAAAAGTTTCAATGTCAAGAAATGATATTGGTTGATCAATTGATTTCTTCACGGATTCTTTAATAGCAAACTTCCCCGCAAAATGTTCTGCAGGTTTTTTAAATTTTAAACAATATTTAATTTCAGAAGGAAGAAATGTCTTCTTGTAAAAACTAGGTTTTGTTAAATAAGTTATTTTTTCAAATTTTGGTATATGAACTAAATCAATTCCAATACCAAAATTTTCAATCATATAATTTCATAATATTTAACATCATTAACGTACAATAACTTTTGCAACTCCATCAAT
>Ga0115000_10003686_pt1 | contig 12778 bp, 8 predicted proteins | sample ArcticOcean_MG_C_6_FD_89690 | JGI IMG/M metagenome (GOLD analysis project Ga0115000, IMG submission 89690) | Marine microbial communities from western Arctic Ocean - ArcticOcean_MG_CB8_128 | ecosystem: Environmental > Aquatic > Marine > Oceanic | place: Arctic Ocean: Canada Basin | collected... | reverse complement strand
TGTTGTTGTTGTAGTTGTTGTTGTGGAGATTTTGAGTGCATCGGAGATTGCAACGGCGAACGCATATTTTTCTCCTCATCGAACAAGTCATTCTCGTACACGCCCAGCATCGCACCATCTCTGTCTTCTTCGCCTTCCTCGAGACTTTTGAATGCTTTCGTCGGGCATCCGCACAAACGCTGGCAGGTTTCATAGTCTTCTCTCGTAAGCTTTCTGTCCTTGACCACTTTGTCAACCTCCAAACCGTGCTCAATCAAGACTAAAATCGTGATAGCATTGAGGTAAGGAAACAAGTCACTCAAAGCGATTTCCCACACGCTAGAAGATTCGCCAGGTAAAAGCGCGAAGTCTTTCTCCGCAAGGTACGGAAAAGAGTCATCGTTTGATTGGATCTTGTCTTCGTCACCGGGACCAGTGGTAGCAGCTTCAAACGTTATCGCCTTGAAGACAGTATCGACAATATTACGTTCCGAAGAGAATTTCACGTCGATATCTATTTCATCTTTGGATACCTGCACCTGACGGTGCAGTTCCGAAACAAAGCTCTCAGCTTCTCTCGCTTCTAAATATTCCGGATCTATTTCAAAAATAAACTCCGTCCAATAGAAGGATCTCGAAAGAACTTTTGCGCAACGAGTCGCCAAGAAGAAAACTTCTTGTAAGTCTCCGCTCTGTATCTCGCGAGTGTCGCGCATTCGAAACAAGCAAATAGCCTTCACTCCATCGTTCGACGCGATTATAGAGATTACTTTGGCGTAGATCTCTTTTACGTTCGGGTCGACGATACGATCGAAAAGTCTTCGACGAATAACGCGAGCGAGGCTTGATTGTTGAACTTTCCGTTCAATTCGATCAATCATGCTCGAAGATTGTTTATCTCGAAGGACAACAAGTCTCGTTTGGGTCACACTATGAAGCGACTTCGCGTGTTCTGAAACATCAGCGGTAGGGTTATCAATCGGGATGATATCGTCGAATCTTAAGATATCGTCATCCATGTATTCTCCAACGTTTTTTTCGTCCTCTTCCCAATCAAAATCAGGCTGCGGCAGCTTGAGCTCGTTGTTTGTGCGCAAGGTTCGGTCTCGTTGACTACTTCGCGCAATTGGTACCAGATCGGTTGTAAAGATTTTTATCGCACCGTTTCTCTCGATCCCGCGGAAGCGTCTCGCATTTATCGCACTCTGGACGATACTCTCAGCGTTTCGGCTCGGAGCGTAAAATACGACGATGGCAAAATCCGAAACGGGAAAACTCACTCGCACAAAATGCTGCTCCAAGATAATCAAGGCATCAAGATTGTTTTTGGATACAATTTTACGCACCTCTTCTGCGAATAACCTTTCTTCTTGTTCCGATCGTCCATCGTGGAGATACTTTTGAGACGGGAGGCAATTGACTCGACCGCCAACAAAATGGACGTATTTCACAATTGGTCCGATTGGTTTAGGTTCAGGAACAACGATGAGCATCTTTGTGCGACCGGAACCATCCGTTCTACATTCTTTAACAAGTGGTCGTAAACCGCCAAGTTTCGGGTTATCGAGCGACTCACCTCGTTGAACGCTGGAAAGGGCAGCTTCTAAAGCGTCCTCAGCCTTGGATTTCGTTCGGACAAAGATGGTGTTATTATTCGTACCTGAAGACGTGTGCGCGTAGTTGTTCGTGTATCGCAGCTGCAAATTCGCAACAGTAACGCCGTAAGACTCTAACAAATATGCCACGGTCAGTAAATCCTTCAAGCGTCTCCAATTCGCAGCGGTGTCGATATGGCCCGCTTGACGCTCGCGTTCTTCAGCCTCTTCCATCCTCGATACATATAAATCGTAGTCGATTCTCACATCAAACGTCGGAATGGCACTACCGAAATGGACTGGTATTCTTTCGCGAATGGTGTTGTACTCACGTGCAATTTCTTCGATCGCAAAGCCATGCGGCTGTTCCGGAACACGAAAGGAGAAAAATTCTATTTCTGGCTGCTTTTCGTTCTCTCTCTTTTGCGTTGCCGCTTGCGGAGAAGCAAAGTTCAGCTTCGTCTGAAGATGCTGCTTTATGCCAGTACCGGGAGTTTTTGGGCGTGAAGCACCACCAACGTTCTTACCACCGCTACCATTTGGCGGAAATCCCGTGGTTATCGTCGCCGTCGCCGTCGTCGTCATCATCGTTTTCTTCTATTTGTAGAAATCGACGGAATCTTGTACCATCTCTTCGCCTTCTGGAAAGTTTAAGGCAAGAAATCTAGGAGACATCATTTGCTTTTGTTGTTGTTGCTGATCCGCGCGAGGAGGCGAGTGTAAATAGCCAATATTAGCAGTCGCTGTGCCTGGTAGTAGCGGGCGTTCTGGAGAATGCGAAAGAGGCGCAGTGTTCCCGTTAACGTCTCCGGTGACTGTTGTAGTATTGTATCGTATCGGATAGTTCTCCTCGACGGGCAACATGAACGAAGGTAAAGTGCTCGTCTTTGCGACTATTTTTCGAATCTCAACGTAAGCATCGATATCTTTAATCTTAGAAGGTTTGAAAAGCGGCACGCGCGTCGTCTCTTCCTCGCTAAGCAAAGAAAACTTACTTTCCTCGGGAACGTCTTGGGAAACTTTGATCGCTTTCCGCTCCTCGTCGCTTACTGGCCACACGCGTTCCAAAAACGTGCGTTTTGGTTCGTCAACGAGAATTGGTAACTCCAAAAATGCTCTCTTTTTCGCTTTTTCTCGCATCCCCGCTCCGCCCGCGAAACAGTCAAACTCTCTCTGCGTTGGTGGATGCACGTGGATCGTACGTAACAAATTTTCGACGCAGTCCAGCTTAGCCAACGTCTCAGCCGGAAGCTCGTAAAGCTGTTCGCGCTCCGCGCGTGAAAAGAAGTGCGTCTGTCTTCTAATTTTCTTCCCATCGTGTTCTTCATCGTCATCGTCGTCGTCCTCTTCGTTCTCTCCGTTCTCATCTCTTCTCAAATCTCTTTCAAACCGTCTGGTTTCTGTCTCGAGGACGTTTCGCACCGTGTTTTCAGTTTGCGTCCCGGGAAGATACGGCAGTTCCAAGTCTCTGAAGACCTCTTCGCGTTTCTTCTCCATCGCTCTCGTCGTCTTTTCTACCGGTAAATCTTCCCCAGGGAACATCTCTTTATTCCTTCCTTCGATCGTCTTCATCCTCAACTCTGTCGTCCCGAGGAGCATCGACTTTTCGTCTATTTTTTGTTCTTCTTTTTCCAACTCCTTCGCGAAGCCTTGCCTCTCTATCGCAGAGCGCTTCTCCTTCGCCGCTCTCGACAAAAACACCATCGTTTCTCTCTTCCTCTCCGGAACGTATAATCCAATTCGCGCCTTCTCTAACTCCTCCGGAGGAATCTCCTCGAACTCTTCTTCTTTGTCTTCTTCTTCTTTCGTCGTTTTCGTCTTCTTCTCCAACGAAGAAGAAGAAGAAAAAAAGTCCTTCGGCGTCTTTGGTATCTTTATCGTTAAATACCGCATATCTTTCTCTCGCGAGCGCTCAAATCCTCAACCGCAATGCGGTTGGCGAATGTGTCGTAGTAAAAAGTGTTGTGTTTGTCTGATTGTATTTACAATATATAAAACAATATATATGTTAACGCAAAAGCGCGTTTCCTCGTTTAAAGTGTGGTTCAAGAAAAAACGCGAAAGAAGAAGCTTAGGAAATTTGAGGAGGAGAACAAAAAATACACGAGAGAGAGAGAGAGAAAAAGAGGAGGAGGAGGAAGACCTTCTCGCTTCCAGTTTTTGAGGTTTTCATTTTTTCCCTCCTCTCCTCATTAGTACATCATCATCTTTTCCTTGTTGTGCGCGCGTCTAAGAAGGATACACACACACACACGCACGCACGCACGCACAGATATATAAATAATTCTGTTTCGTTTTCAAACGCGCGTTTGGATAATACGTGATAGTATTAAAACGACGAGAGAGAAAGAGAGAGGACGACTGATATAGACGGATTATTTTCCACACCGTCATCAGCCGCTTTGACAAAATTGAGAGACAAGAAGAACAGATAATATATAAACTCTTCTCATCGTCATCATGTTTTCTTCTTCGCTGCAAAAGGCGGTGACGCCATCATCATCCGCCACGCGGAACAACAACACACAAACGAACAACTCTTCTGCGATGCACAGTCAACCGATTGCGCGCCGTCCGAGTTCTTCGTCGTCTTCTGTCGTCGTCGCTCTGCCGCCGGCGACGGCGTTCGGGGCGATGCGCCTTTTTTCGGGTGACGACGACGACGACTGTGATGATGATAAACAACAACAGAAACAACAACGTTTACTCGTTCGAACGGAAGCGACGGCCACGAGTCAGGCCTCCACGGACGACGAGGAGGAACCGAAGAGAAAATCTAGGTTCGTGAGAGGCCCGGATGGGAAGTTGATCAGACGCGACGGGACGACGACGCCGGGTGATGGAGGGGGCGGTCGAGGACCTGGAGATGGCGGTGGAAGAGGAGGCCGGGGAGGAGGTTGGGGAGCCGGCCGAGGGAGAGGTCGAGGCGACTTTGAAGGCGGTCGAGGCGGTGGAAGAGGAGGAGGATTTCAAAGCAGAGCTGGACCGGGTGGTGGTGGCGGCCGATTTGCACCCTCGGGGCCAGGCGGCGGAAGAGGAGGAAGAGGGTCTGCCGCCGGTAGAGGCGCCGGTAGAGGCGCGGGTAGAGGCGCCGGAAATAAGTTTGATCGACGCGTGCAAGACGGTACCGGCCGAGGTGGTCGTCCGAAAAATGCCGCGTTCGGCGGCGCCGGGGGGACTGACCGTTTGAAGAAGGGCAGAAAAAGTAAAGCGCAGAGAGTTCAGATGAGAAGAATCCAAGCCGAGGAGGAGAAGGATGTCGCGGTGGAGCTGTTAGTTGTTCCGAAGGATGGTTTCATGATCGAAGAGATCATGGCTGAATTGGCCACTACTCAGGCGAATATCATCAAAGTTTTATTCATGAAGGGTATTGCCGTGCAAATGGGTCAAATGCTAGACAGAGATACTGTCGTTGCCGTTGCGGAGGATATGGCGGTGGAGTGGATCGACGAAGACGAAAAAGGCGTCACGCACGAAGCGAGGAAAACCACAAAGTTCAACACGGAAGAAGATGAAGAGTTCTTAGAACCTAGACCGGCAGTGGTGACCATCATGGGTCACGTCGATCACGGGAAGACGTCGCTTTTAGATTACATTCGAAAGTCGAAAGTTGCCGCCGGAGAAGCCGGAGGAATTACCCAAGGCATCGGTGCCTACCAAATCACAACTCCAGTTGGAGAAGACGAAGAAGAAACGACAATTACATTTTTAGATACTCCAGGTCACGAAGCGTTCTCAGCTATGCGTGCGCGAGGCGCGAGGGTGACGGATATTGCCATTATCATCGTCGCTGCGGACGACGGGTTGAGACCGCAAACAGAGGAAGCCGTAGCGCACGCGCAAGCGGCGGAAGTGCCAATTATCGTCGCCATCAACAAAATCGATAAACCGGCTGCGGATATTGAGTTTGTGCGCGGAGAAATGGCCAAAGTTGGTTTGACCTGCGAGGAATGGGGTGGAGAAACAGCCATGATTCCAATTTCCGCGAAGACTGGAGAAGGCATTGATGATTTGTTGGAAACTATCGCCTTACAATCTGAAATTTCCGAACTCTCCGCCAATCCGAATAAACTAGCGTTAGGTTCCGTCATCGAAGCGCAACTGGATAAACAGAGAGGTTCAATTGCAACTTTGTTAGTCCAAGCTGGTACTTTGAAAGTCGGTGATCCGGTTTCCGTCGGAGAAGTCCATGGCAAGATTCGCGCCATGGAGTCCGCCACAGGAGAGAAGATTGAATTCGCCGGACCATCCATGCCAGTCAGTGTTCTGGGCTTAAATGGTGTTCCAGTCGCCGGAGACGAGTTTGCAGTCTGCGAGTCCGAGCAAGATGCGAGAGAAAGAGCCGAAAAAGCTACGGAAGAAGCGAGATCTTCTCGTCTCGGAGCCGTCGCCGGTAACGTGGCGAGTTTGACGAATATTTCCGGCGTCGTGGAGGATTCTCTGCAGACGATTAACTTGATTCTAAAAGCGGATGTTTCCGGTTCGACCGAAGCTATTAAAGCTGCCTTAATGCAATTACCTCAAGATCGCGTGCAATTGAGATTTCTTTTGTCTTCTGTGGGCGAAGTGTCCGAGTCAGACGTTGATTTAGCAGCCGCGTCTGGTGGCATCATCCTGGCGTTCAACACGCCAGCCTCTGATCGCGTTGAGGACGTTGCTAAACGCGCAGGAGTCGAAATAAGATCGTACGATGTTATTTATGGATTGATTGACGAAATCCGAGACGCCATGGAAGGTAAACTGTCCGAAGTAAAGGATGAAGTTCCGGTTGGCGAGGCGGAAGTGAAAGCGGTCTTTGGCGGCGGTTCCTCTAAAGTTGCAGGTTCGTTAGTTCTCGAAGGTAGCATTAAAAAAGGAACGTTCATGCGCGTTGTTCGAGGACCGAACAGAAAAGAGATGTTCAATGGTAAAGTTGGTTCTTTGCGTAGATTTAAAGATGCGGTGAAAAAAGTCGACTCTGGCGAAGAGTGCGGCATCGGCGGCGATCCAGAATGGCCCGATTTCAAGGAAGGCGACATCATCGAGTGCTTCGATTTAGTCGAGAGAAAGCAAACGTTAGAATCTGCGTCGGAAACGCTCAAAGAACAAGTCAAAGAGTATCGTAGTAAAGATGAGGAGAGAGCAGCGAAAGCGGCGGCGGAATTGGAGAAGTATCAAAGGAAACGCGGCGCGGAGACACCGCCTCCCGCCGCAGCTAAATAAGCATAAACTTTCTAACACTATATCGATAAAACACGTCATCATAGGCTAACAACAAGTAAGAACAATATACGGGTATCATAATAATATATCTAAGTACAACATAAAATTAATAATGAGAGCGAGTATCAGTGGCGCAATAGTATGTATCTTTATCGTCCCGAAAGTCTACGACAATCGACAAATACTTAGTTTTATTTCCTGAATTTTCCTAACAATTTCTTTACAAAAATAATGTCTTATGATGTTCTTCTGAGACAGATTCTCGGCCCATTCAAAGAGTACAGACAAGCGCGACCAAAAGAGAATGAGACGAGGATTGATGAATTCAATCAACTGAGGACATATCCAGTCGATGACATATCAGCCAACGAATTCGGACACGAATGGGCTGTGAAAACAGTTATGATGGAAGAGTTTGATGACGAAACTAGAGAGGCTCTATGCACTCGCTCAAAAGAAGAAGTCACGACACGAAAAGGCATTCGCGTATCGAACGAAGACGGTGGTTACCACTCCACGCCAGATTTTTTACAGAGACTGACAGTAGCAGATGATGATGACGAAGAAGCGAAGAAGGGTGAGATGTCGTCGAAATTTCTCCCAGAGTTCCTCCGTTTTGTGAGTATGCAACTCGAATCGTTCCCGTCGTTGAAACGCACTCGTCCTCCAATGACCACGTCTTGGATAAACAGGCTCGGTACAAATAACAGCAACGGTTTGCATAAACACGCGAGCGCTAAGCTTAGCGGAGTGTTTTATTTCGACGACTACGAAGCCGATGTTGACTCCGCAGCGGCGCAGGAACCAAAGCCTGGTGATCTGCTCTTGAGGACGGCTTCGGCCGCAATGCGGAAGAATGAGACCGTGGGAGAGTGGTGCGAGTACGTAATCATTCGTCCTCAACGAGGAAAACTCGTCTTGTTCGAGCCCAAGTTATTGCACGGAGTGGTAACTTCGCACCGAGAGCGATTTTCGCTTGCTATGAATTTCGGGGAGAAGAATGTGAGTTTTGAAGATCCAAACGAGGGGGGAAAGAAAGTTAGCGTACGACCAATCGAATTATAGCCTTTACAGTAGATGTAGTAGCCATTTTACAGTAGTAGCTCGCTCGCTAATGAAAGCATCATCATTTTATTCACATTTCGTCCAAATTTAACATCGAACTTGGACGAACCGCCATATTTGTCCGTTCGTCTTCCTCGTTATCGTCCTCGAGAGAGGCGTCGTTGACTCCCTCGGCGTTCAACCTTTGATACTTGGAGAGATTCGAAGAAGTGTTCGTGTCTGAAACGCTAAATCCTTGCAGCGAGAAAGCAAACGCTGACGTCCCGGCGCCGAGTAAAGAACCGACAATCACATCCTCCGGATGATGCCACATATCGCGAATTCGCGTGATGGCAACTCCGACTGCCACAGAAAGCGGCGCTAAGCTAATCAAAACTTTCCAAACGAACGCTTCTGTTCGCTCGGTGTTGGTTCTAGAACCGCCAAAACATTTCAAATAATACATTAAATACAAGCTCAAGTAAAACAATCCTGAAAAAGACATGCTCGTGTGCCCGCTCGGAAACGATCTTCTTCCTTGCCTCACGTCGTTCAATAAGCTCTCATTCTCCAAATTTCCACAATCTGGTTTACCGTACTCTTTCCATACCGGGTCAGCTGTAGCGCTACCCCAACATCTCGCCGCAAAATCTGGTCTATAGTTTCCGCACGCCTGTTTCACGCTGTTCACAAACACAAACGATATCGCGACGGATAACAGCAAACCCAAACTCGCCGCCGTGCTTCTCGCTCTTCTCCCCGATGTATCCATTTTCGAGCACAGAAATATGCACAGTAAAGGAAACACGATGCTGATAAATGGCAGAACGGCCGTCGGAACCGAGTTTTTCTTCATCGGATATCGCAGTCGATAAATCAAATTCTCGTTGAGAAATTTTTCGTAAGGCTCGGCAAACTCTAAAGAGAAGCCGATGGATAATAAAATCAAAAGAAGCGCGATGTCAAACGCGACTCGATAACGTTCGTTCATTACGGTCAACGCGTTAAAATTAGTATTCCGCATCCTATCGTTATTTTTCCGGGTTCGTCGAGGAGTAATATTCCTAATACTAGTTTGCGGGGGGAAAACGCTTTCAACGCTTTCGTCTTCTCCGCTCAAAATCTCTAAAGATACGAAAGACGAATTCGCGCGTCTCGTTCGTTTCGTCAGAGAGGAAAGCGAGGAAGACGAAACGTTTCTCTCGACTCTTTTCTCCTCCTTCTCCTTCTCCTTCTCCTTCTCTTTGTCGGCGCGTGGCGGCCGCCCCGTATTCGAAGCCGGCGCGTGAGAGTCGATTGTTGTTATATATTTGTTCCGTTTTGTTCGTTAAAAACAAAAAAAGTAACGACCCCTGACGCTTCGCTTTTGGGAACTTTCTTCGCCAAAAATTACATCTCTCAAGTTTAGTCTTCTTCTGCGACGAGAGACGATGAAAACGATGAAAACGACGACGAAACCGTTCTCGCTGACGTACGTGAGATACCCAATAATTGACGACTCCTATTATTTCAAAGGCAAACTCTTAGCCATCGCTTCTTTGTCTCCAATCTTCACGGTCGCGCACACCATCGCCTGTTTCCTCTCCCAACGAGAACTGTTCGATTTCACCTTAGTGGTTGGAATATTCTTAAACGAATGCTTAGCGCAGCTGTTAAAACAATACTTGCAACAGGAGAGACCGAAATCGTGTCAGAGCGTGGATTTTTGCGACACGCACGGGATGCCGAGTTCGCACGCGCAGTTGGCGTTTTTTAACAGCGCGATGTCGGTTTTGGTGTTGTTGAGGAGGTGGAAACACGCGAAGAAATATCGAGGAGAGGGAGAAAAAGCGGGAGTGGATGTGTCATCTTCTGTGCTTTCGTTGATGACTGTTCCAATAGCAATAATCGTGGGGTATTCTAGAGTCGAGTTAGGGTACCACACGATCGAGCAAGTCGTCGTGGGTGCCGCGATTGGGTTGATGTTTGGTTCGATGTGGTTTCTCGTCACGACGAGAGTGTTCGCGAAGCAGTTTTCTGAGTTGGTGAAAGAGGATGACGATCACGCGAGTAACAGCGCCAGGGTTGGGGGGAAGAAAAGACGAAGATTTGGAAAGTTACTGAGGGAGATGCTGAACATGAGAGACTCATCGATGTGTGCGAACCCGTTGACGATTTCGAGAGAGAGGGTGGAGCTGGAAAATTTCGCGTTTCCGATGAAAGATGTCGTGGGTTTGTTAAATACCCGGTCCTTAAAGAAAGTAGATTAGTTTGTTTGTGTGTATAGATTCGGATTGTACCATGGTATTTAGTTATCATGTATATGTGTATTAGTGAAAATATTCTTTTTACAACAAGAGAGTATCATGTATAATTGTATATGTTTCTTCTTCTTCTTCTTCTTCTTCTTCTTCTTCTTCTTCTTCTTCTTCTTCTTTTTCATTCACCAACGTTCAGGATTTTAATCACAGACGCATTCCCGATTCTATGCAACGCGACGATGGCGTCTCCTTTTTCGCAGTATCCAGCGACTTTCGCGTACGATACCGCCGCAGACAATATCTCATCCGTCGTATCAGTATCCGTCGCTCGTGCGGAACCTTCTGCCAAGAGTGGAATCAAACCCCTCGTCAACTGCGCTTGCTTTGCCGGCGTCTCGCCGGAACACGTCCACGTCAAAGAATCTGTCGTCAACGTTGGCACAAAAACCGTCAACACCGGCACTTTCGGTCTGTACTTTGCCACGAGCCTCGCCGTGCTCCCTCCGTGCGTTAAGACTACAATCAAAGCCGCTCGAACTTTCTGCGCCGTGCGTACCGCGGATGAAGCCAAAGATTCTAACGGCATCATCGGTTTCTCCACTTGCGCTAAAATAGCTTTGAACAAGATGTAATGGTCGATGGACGCCTCCGCTTCGTTACAAATCTTCGACATGACTTTCACCGCATCTACTGGGTAAGACCCCGCGGCAGTTTCACCGGACAACATCACGCAATCTGTGCCGTCTAAAACTGCATTCGCGACATCGGTAGCTTCCGCTCTCGTCGGTCGTGGGTTTTGCACCATCGATTCTAACATTTGTGTCGCGGTGACGACTGGTTTCCCAGCTGCGTTGCACTTTTCAATCATCAATTTCTGCGCCAAGAAAATCTTCTCGGTCGGAATCTCCATACCTAAATCACCTCTGGCGACCATAATCGCGTCTGAGGCGGCTAAAATATCGTCAAAATTTACTAAACCTTCCTGGTTTTCAACTTTAGAGATGATTTGAATCTCTCTCCCTTCCTCTCCCAACACCTCTCGAATGTTTCTCACGTCCGAGCCTTTCCTGACAAAACTTGCCGCAATAAAGTCCACTTTATTTTTCATCCCCCACTCTACGATATCTATGCGATCTTTCTCCGTGATCGTCGGTAAATCGACAACCACCCCGGGTAAATTCACATTCTTTCTCTCCCCGAGCGTCGCCGTGTTTGTGCACATCGCTTGCACCGTCCCGTTTGCGATGTCGCAGGAAATCACCTCCAAAACAATCGACCCGTCGCCGATCAATATTTGTGCCCCAGGAACAACGTCTTCGGCTAATTTCTTATACGACAACGCGATCATATTTTCGTTCCCGAACGCGCTATAATCCGTCGTCAACGTCACTTGTCTCCCGGCGGTTAACAACACCGGCTTCGAGTCTTCCAACATCCCAGTTCTAATTTCCGGTCCTTTCGTGTCTAATAAAACCGCACACATTAACCGAGTGTTCGCGCACGCCTGTCTCAAAACGTCCAACGTCTCTTGATGGTACTCGTGCGACCCGTGCGAAAAATTAAATCGCGCGACAGACATGCCGCTTCGCAAAAGTTCCTCCAACACGTGCAACTCTCTCGATTTCGGTCCTAACGTGCAAACAATTTTGGTTTTACATCTCAACAAGTTATCGTTGTTGTTGTTGGAACTCGAGGCCGGGTGGATGGAAGACGCGTTCGAGGTTTGCCCGAGAATATCCTCGATTTGAATGTTCATCTTTCTTCTCTCCTCCTCCACAAAATAGAACTCCTACGCGTGCAAAAGTCTTCGCTTATTTGAGATTTGATTGTTTCTTCTCAGACTGATGATCGAACGCTTTTTTGTCTCTCTCTTCTCCTCGCGTGTTGTTGGCTTTACGTTTAGTGACACCACAAGTAGTCGTAGTCGTAGTAGCAGTCGCTGGAAATAAAATGAAAATGGAAAGTAGTATATCTCCTTTAATAACGATTATATATATAATATTCTGTCCGCGTATACGAAGAAGAAAGAGGTTGTTATTGACTTTAGTTGTGTGGCCTCATTTTTGAGCGGAGGAAGGACCAAAATTTTAGGAATTTTTTGCAAAATTTTGTCAGAAGTTGGATCCCGTTTTGATTGGGGTTTAGCGCTAAACCCCATTGCATTCATCATCGCACTCTCACGCAAAGTTTATTATATATTACTAACGAACTCCCCCCCTCGGTCGCCGTGCGATAATAAAAGAGAGATGGCTGCGCCGAAGAAGAAAAAAGGTGAGGATGTAAAAAAAGAGAGAGAATCTTAAAGAGGGGCAGTGACTCTCTGCTCACTCGACACACACACGAAGCGCTCTGCTTCCCCTCCGAGGGCGGTCTCTCCCAATTTGAATTCTCTTTTGTTTTTGTGTCGGATATTTCCATTTCTCTCTCGTCGAACAACACTACGTTTGAACAAAGACTGACAAAATATTACTCTCTCTCTCTCTTTCCTCGAAAAATCAGGTGTCGTCAGTAAAGGTACTTTAAAGGCCGTACCGGCGAAGAAAAAGGTAAGAAGAGAGTACTCCTATAATGTGTTTCGAGGCAATTTTTTGAATTGGCACTTTCGTTCCCAATTCAATGAGATATTCAAGAGACGTGAGAGAAAACTGACAACAATGTGTTATTCTCGTTCGAACAATAAAAAATACTACAAAACAGGCTGCCGTGGCAAAGAAAGCG
>Ga0115000_10003683_pt1 | contig 12788 bp, 14 predicted proteins | sample ArcticOcean_MG_C_6_FD_89690 | JGI IMG/M metagenome (GOLD analysis project Ga0115000, IMG submission 89690) | Marine microbial communities from western Arctic Ocean - ArcticOcean_MG_CB8_128 | ecosystem: Environmental > Aquatic > Marine > Oceanic | place: Arctic Ocean: Canada Basin | collected... | reverse complement strand
TTTTCATTTATTTTTAATGAACTATTTTTGGCTTAAGACCCATTGAGCTTAAAGCTGAACCTTTATCTTCATCTTCAACTTTTAAATCTTCTTTGTTGCTTGGGTATATATTCTTATTTATTAAATTTTCTATTTCCTCACCAGAAAGAGTTTCGTAAGTTAAAAGAGCTTTTGCCAATTTATGTAAGTCCTCAATTTTTTCAGTTAAGACTGTTCTTGCTCTTTCATAACCTTTATCTACAATTTTTCTAATTTCTGAATCTACTTTTTTTGAAGTTTCTTCAGACATATTTTGAGTCCTTGCAACAGATCTACCCAAAAATACCTCTTCTTCATTTGAACCATAAGCAACTGGTCCCAACTCTTTACTAAGGCCTGCTTGCATTACCATGGCTCTTGCTCTTTGAGTTGCTTGCTCAATATCACTAGACGCACCAGTTGTAACCTTATCTTCACCAAAAATAATTTCTTCCGCTACTCTTCCGCCCATAGCTATGGCTAATTGAGCATGAAGCTGTTCTCTTGTTTGAGATATTTGATCTCTCTCAGGTAGCTGCATAACCATTCCTAGGGCGCGTCCTCTTGGAATAATTGTTGCTTTATGAATGGGGTGTGCAGCATTTTCATTAATAGTTACTATTGCGTGACCTGCTTCGTGATATGCGGTTAGAGTTTTTTCTTCCTCTGTCATTACCATAGATCTTCTTTCAGAACCCATCATCACTTTATCTCTAGCATCTTCAAATTCATCTAGGGTAACTATTCTTTTATTTTTTCTTGCCGCAAGTAATGCAGCTTCATTAACTATATTTGCTAAATCTGCTCCAGAAAAACCTGGGGTTCCTCTTGCTACAGTTCTTAAATTTACATCTGGTGCCATTTTAATTTTTTTAACATGCACCTTTAATATTTTTTCTCTTCCAATAATATCTGGGAGTCCAACTACTACCTGTCTGTCAAATCTACCTGGTCTTAATAGGGCTGGATCTAATACATCAGGTCTATTTGTAGCTGCAATAATTATTACCCCTTCGTTAGTTTCAAAACCATCCATCTCGACTAGTAATTGGTTTAAAGTTTGTTCTCTTTCATCATTTCCACCACCTAAACCAGCGCCTCTGCTTCTTCCTACTGCATCTATTTCATCAATAAAAATAATACAGGGAGAATTCTTTTTACCTTGCTCAAACATATCTCTAACTCTTGAAGCGCCAACACCAACAAACATTTCAACAAAATCTGAACCTGATATAGTAAAGAAAGGAACTTCCGCTTCTCCAGCTATTGCTCTTGCTAGCAAAGTTTTACCTGTTCCGGGTTGACCAACTAATAAGCATCCTCTTGGTATCTTTCCACCAAGTCTACTAAATTTTTTTGGATCTTTTAGAAATTGAACAACTTCCTCAACTTCTTCTTTTGCTTCTTCAACACCAGCAACGTCATCAAATGTCACCTTGCCTTTTAATTCGTTCATCAACTTAGCTTTAGATTTACCAAATCCCATTGCCCCACCTTTTCCACCTTGCATTTGTCTCATAAAAAAAATCCAGACGGCAATTAGTAGTAACATCGGAAACCATGATAATAAAACTCCAAAAAGTGATGGCATTTTGTCTTCAAGTGGAGCGGCCGAAATACTCACACCTTTACTAGATAATTTTTCAATTAAGTTTGGATAGTTTGGTGAGTAAGTCGAAAAAGAATTTCCATTAGCAAGAATACCTCTTATTTTATTTCCTTGTATATCTACTTTTACAACACCACCATTATCAACTTCAGTTAGAAATTCTGAAAATATGATTGAATTATTTTTACCCACATTAGCCTGAGGGTTTTTAAACATATTATAAAGGCCAATTGTTAAAAAAACAATTGCAGCCCACATTGCTAAATTTTTTATGTTCATGCCTATAAGATAATAATTTTTATAAATTAAACAAGTGTCAAATTGCTACAAAATTTAGACTTAATGCTAATTTTCTTTAGTTATTAATATAGTTTTATTTATTCTATCAATAAAGCACCCTCCTAGAGTAACTTTTGAAAATGATTTTGTATTAATTCCTTTAATTAATTCATTGACACTTTTGCCTCTTACTGGATAATATTTTTTTCCTACCATTTGTATAGCTTTTGTTAAAGATCTAAAGATTATCTCATGTGATTGATCAAAAAAATTTTGATTTAAAATATAAGTATTTTTTTTTTTTAAAAAAATTGCATTCTCCTTCAAATTTCTACTTAAATAGAATTTAATTGATCTATCTGAGTCCTTTAAGTTGTTAATAGTTAGTATAAATTTTTTTTTATCCAAACCTTCTTTTTCCAATGATTGTAGTAAATTTCTAATTCTAGTTCTCTTAAACTCTTCATTTACATTTGAGGGATCTTTAATAAAAAAATTAAATATTTTTTTAGCAATGTAGGTTAAATCTTTTTTTTCTACGTCTAATAGCGGTCTTATAATATTTAAATTTTGATCTTTATATTTGGTTTTTTTATTAAATGAAACTAACCCATTTAACCCACTGCCTCTAACGATTCTAATTAAAAAATTTTCAGACAAATCATCTAGATGATGTCCTAATAATAAATTTTTAATTTTATTTTTTCTGCACTCGTTTACTAATAATGAATATCTCTTATCTCTAGCCAATGCTTGCGTATTTTTTGATGGTTTTTTCCCATTCCAAGGTAAAATTTTACAATCAATATTAATCTTTTTTAAAACATTTCTTACAGTTTTTGCTTCAGAAGAAGAGTCTTTTCTTAGTTTATGATCGACTATAAAGTATTTAACCTTAGCTTGATTTTTTAATGAATAACACTTAGCTAAAAAGGCTAATGCTAGGCTATCTGGACCACCAGAAACAGCTACTGCAATACTTTCTTTACCCTCTAAAGAGGTTGAAAATATTTTAAATATTTTTAATAATTTTTTATTTTTAAGATAACTAAAGATTTTTTTATAAGTTTTGTTTTTTGCACTCAAATTTTTTAGATTCATACTTTGCTTTTTGAAGTACAGATTGATTTGCTTTAGGGTATTGTTTTTCAACACCTTCAATCATTTTACAACCTTGTTCTTTTTCTCCTATCTGAACCATTGATACACCAAGTTTTAACAAATTTATAGGAGCCTTCTTACCTTTTGGATATTTTTGATACCCCTCAAGATAGGCGGAAGCTGCATCTGTATAAAGCTGTCTAATTCTAAATGTTTCTGCATACCAATATTGAGCATTGCCTGCTAGCTTGTGTTCTGAATTAGTTAGAACAAATTCTCTAAACGCTCTTTCAGCAGTACTATAATCTCCTACTTTTAAAAAACTAGTAGCAAATTCGTATTGTTTTTCTGGCGTTTCATTAGGAAGTATTTTTTGTTCTGTCTCAAATATTTCGGTGACTATTGTTGCTGTAGTATCTACCGATTGTATTTGTTGAGATGTTTCATCATTTTCTGTATCCTTATATGAAATTGATCCCAAATCTTGAGGCAGAGAAGAACCTGGTAAATTTTTTTTTAACTGCTCATCTTTTTTAAGGTTTACTTTTTGATTTCCCTCTCCTGAGGATAAAAAATTTTCAATATCTCGGAATCTTATTTGATTATCAGCTTGAACTTTGGAGAGTCTATTTGACACTTTGTCTAATTTAAAGTTTATTTCTTCAAATTTATTTGTAAGTTCTTGAAATTGATTTTCAATTTCTGATAACTTTAATAAGTGTCTTGTAAGAACATCTTCTGAATTTTTGCCAAGAGTATTCTTGTTATTAAAACTCTCCATATTAATGGATTTTGAGTAGATTGCTTTTTCAAGAGTCTTTATATCTTTTTGAATTAATTCTATGATTTCTTTTAAGTTGTGGTTGTCTGCAAAAGAAGTGCTAGCAAACAAAATAAAAATTAACGTTAATTTGAGTTTAATTATTTTTTTATAATTGAACATGATTTTATCAGTAATAATTATAAAGATGGCAAAAAAAAGACCCTATACAAAAACGTAATAGGGTCTTTTTTATAAAATTTTAAACTAGTTAGCTTTAACTGTAACTGATCTTCTGTTTTTTGACCAAGCCAGGGGATTAGATCCTGAGTCTACTGGTCTCTCTTTACCATAACTTAATACTGAAATTCTGTCTGAAGATATTCCATAAGTCATTAAATAATCTTTTGCTGAATTAGCTCTTCTTTCACCCAATGCTAAGTTGTACTCTCTTGTACCTCTTTCATCTGCATGACCTTCTAACACAACACTAAATTTCGAATTTTTTCTCAACCAACCAGCTTGTTTTCTTAAAGTCTCTCTTGAAGCAGTTGTTAGTACTGTTTCATTTGTTGCAAAGAAAACTCTATCTGGAACACCAGATGCTAGATATTCAACTGAATCAGATCCTGTATAAACATCACTTTGAATTTGTCCTGTTGTTGTTTTTTTTTGTGTTGCACAAGCTGACAAGACTAGACTTGCTATTAAAACTAAAATTCCATTTTTTAAAATCTTACTTAAGTTCATGATTTCTCCTTGATCTTATTATTGTAATTCATTATTTTTTTCATATTTAATTAAACCTTTCAAGTTAAAAATCAACATAATTTAGCATTAGTTGTTTAATAATGATGACCAAGATGGGTCAGACGCATCTGTCATGGTTTCAACCATTTTTTCATTATATCCAGTCAAGTCTATTGACCATAATTTAGCTGAAAAACCTTCTCCTTTTGAGTTAGTCTTTGTTTCTCTGTAAAAAATTAAAACTCTTCCATTTGGGGACCAGGATGGGGCTTCTTGATAAAAATTTTCAGTCAAAAGTCTTTCACCTGTTCCATCTGTTCTCATTACGCCTATATAAAATTTACCTTTATGTAATTTGGTAAATGCGATTAAATCTCCTCTAGGTGACCACACTGGTGTTCCGTACAAACCATTTCCAAATGTGATTCTTTTAACATTTTTTCCGTTACTATTCATTACATAAATTTGCTGATACCCACTTCTGTCAGAGTTAAAAGTAATAAATTTTCCATCTGGGGAAAATGATGGAGAGGTATCAATTGAAGGGTGATTGGTAATTCTTTCAACAATTCTATTTTCAAGATCCATAGTATAAATATCAGAATTTCCATCTTTAGCAAAACTCATAATAATTTTTTTTCCATCTGGAGAAAATCTGGGTGCAAATGTCATGCCTGGAAAATCACCAACCACCTCTTGCATGCCAGTTTCAATATCCAGCAAATAAACTCTTGGCAAGTTTTTAAAATAAGAAAGATATGTAACCATTTGGTTGGTTGGGCTAAACCGTGGTGTTAAAACTAGTTCATTACCTAGTGTCAAAAATTTATTATTAAATCCATCCTGATCCATAATTGCTAATTTTTTAATTCTATTAGTTTTTAGTCCTTCTTCGGCAACATAAATTATTCTAGTGTCAAAATAACCTGTTTCACCAGTTAAGCGTTCATAAACTTTATCAGTTATTATATGACCAACTCTTCTCCAATTGCTTGGTACGGTTGTAAAAGCTAATGCCATCATTTCTTTTCCTGCTAGAACATCCCATAGCCTAAACTCAACTCTTAACTTTTTATCAACAAAAGTAACTTTGCCAGTTATTAAGGCTTGTGCTTTTATTAAATTCCAATCTTCAAATCTTGGTTTTAAATTTGCAATATCTGGTTTTTGAAGAAATGCATCTTTGTTAAGTGGATTAAATAAACCAGACTGTTTTAAATTATTTTCAACCACTATTGCTATCTCAGAACCAATATTTTCTTTTTTTAAGATTTTTTTAAAACTTTCTCTTGATTCTTCATCTATAGATAAGGGTGAAACTGCAACAGGAAGTGGGTTTAGGTTCCCCCTAGTAATGTCAACTTCAATTAATGCAAAAGCTTTAAGGGGCAGCAAAACTATCAATATAAAAAAGTATCTCAATAACATTTTATCCTTCTAACATTTCTCGCGCATCAAAATTTAGTTGTAATTCTTTCCACTTTTCATACCCTTTGCTGGGCACTCTAAGAGGTTGGCAAAGCTTTATAGCTCTTAATGCACTCTCAGCTAAAACTTTATAAAATCCTTGACCAGGTTTATTCATTCTAGCATGGTCTAGAATCTCAGACCTTATAATAGAACCATCTGGTTTTAATTGTAACTTAATTCTTACTAATAAATTTTCATTGTATGGCAATCCTAGAGGAATACTCCAGCAACCAAAAATTTGAGCTTTTAAAGCATCCTCTTCACTTAGAGACAGACCTGGAGAATCAATATTTTTATCCTGATCTTGGGTGATTTTATCTAATTTTTTAGTTGTTTTGGCGCTTTCTATTTTTGATTTATCAATTAAAGCAGCAACATTATTTGGGTCAAACAAATTTTTTTTTTCAAATTCTGAAACCTGTTTAATTTCAGTTTCTATTTTTTCAGGATTTTGCTTTTTATCTTTAATTTTTTCTATTTTTTTAATTTTTTCATTAGGTGGTGGAATTGAGTCTGGTTTTTCTTTTTTTACCATTTTTGGTGGGGCTTGTTCAGAAACTAGTTTTTTTTCTTTTTCTTTAATTTCCTCAATTATTTTTTTTGCTTTGAGAGCAAAAGGAATATTAGTTTTGTCAGTGATTTGAATAAGTTCAACTGAAACAATTGGAGGAAGGTTAATTGGTTTTTTGGCTAAAAATGGCAAACTCATAGCTGTAATTATAACAAGCATGGTATGAAGTCCAAAAGAAATAACAATATTTCTATTCACTTTTTACCTCTCTTTATATGGTTCAGAAATTAATGCTACTTTGGTAAAACCAGAACCAGATAGCATTCCCATTATTTCTAAAACTCTGCCGTAATTTATTGACTTATCACCTCTTACATAAATTCTTGTATCAGTTCTATTTTTAGATACTGCTAAAATTTTTGCTATTATTTTATCGTACTCAACTTTAGACTCTTGAATAAAGATTTCTCCTTTGGAATTAATAGACAAAGTTAATGGTTCTAATTCCTCAGGTAATGAATCGGCCGAACTTTCTGGTAAATCTACCTGCACTCCGACTGTCAGCAATGGTGCTGTTACCATAAAAATAATTAATAATACCAACATTACATCCACAAAAGGTGTAACATTAATTTCACTCATAGGTTCTTTTGTTGAACGGTTGAGTTTAAAGGCCATATTAAATTATTGATAAAAATCTTTTAGAAAAATTTTCTAATTTTTGTGAATATTTTTTTGAATCGTTATTGAATTTATTGTATGCAACGACTGCTGGAATTGCAGCCAATAATCCTAATGCCGTAGCAAACAAAGCCTCTGCTATTCCAGGTGCTACAATTGCTAAACTTGTGTTTCTTGAGATTGCAATCGACTGAAATGAATTCATTATTCCCCAGACAGTTCCAAACAAGCCTATAAAAGGAGCTGTTGATCCAACTGTTGCTAAAAAAGTAAAGCTCTTTTCAAGTCTTACCATTTGTTTTTCAATATTAACCTCAAGCATGTTACTCATTCTCTCATTAAGGTTAGATTTATTTTTTGCTTTTAATAAAGTTTGCATAGAGTCTTTAAATAATAATGCCATCGGGTCTTCTAGATTGGCTGGTAAATTATTGTAAAAAGTTTCTGCTGATTTTGATTTCCAAAATTTTTCTTCGAACTCTTCAGATTCTTTGTTGATTTTTTTAAATAGTTTAAATTTTTCAATAATGATTGCCCATGAATAAATAGAGCAACCAATTAACATAAGTATTACAGCTTTTACAACAAAGTCAGCTCTAATAAATAAGCTTAATAATGAGAAATCAGTATTTGACGCTAAACCTACTGCTTGAGATGTTATATCAGCTTCCATAATTAAGATTTCACACTTAAATGTGTCATGAATTTGACCTTATTAGACTTATTTACTCTTCTAATTTATAGGTTTCATAATAAAAACTAGCAATCAAGATTGCATCTGCTTTGTTAGAATCTTTTTTTCTAGATAATTCTGATGAAAAATATGGAAAAACTTCAATTGCTTTAGTTCTACTGGCATCTTTCTCAGAATTAATAAGATTAAAATATTTTTTCCATTTTGCTGGTCTCACAAAATACATTGGTAATTGCATCGCAGAACATATTCCCTTTAAAATTCCAAATGATTGACCAAAATTAAACATGCTTGTTACTCCTTGGCCAGGCATAGCTGAAACTTGCTCGATAATTACTTTAATATTCTCTTTTCTTATATTATTGATTCTTGAAGAAATTTCATGGAATACTTGAGCACCATTAACCTGTTTTTTATTTTTTTTACCCTCAGGCATATTTGGCATTTCAACTACATCAATTATTTTTCCTTCCTGAAAAAAACAGATTGAACCTGTTATGCCTGGATCAATTCCAATTATAAGCATTAATTATTCCCAAAATTTATATTTGAGTAGACATTTTGAACATCATCATCATCTTCAAGTGTTTCTAAAAATTCAATCGCAGCTTCCACCCTATCTTTTGCAACATCAACACTATTTAAGGGCACCCACTCAATTTCTGTTGAAATAAAATTTGCAATTGTTTTTTCTAAATTTTTTTTTACGTTATAAATTTCATTCATTACACATTGAATCTCATGATAATCGTCGTGTGAAATGCAATCATCTGCTCCTGACTCAATTGCTAGTTCAAGAATTTGTTCGTCAGATATTTCCTTTTTATCAATCTTAATAATACCCAGCTGATTAAAATTATGTGATGCCGAACCCTGTGTTCCTAAGTTTCCACCACTTTTTACAAATATATTTCTTACATTAGAGGCAGTTCTATTTTTATTGTCAGTTAATGCCTCTACAATCACAGCTATTTTATCTGGTCCAAAACCCTCATATCTTAAATTCTCATAAGTAGTTTCTGTATTGGTAGATGATTTAGCAACAGCTCTTTCAATATTATCTTTCGGCATGTTAGCTGACTTTGCAGCTTGAATTGCAGATCTAAGTCTTGGATTCATGTCAGGGTCTTTTTCGCCTAATTTTGCCGCTACACTAATTTCTTTTGACAATTTAGAAAATATTTTAGACCTTTGCTTGTCAGCCTTACCTTTGGAATGTTTTATACTTGCCCACTTTGAGTGACCTGACATAATAATTAGTGAGAATTTTTTAATTCTCCTCCATATGTAAAATTTTCTATATTCTTTGCTAAACCTGTTTCTATATCACATTCAACAATCACACCACACAAAGTAGCCTCTCCAATAGCTGGAAAATGTTTGGTAGAATTTCTTTTTAAAAATCTATTTATTGAATTATCTTTATCCATACCAATTACAGAATCGTAATCTCCACACATACCCGCATCCGTCTGATAGGCTGTACCACCTTTTAGTACTCGCGTATCATTAGTTGGAATATGAGTGTGCGTACCAACCACTAATGTGGCCCTACCATCAAAAAAATGTCCCATAGCAGCTTTTTCACTCGTTATCTCTCCATGAAAATCAACTAATAAAAAATCATAATCTTCTTTTAACTTATATTTTTTCATAAATTTTTCAGCTTCTTCAAATACATCTTCACATTTTTTCATATAAACATTTCCCATCAAGTTTAACACACCTACATTCATGTTGTTTTTGGCAGTAAATATCCCAAATCCTTTTCCAGGGGAAGGTTCGAATAAGTTTTTAGGTCTCAGAAGTCTATTTTCTTTTTCAATGTGAGACATTGTTTCTTTTTGATCCCATACATGATTTCCTGTCGTAATTACATCAACTCCACAATTAAAAAAATCTTTACAAATCTCCTCCGTAAGTCCTACACCTGAGTCTGCTGCATTTTCACCATTGACAACAACGAAGTCAATTTTTTTATCTTTAATTTTTGAAAGCAAATTATTCAAAACCATTGAACGACCAGAAACACCAACCACATCACCTAAAAAAAGTATTTTCATTTTATAATATATTTATTTGTTACAATATAATCTATTTTTTGATCATGTATATTAGTGGGCACTTTATCTATTTTTTGAACTGAAAGCGCTAAGCCTATTTTAATAATTTTTTTTTTTTTAGAAAATTTTTTGATCAATCTATCATAATATCCACCTCCATATCCAAGTCTGTTTAAATTTTTATCGAATGCCACTAAAGGTATTAATAAAACATCTGGATAAACAATTTTTTTAGTTTCTGGTTCAGGTATTCCATATTTATTTATTTTTAACAAATCAGAAAATGACCATTTGTAAAAATTCATCTGAAATTTTTTTTTAATTACTGGTAAGGAAATATCAAAATTTTTTTTTTCAAATCTTTTAAGTAACAATAGGTCATCCACCTCAAAATTCACAGGATAATACCCACCTATAATTCCTTTGATGATTTTTTCTTTCTTAAGAATTTTTAAAATTTGACTAAAATTAATTTGAATATTTTTTGTATTATTTTTTTCTCTAATTCTAAGAATTTTCTTTCTTAATTTTGATTTCAACACAAGTCTACTGAACTGGGTTTTCTAAGTTTGCTTTTTCTACAAAATTTTCAATTTCATCTGTGGCTTCTTCTATTATTTTTTCGTAATCATTTTTATTCTTTTCTATTTCTTTTTTAAAATCTTCTTGATCTTGAGATAACCGTTTTATCTCCTCTTCTTTTTTTTCTTTATAGTCATAAACCAAAGATCTTAACTCTCTAAATTTATCTGACAGATTTTTAAATTCAGTTTTTTTTTGATCTACTTTTTTTTTTGTTTCAAAGTATTCATCCATTACTTGAACAGAAGTAATCAATAAAAGTTTATTCTCACCTATATTTCCTAGATTATTTTTTAGATCACTAAACTTCTGATTAATGTGAGTTAGCAATTCCTCTAAATGCTCTTCTTGCCCATCATCGCAGGCTAAAAGAAAGTCTTTTCCATTAAATTTAATGTTTACATTTGCCATTTGTCTATTTCTCCTAATAAAGTATCTGTTTCTTGATTTAATTCATCTATTTTTTCTGAAAATTCTGTCTCTTTTTTTTGTTCATCTATTTTTTGCTGATTAATATCCTCTAATTTTTGATTAAGAGCCCTATGTTCACTTACCAAATTTTGATATTGTTTTTCAATTTCCTTTTTTTCAATTTCTAATTGATTTTTTTGCGAATTTAAATTTTCTAAGTTACTCTTTAAGGTTGGATTTTGTAAATTCAAACTCTTTAATTTATTAAGGACAAAACTAAGCTTTTTTTCTTTTTCACTGTCAATTTTCATATATATATATTTATATTATTAAATTGAGTCATCTAAGTCTAGATAGGATATTTTGAACAAACTGCATAAAGATTTATCAAACGCAATACGGTTTTTATCAATAGATGCTGTTCAAAAGGCAAATTCAGGCCACCCTGGTATGCCCATGGGGATGGCTGATGTGGTAACAGTTTTATTTAAAAATTTTCTCAGATTTAATCCAAAAAATCCAAATTGGCTTAATCGTGATAGATTTGTTTTGTCTGCGGGTCACGGATCTATGCTTCTTTATTCTCTATTGCACCTGACTGGATACAAGAACATCTCTTTGAAGGATATTAAAAATTTTAGACAATTAAAATCTGTTTGTGCGGGGCATCCCGAGTATCATCCTGGTAGCGGAATTGAAACAACAACTGGCCCTCTTGGACAAGGTATTGCTAACTCAGTTGGATTAGCTATTGCTGAAGAAATTTTAAAAGAAAAACTAAGTAAGGAAATAATAAATCATAAGACTTATGTTATAGCTGGAGACGGTTGTTTAATGGAAGGCATCAGTCATGAAGCAATGAGTTTAGCTGGGCATTTAAAATTAAAAAACTTAATAATGCTTTTTGATAATAACTCAATATCGATAGATGGACCAACTAGCTTAGCAGTTTCAGATAATTTCAAAAAGAGATTTGAGAGTTATGGCTGGGATTACATTCTAATTAACGGTCATAATGAAAAAGAAATTTTTACAGCACTAAAAAAAGTTCAGAATGCAAAAAAACCTACTGTAATCTCTTGTAAAACAAAAATTGGTTATGGCTCACCAAATAAGTCAGGCAAAGCCTCTTCACATGGAAGTCCTATTGGTGTAGATGAGATTAAGCTAGTTCGAAAAGTGCTAGATTGGAAGCACAAGCCTTTTGAAGTTCCTAAGAATATTTTAAATGAATGGAAAAAAATTGGTAACAAAGGTGCAAAACTTGAGTCTACATGGAACAAAGTTTATAAAAAAAAAGGGAGGGTTGTAGATAAAGTCTTCAAAAATAATTTCTCTAAAGCTTTAATATCTGAAAAAAAAAATTCTATTAAAGAAAAAAAAAGCTTAGCTTCGCGTAAGGCTTCTGAGTTAACTTTAAATGCGCTTACTAAGGAAAATAATACTTTAATTGGTGGTTCAGCTGACTTAGCTGGATCTAATAACACTAAAACAAAACATCATAACGTTATTAGACCTGCTAATTTTAACGGTAATTATATTCACTATGGCGTTCGAGAACACGCAATGTCTGGAATAATGAATGGACTAGCACTTCATAGTAAATTTATTCCTTATGGTGGTACGTTCTTAATATTTTCAGATTACTGCAAACCTTCAATTCGATTGTCAGCATTAATGGGACTACGGGTTATTTATGTAATGACCCATGATTCAATCGGTTTGGGTGAAGATGGGCCAACACACCAACCAATCGAACAGTTATCTGGATTAAGATCTATACCTAACTTAAACGTGTTTAGACCTGCAGACAGAATGGAAACTATTGAATGTTGGGAAGTAGCGTTAAAAGATTCAGG
>Ga0115000_10003681_pt1 | contig 12792 bp, 5 predicted proteins | sample ArcticOcean_MG_C_6_FD_89690 | JGI IMG/M metagenome (GOLD analysis project Ga0115000, IMG submission 89690) | Marine microbial communities from western Arctic Ocean - ArcticOcean_MG_CB8_128 | ecosystem: Environmental > Aquatic > Marine > Oceanic | place: Arctic Ocean: Canada Basin | collected... | reverse complement strand
TGGTTACCATAGTATGGGTTGTAATAAGGTTGATAGTATGGTCTACTATATACAGGATAGAAATTAATGTATTGATTAGGTCTTATCTTATCAATAGCAACTAGTATTGTATCTCCTTCCATTGTTACAGCAACTACATGACTAGCAACAGGTTGTTTTGTGTATGTTCCGCAACTAGCTACAATAGCAATTAGCGCAATAAGGGCAATTTTCCATAATTTCATATTTTGTTGTTTATAATGTTATTTTTTCTTTTTTCTTTTTACACAATTGTTTACCATTTTTATCTTCCCGTTCTTGTCTCTTTTTCCACTAGGAGATTTCTTTTTACCTTTAGCTACATAACCTTTCCAGCAACTAGGTTTTTTCATTACTTTTTTTAATAATGGTGATTGTAACATAATTATTTTTTAATTAATTTATTTGTTGTTTTACTAGTTGATTTACTTGTTGATTTTTTTCTATTTTTTTTAGGTTTATCTTTCTGCCATTCAAGCTCCCATTTAGCCCAACCTAAAGCATTAGCAACTCTTACCCACTCTTCATTTTCAGCGTCAGACGCATCTTTTAAGTTTTGTAATTTTCTTATACCTCTATCAAGTGGGATATTTGTTCCAGCACTAACAACTTGACCAGCAGCTAAATAAGCAGGATTATCCAGTGACCAACCTTTTTCCATTATTTCCTTTTTGTTCCAGTCCCAAGTTCTACCAGCAGATCTTAATTTGCCTATTTTAGAAGATATAGGAGGTGAAATATCTAACATTTCAATAGCAGCATCTTGAGCTTTAGCTCCTGAAGCTAGTTTCATTATAACATTTTTAAGTGTAGATATAGCAGCACCATGAAAACCAATACCTCTAAGTAGTGAATCAGCCATACCATTTACTATTCCTGTATATTTTTTGTTTTTCTTTTCCTCATCAGCTTCTTCATCATCAAATGCCATTGCAAACAAAGCTTGTTGTAAAGCATTAAATATAACGTTTTGTACAGCTCCATAATATATAATCTTAGATATATTAGTTTTGTCATCTCCTCGGCGATTCTTAAGATCACTAGCAGCTTTTTGCATTAATCGTGCATATTGAGCTGGGGTGTTTGCAAAGGCTAGTATAACACGTCCCATCGGCCCAGCTTGTTGAGCGCTAATTCTATCAGGTCTACTTGATTGTTGCGACTCTTCGGCTACTTCTCTAAAATCTTGAAAAGCTTGAGCCTCAGCTTCTGTCTGTGACATGCCACTTTTAATTAAAGATTTAACTCTATTTCTGTAAAATGTAGCACCTCCTGAAGCAATAGCAAAACTATCTGCTATTTGTGTAGGTAAAAAACCTAGTTTTAATAATTTATTTATAAATGCTTTAGCTTTGTTTTTAGATTCAGCAGCAATTTCTGCTATATCAGCTTCATTTACATTTATTTTTAAACCATTACGTCTTTGAACTAGATAATCAGAATTCATAAGCATTACTACATCACCCCAATACTGTGGTTGATTACCAAATGCGGCCGCAGCTTTCAATGGATTATTATCTGACCAGTTAACAAAATTAACCGCTGAAATAGTTTGCAACACTGCTGATCTCATATTAAAAAACATAATAGCACCAATAGATCCATTTAACCAATCTATAAATCTACCAGTTAATGTATCACCTTTAAAACCTCTATTACTACCAGTTTTCATACGACCGAGCATGTTTTCTAAAGCATTTCTATAGCCACTTCCATACGCGGCCTCTAGTTTATTCATGTTTGCTTCTGTAAAAACCTCATCAACATTATTCTGCCATTGTTTTAAATACTTAGCTCTTACAACAGTATTCAAACCAGTTAGTAAATCTGTAGTTATAGTACCAGCTAACCAACTATCTCCAGGTTTAGGATAACCATTATCTTTATTTATAGCTATTAATTCATTAGCAAATAATTGTAAGTTTTTATCAGCACCAACAAAATCTTCTAATATTTTTTGATCAGCTTTAGATAAGCCTGGAACTTGCATACCCTGCTGACCCCATGTGTAAACCCTAATAGCATTACCTACAGTATAAGGCTCACCAGGTATTTTTTTATTTAAATCTTTAGGACTAACACCTAATAATTTTTTTAAACCTTTAAAGTCATTGGCTAAAGAAACTTGAGCGTTTGATATATCTATATTAGCTCTTGCAAAAGGATCTAAAAAGTTTTTCTTAACCCAAGCAATTGTAGAATCACCTTGCTTTCCTTTGCCAGCAAAATATCTAGTTAAACCTACAAAATCTTGAGCGGATGGCGGTATACCTGCCCAATCCCAGTTTCCTTTATCAGCACCTACTGCTCTAGCTTTAGTTTGACCATACTGTTTTTCAGTGCCAATACTTGTAGCTTTTTCTATTATATCGTTAAAGTCTTTATTAAGATCTTGTGATTCACTAAATTTTAACCTTGCTTCTTGAGCTTCAGTATCTAAACGCTCCATTTCTGTTATTACATTTTGGTTTGTATCAGATTTAGCAAATTTTATATTTTTAGGTAATAATTTTTCATTAAATATTTTTGCTTGTGATTCTGAGTTTTTTAAAGCTGGAGTTGTAGGGTTTCCTTGTGAGTTTATTCCCAGTTGATCTCCAAAAGTTCTATCATTAGTAAACATTAAAGACTCTGGATTAATACCACCTTTAATAGCAGATACTTGATCGTTAAAATATCTTTGCCACCAAGAGTTTTCAGCTAAATTCCAACCTTTTGGCATTCTAGTTGTTAACCCTGCTGTTTTAAGCTTAGCATCCATGCTAGCGTCTAAAGCAATTAGCTTATAATTATCCATAACAGCTCTATAAGCCGCTTTAAAATTACCACCAGACAAGGAAACATCTAATAAGTATAAATAAGCTGCAGTAGCAGGCATAGCATGCTCCCATTCATATAGTTTTTTACCGTTACCTTTAGGGTTTGTTGACCACCCAACCATTTCAGCACCTAGTCTATGAAAGTGTTTAGTATCATTACCTACTAATTTTAAAAAACTAGCTATAGGTATTGCAGAGCTTTTATTATCAGCTATTTGTTTGTTTATTCTTTCCCATACAACTTTATGTATTTTACCGTGCTTATTGTTAAATCTCTCTATATCTCCATTATCATTTTTAGCTTTAATTTGAGCCGCAGAGTTTCCAAAAGCAGTTTTGTATGGAGGTCTTGTATAGTTATCAACGCCATCAATTTTATTTCCAAAATTATTAGAATTTCTTAATGTATTTACTTGAGCTTTATAATATTTAGCGTGGGCATCACCATTTTTTAATCTTTGTTTTAATATTTTTATTTTTGCTGGATCTGTTTCTTTTTTAATTACAACTTCTCCTTTTTTATTAACTGTACCGTTTAGTTTATTTTTAATAGACGTTTTATCTGGAAAAGCTATTCTACTACTAGGCGTGAATACACTACCTGTTTTTCCAAAGAAAAAAGCTTTAGGACCTAGTGGTAAAACAAATATGTCTAAATTTTCAACATAATTATCAACACCAGTTTTAGTTGTTAAATCATCAATTTGCAACGGATTACCATCTTTGTCATTGTAAGACTGTAATAAAGCACCTGCTCCTTTTGTTTCTAATTCAAAGGTAGGTCTATCTAAAATACCTGTCCCATCTTTGTTAGTTAAAGTTTCACTAAACTTAAAATCAACCTCTCTATCAACAGCTTCACTAACTTTCTTTTGTGTCACTGTTGGGTTGGCAAGTTTCATTTTTTCAACCACATCAGCTCTTTTAATAATTTGTGGTGTAGCATCTTTAGCAAATTCCACTGCTAATGTCTCTGCTAAAGCATCTTTTCTTGTGCCTTTAGTAGAATCCTTAACATCTCTACCTAAAAAATAACTTATAAATTGAGCTTTTACTATTTTCTTTTTTTCAAAAACAGCATTACCTTGACCTGTGTCCTCTCTAGCTTGTTTACCATCTTTGCCCTCAACTCTTGTAAAAAAAGGAGCAAATCTTTTATTTATAACACTTTGAGGTATAGCTTCTATAATTGTTTCAAAATTGTCTCTTAAAAAAGTTTCATAACTATCTTTAGTACCCATCATGTTTTTAAACTTTTTAAACAATAAAGTTTTATAAGAATCTGTTAAAGCTTTTTTAAACTTTGGTGATTCTGCTGGTGGCAACCTAGTGCCAAATATTTTAACAACAGCATCTTCTATTTCCGCTTTTAACTCTGGAGTTATTTTAATTTGTTGCCTTAAACTTATTCTAGGTTTTTTAGGTTTATCAATTTTTTCTGGTTTTTTCTCGGTTATTTTTTCCGTAGTAGTATCAGTAACGCCTCTAGCTGTGCTAATATCTTGTGTAAATTCTTTTGTAACTATAGTTTCTGCACCTTCAATATATCTTTTAAAGCCTGTCTTGGTTGAAAAAGAATTATTTATGTAACCAGACAAAGGCGCAACTGTTTCTCCTGCTGCTTTTTTATCCTTAACATACTTTGGATAACTTTTTACAACTTCTAACATACCTCTTTTACCTGTAAGTATTTGATCCTCTACAAGTTTTTGATCAAAGCTAGGTCGATCTCTAAATCTTTGAGCCAAACCTTTAGCAGTAGGTTGCAGTAGTTTTAATATTTGTTGTTCAGATTCTTGGTTTAAACCCTGTGTAGCATAAATATCATTTACTTTATTAGAATCTTTTATAGATAATGAAAATTTGTTTTCAGGATCTACCTGCGTAGAGTCCTTAACTTTTAAATCACTTTCTTGTATAGCTTCTATGTCAGCAATTTTTAATTCTCCTTTACTAAGTTTTGCAGACAATGTTGTTAAAAATTCGATAATATCGACATCACCTTTTAAATTAAATCCAGAGGTTTCACCAGTAGCTTTTTTAAGAGCAGGATTAATACCTTGTGCTATAATAGCTAATAAACCTTTATTGTTTTCAGCTTCTAAATTCATTCTAGGTATTTCCTCTAAAAACTCCGTTAATACTTCATCAAATTTCCCTGCTTGAATCTGAGGACCTACTCTTTGCATTAATCTTCTATATGCTGGTTGATTGTTTTTAGCTAAATAATCTATTATAGTTTTAGCCATGGGAATAAAAGCAAAAGGTTTTTCACTTATACCCTCTGTAAATAAAATGTGTCCTATTTCATGTGTACCGGTTAACGTTTTACCATTAGCTAAAGCGTTTTCTTCGGCAATAACAATATCATAAACAGTTTTACCATCATTAGTTTCTGTTAAAAAGTTAGATCCATTAACACTTCCTCTATTTATACCTTTTGTAAATTTATCTATAGCTTTTTTAGCTTGTTCTTCTGTTAATTTGTTGTTAGGATCAGCAACTCTTTTGTTTAAAGCTTCCGTAAAATCTTTAATAGCATCAGCTTTTGTTTTAGAAACAATGTAACTAGCAGAAATTCCTTTTTTATTTAACTTGTTTAAGACTTTTTTATCTTTTTTAATGTTTTTATTAAAAGTTTCTACTTGCCAAAGTTTTTCAGCTCTTTTTTTAACATCTAAAGGTTTTGTAGTAGATCCTTCACTTTGTAACTCTTTTTTAGCTTGATCTAAATATCTTGCTTTTTCTTTTTTATCTAATAAATCTATATTAACCGTATAATCTGTTCTAAATTGATTACGAGCTACCTCTAAGCCATCAAAATTATTTTTTAAATCTTTTAATAATATATCTTTTTCAATTTTACTTATTTTGTTATTCTTAAAATCATCAATAACATTTTCAGCTTCTGTTCTTAATTTTTCTTGTTCTATTGTTGCTGATTTAAATAATTCAAAGCCTATAGGGGTAATGTTTGCAGAAACTTTAGCTTCAAGATTCCCAACTAAATCATATATTTCACCATCTAATTGTTTTATTTTTTCGTTTAAAACTTTAAAACTATTAGTTCTTTTATCCATACCAACATTTCCATTACTTATCTCAGTAACAGAACCATCTGCATTTTCAATATTTCTAGAACCATATCCTATATCGTATAATTCGTTTCTTTCTTTTACTTTATCTCTTACTAATTTTGAAGTGTTGTAATCTGAAAAAGGTTTTAATGCTAATCCAGCTACAGTAGGCATTGCTGAAAATTGAAAACCTAAAACTCCACCAGTAAATGCTGCGTGGCCAACTCCGTCAAATATTTGGCTTGGCTTTTTAGCACCTCTAGCTATATCAATACCGTTTTGAACAGCAACAGTTAGTCCTTCTGTTACAGCTTCTAAAGGAGAATCTTTTAAAACTGCTACACCTAAACGATTAACAACATAATTATTAATTCCTACATTTGTTAAAGTTCTTTTACCTACTTCTCCAGCTGCTTTAAAACCTCTATTAAATATTTTCATAGTAGGCATAGCTCCTAATCCAACTTCAGCAGCAGCAAAACCAAAAGCAACACCTGCTTTATGGAAAACAGATTGTTCTGTGCCGTAAAATTCTTCTTCTTTTTCTAAAACTCTTCTTTGTTGTTCATAGCTTCCTAAACCAATACCGCTAAACCCTGGAATTTTTCCCAAAGCAAGCATATATAATATACCAGCTTGTCCAACAGTTTCTTGAGCAATAAAAGTTCCCATGTTTTCACGGCTGTCAAATGCGTTTTCAAAAGTAATTGGCGTTACAGCATATTTTTCTCTTATTTGTTCTTTTCTTTTGTCAGAAATTTCTCCAGTATAATCTGCAAACTTTTCTAAGCTAGGTGTTTTAACTCCATACACTAATTCAGCAAAATCTCCTAATACTCTAGCGCTTCCACCTATAGCATCTAAACCAGCTATACCAATGTTTACCCCAACCTCTTCAAGCATTTTTTTAGAAAGAGAATATTCTTGTTTTAAAAATTTTAATTCATTTGCTCCATCTTTTAATTGAACAGGTAATTCTTCGATTTCATCATAAATACTAGTTAAAGAACCTTTTATGTCTTTATTTTCTTGAACTAAATTTTGATACAAATCATAAGTGGCTTGAGGAACTATTTTACCATTACCTAGTTTTATTGTTTGTAATTTAGCAACTTCTTCTTCATATTTACCAACTAAATTATTATATAAATCAACACTAGGTTGTGTTGGTAAATATTTTGGATTACCTAAATCTTTAATTCTTTTTTCTAAAACTTCTACATATTCATAATCTCCCAATCCCTCTAAATCAAAATTATAATCAGGATTGTTAAACTTAGAAACTATCGATTTTAAATTAAAAAAATTAGGGCTTTTAGCATATTCTTTAGATATAACTTTATACTCTTCGTTTAAACCTTTAAATTTGTTATCTTTTTTTATAAGTTCATCTACTTTAAAAGGAATTAAACTTTCTCTTTGTTCTGTAGATAAATTATCTAAATATTTCTTAGCTTTAGATTTTATTAAACCTTGTCTAGCTATATTTTTTATATTATTTTCAGCAAGAAGCTCAATTTGATCTTGTGTTGGTTCTAAATTTGGTTTTGTATTTATTCCAATTTTTCTGGATCCATTAACATTTCTTTTGCTAAAGATAATTGTTTTATATAAGGAACAAACGGTTGGTTAATCATATTACCGTCTTTATCTTTTTGAGTTCTATAAGTTAATTCATTATCTTTAAAAACCTCACCCGTAACAGGATCTCTATAATTTTTTTCCATTGCCGACTTAACTAAATCGTTTTGCGTTTCAGGATTATAGGGTTGTAACTCTGCCGAAGTTCCTTGAGGTGTAAAGTCGATAGGCTTATTTAAATTTTCCTCTTCCTCTTCACTTATCGTAATTGCATTGGAGTAATCTTTATAAAGATCTTTTGGATCTATAGAATCCAAAGAACCAGGATCCAAACTGGATGCCATATTTTGCCCTGGTGTTACAGACGCACCCGTCCCTATAACACCGTTTTCCTTTGCTGCTTCCATAAACTCTTTAGCGTCAGGAAACTCTAATTTAAAATCCTCAAGTTGATCTTCAGGAATATTGTAAATATCTTCTCCTACTTTATATTTAAATTTTTTAGGATCTATCATAGCTTATTATTCTTTATATTGATTAAACCTACTAGATTGTTTTTTAATTAAACTTTTATAATATGCATCTGATGTTTTTCCGCCATCAGCTAGATATAATCTTGCTTTTAATTTTGTAAGATTCATGCCTTTAGATTGCAGTGTAATTTCTTTACCCGCTCCTTTTACCTTCATAACTTGGCCATAATCAGAATCTTCTTTTATTATGTCAGCTGTAAAACCTAATTCCTCTATTTTATCTTTTAATCCGGCGTTAAATTTTATAGTATAACTTCCTTCAGATCCAGAAGTTTTTTGCCCTATTAAAGATAAGTTTTCAAAGCCACTTTTAAGAGTTGTTAACCTGTCGTTAGTTTCTTTTATTTCAAGTGATTTATTAGCTGTTAATTTACCTCCTTCTGTTTCCTCTTCTTTTATAAGAGATTTTACAGGTTTACCTATAGCTTGTCTTTCAGGTATGTTAGTCTCTATGTAGTTTGCTTTATAAGCTACTCTATAAATATTTTGTTCTTCGTTTGTTAAAGCTCTATCATCTGGAAATACATATCCTTCTGCACCATCTGATTCTTCTTGGCCAGCGGCTCTTTCTTTAGATCCTTTTATTGCAATTTTTATTTCATCAGGCAAATCTTTTTCACTTGTATAAACATTTCCATTGTCATCTAAAATTGAAGCATTATTTAAAAAATATTCAGATTTATAATTAACTTTTTGAAAAAAAGTATTATGTAAAGCCATTGCGCTACTAGTGTCTAAGTCACCCTCTAAAATAGCATTTGCATCACCCATTAATTCACCATCTAAAGTTTGATCATTAAATATTTGTTCTTTATTTACTAAAGAGTATGATTGAGTAAAAACTTCGTTTGGATCCTCGCTATAACCATCTAATTTTTCTTTTATTAAATTTTTTTCATTTAATTGACCATTAGTATAAGCTGTTAAATAGTTTTTCTGAATTTCAACGCCATCTTTTGTTATCTCATTTTTATTATTTTTTTTACCTTCTGTATACACAGAATTTACAGTTGCTTTAATATTATCATAAGCAGTTGCTTGATCAGGAATAACAGTTAATATGTCTGAATTATTTTTATTTAAATTTGCTAATTGCTCTCTAGATATTTCAGAAATAACTTTACCATTTTCGTCTGAAAATTGCCAAACAAAACCTTTTAAATCACCAGTCTCTTCATAACCTTTAAAAATTCCTTTTTTAGATCCAGGGGCGTTTTTAGTTCCAATTTGTATACCGTGAAAATTATTTACATCATTTCCTTTATAGTATCCTCCAGCTTTACCCATTTTAGCGGACTTAGCATTAAAATCTTCAGTTTGACTAACTAAATCTTCAATACTTCCTTTTGTACCACCTATAGTAGCCTCTAGCTCTGTCATTCTTGCTCTTGCTTCAGATGGATTATATTTTCTTCCCATGTAGTTTAATTCACTAGAATTTTCCACGCCGTCAGATAAAGCTCTATATTCATCTACAAGAAGTTTATAACTTTCTCCTAAATTTGCGTCTGGATAATCTTGAACTGTTCTTTGTAAATCTAAGTTTACTTTAGCAACTCTATCATTACTTCTTTCTTGAAGTCTTCTCAATTCTTTTCCTTTAGCAGCTAAAGTAGCTTTACGCTGCTTTTGAATATTAATAATGGAATTAATAGTTTTATCTGTAGTTCTACTAATAGTATCTTGTAGTTTTTGATAATGCTGTGCGTCTGATATTATATACTGTTGTGGATTTGTATAACTCATATTATGGGGTTTTATATGCTGAATAAGCTGTCGCCATACTTCCAACTGCAGAGGTCACTCCTCCTATAGCACCTGTTACAGCGGCCGTTCTATCTGAAGCAGCTTGAGCTTCTCTTCCTTGTGCTCCACTTAGTTGAGCAGAAACTCTATCAAGTTGTCCAGCCTCTCTTCTATCTTTAGCATTAAACACAAATGATTTACCTTGAGCATCAGCACTTTGGGTTCTTTGCCCTTCACCTATTTGAATACCTTGAATTCTTTGTTGTTCAGCTGTTTTCATACTTTGTAACTGTTGTTCTCCTTGAGCTCTTAATTTTTCATTAGCAGATTCTTGTTGCTCTATATTAGCTGAAACACCTTTTTTACTTTGTAAAGCAGCTTGCGCTAAAGCCGTAGCTCCACCAGCACCAGAACCAGTGGCTCTAATAGTATCTAATGTATTTGCTAAAGCAATATCAGTTTGTTCCATCTGTATTTCAGCAGCTTGAGTTGCAACACCTAAACTAGCAAATGGATTAGACATTTGACTTGATAGATCAACAGCTAAACTGCTTAAATCTTTTGTTCCAGAATAAGGGTTTATAATAGCTTGTCGGCTATTTTCTAAACTAGTTAGCTTAGCTTGTAGTCTTTTCTTTTCTCTTGCAGCTTCTCGTTGTCTTCTTTTTGCTGCACTAGATCCAAAAATACCACCAACAATACTACCTAGGGCACTAACTCCCCCGATTATTCCTGCGGCTACCATTGTCATAATTTATTGTTTTAATTGTTTATACTTGTCGAAGTCATTATATGAAGTACAAGTAAGCATATCTTCTAATTCTTCTATATTTCTTAACTCTAAAGGGTTTGGATGAACATTTATAAAGATAGAATCTTCTAATGCATTTATAACTCTTTTTGCACCTTCTGGTGCGTTTACGTAACAAGGAGCTATATATATATCAGTTCCTTTATCTGTTGCAACAGCTATTTCACCTTGTAATAAAAACCAAGTGTGACTGTATTTGTGTAGTTTACCTATTACTAATCCTCCTTTTTCCATAAACATTTCTCTTATATATACTCCGTCTGAAAAAGAATGTTTTAATGGATAAAATTCTGAATTACCTTTTACAACCAATGGGTTGTCACTGCTTAATAGTTGTTGTTCTAAATTTTCTATTTTTTCTCTAGTTAATTTTACTAGCGCGTTTTTCATTTAATTTAATTTAATATGATGATTCCACAACTGTTGAAGCCACAGAAAATAATTCTTTTTTAATTGCTGACGTATTAAGTTGTGTTGCTGCTGATATACTCATTTCAACAGTTGCAAAGAAACCTTTAATACCTGTCATAGAGTTTCCAAAAATAATCTCACCTGCATTTGCACCTGAATTATTTATAAGATTAGCAAAGTATTTATCGTTTTTTCTTTTAAAATTATTAGAAAATAAAGCTCCTTCTAAGCCAGCTAAACTTGTTTGCGGTTGGTAAACACCTATTGGTAAAGTTACATCACCAGAACTACCTACCATGCTTTTTAGTTCCCAATAATTCGATCCTTCGTAGTTAATTGTTTCGAATACCTTAACAACTGATGGTTGAGAGTTTAAAACTATTGTTACGTCTGAAGCGTAAGTTATTCCATAAAATTGCCCGTAACCACCTAAATAATGTTGGTATAATTTACCAGTGTTGAAAGTGTAATATAAGTTGTTCAAACTAAAAGCTTGACTAGGTTTAAAACTTAAAAATGTTGTCCAACCTAAAACATCTTCATCAAATGATAATGTTTCAAAGCTAGTGTCAGTCTTTTGTATAGAAAGGATATAATTTTTAGTACGGTTATCCCATGATCCTATTAGTTTGTCTACATTAAGAGCACCTAGTTCATCTCTAAAAAAATCATGCATACCATAAGAAGATATTTCTGTCATACCGTCCCTAGATAGTCTTAAAACAGCACCTCTTGATCTATCAGTAAAGTACTTTCTATAACCATATACAGCAAAGCTTTCAGGGTTTGTACTAATACCATATTCACCAGCGTAAGGAACTATTTGCCCTATAACTAAAGGAGTCGATGTTATAGCAGCAGAACCTTCAGCCGAGTATATAGCGTCTTTATCTATTAAAGCTCTACTAACTTTGTTTTCTTGAAATATAATTAAGTTAGTATCTTCAGCATATAGTTTTTGTATAGATCCATTTGCAGGATCAGCACTTTTAGTTATGTCTGTACCAACTGAAAATTGATTAGTATTGTTTACTCCAGTTCTAGAGTTGAATAATCCAGAATATATAAGAGCTGCAATTCTATTTTGTTGTCTTGTTGTATCTTCTACTAAATATGCTTTAACTCCAAAGTCAACAGTTAGATTATTGTAACCTCCTCTAATTCTAGACTCTTCTTCATACCAAGATGTAACAGGGTCATTAGTAAACTCTTGCGGTATGCCAACATCACTAGCTTTACCGGTAAAAGTTAAATTGTCAGCAGTGGTTATATTTATACTAGATGTATATGTTAACGTTTCGTCCACTGCTAAAGTCGCAACTTGATTTAATTCAAAAACAAAAGCTGGGTTTGTTACCGACGCTATATAAGTTCCTGCAGTGATTCCAGTACCTGTAACAGCCATACCTATTTTAACATTAGCGTTTGAAGTAGTTAATGTTAATGTAGTAGACGCGGTTGAAGCAGCATTTGCACTAGTTGTTGTTGATAAAGCTGGTGTACTAACAGTAACAACTAAATTGTTTCTACCCACAACTGTGACAATTCCTGTAGCAAAGCTAGTTGTATTTGTTAGATTTGTAACAATTTGACCTGCACCAATTTTTATTTTATCTGTAGTATTAGTAATGTCAATAACAGTAGTGTTAACAGCTGTGTTATTGGCTACAATAGGCGTCACCGTTTCTACATCGGTAATACTCTTGATTTTTTTTAACCAGAATGTATTAAAATATTTTAATTCAAGTGTCGCTGCCATAATTTATTATCACTTATTTTTCATAATTATTACTAAC
>Ga0115000_10003676_pt1 | contig 12806 bp, 15 predicted proteins | sample ArcticOcean_MG_C_6_FD_89690 | JGI IMG/M metagenome (GOLD analysis project Ga0115000, IMG submission 89690) | Marine microbial communities from western Arctic Ocean - ArcticOcean_MG_CB8_128 | ecosystem: Environmental > Aquatic > Marine > Oceanic | place: Arctic Ocean: Canada Basin | collected... | reverse complement strand
GTGGTCACTTGTGTGGTCACTTAGCTGGTACCAGTGCTTGGTCACTTTTGGGACACATGTCGAGGGGGGTGTAAATGTCGAGGGGGGGGGGGTGTAATCTAAATTTCGTACAACACCTTCCCATCAAAGGTCCCGTTTTCGATGGCCGTCTTGGCCGCGTGGCAGCAGGCGCAGAGCATCTGCAGATTGGAGCGCTTGTCGGAGCCGCCATCGGCGACGCGCGTGATGTGGTCGAGCTGCCGCACGCAGTGGGGCAGCGGTTGGGTTCCCCACGGGCAAAAGACCGTGGGCTTGCCGTTATTCACGTACATGCTGACCTTGAGGGCGGAGGCGCACATGCCCTCCTGCTGCTCCGACACCGGGACCAGGTGCTTCTTGCGCAGACGGGCGTCGCGCTTCCAACGTTTGACAAGCTCGCGCTCGCGCTTTTCGATGCGCTCGCGGCATTCTTTGTTATATTGATTCTGTTTGTCGCGGTTCGCCATGTGGACGTGGCAATAGCCTCGCGGACTGCTGAAGTTAACTTGTGGTTTGATGCACCCCTCGTGGAAGCAGACGTTCTCATGACCGCCGCGATGAAAGAAGCAGAAATCCCCTTTTTTTTCCTTAAAGATCATCATTTCGCAACCTGACCACTTGCAGCAAGGGTCTTGCTCCGCCATTCTCCGCCAAAGAGGGCGGGATTGCAAAATGCACACAAAGTGCACGTAGAGTGAACGGTGTGCCACACTTAGTGCGTGGAGAGCCCTTCGCAATAGCACTTCTGGGCCCTTTAGGTCACATCTTGTTGTGGAACTTTTGGGACACTTTTTGGTCACATGGCTGGAACTCCACCTCAGGGGAGCAGCTGCCAATCGTGTTCCAGCTCGGACACTTACGGGACACTTTCGGGACACTTAGCTGGTACTTTTTGGGACACTTAGCTGGTACCTCGGCTTGGTCACTTTTGGGACACATGTCGAGGGGGGTGTAAAAATTTAAGCATGTTTGCTTCACGACCTCACACTGCACACATTGCTCATTCACTCGGATTCCCCGCTTTTGTCACCCTTTCTCTTGGAACGACGCTTCTTACGCGCATGTGGGGCTGCGTCAAATCCCAACTCGTCTGCTGTCCTGCGCTTTGAAGCACCATCGGTCGAGAAGATTGGCTTGGCATTGTGTGCAATGTGCGAGAGGATCACCCGCGTCTGCAAGACACGGTGGGCTGCAGTCAGCCACGTCTTCCAATGCGCTGGGCAATACACTACAGTTCGTAGAGGAGCTGGTGTGCTCTTGTTCTCTGCGCAAATGTCAAGCGGCGCCTTGATCACCTTCCACCGACTCGACGTGCGTTCATTATCCACTTTACCACAGTAGCGGCAAACGTTTGCCGTCCTCTCGGGTGCCTTCTTTGCCTCCATTCCCAGCATCTCTGCGTCGCACTTGAGGCAGCAGATCTCGACACCGTAGCGATTGTGTGGCATCACACGGACCATCGCCCCACACCACGAACACAATGCATACCAATCGTTCCAGATGCGAATGGCACGTCCAACAATTGAGATGTTCAGCATAGGCTGCTCTCCACAAGCAAGTGCAATGGAACGTTGCTCCAGCGCGTTCTTGGCGTCCCTGCGGACGCGCGCTGCAACACCGCTGTCTAGGCAATGCGATGACGATGCGGCATCGGAGCTTGACCCTCCCCTGTTGCTGAGTAGGCTGCGCACCTTCGACGTATTCACCTCATCCGATTCTACCTGACGTGACTCCATCTGCTCCTCAAATGTTACAGCCGTCCGCAGCGCAGCGGAGGATCGTTTTGCACATCGGATGTGCGTTTGACCTGCTTTGTCGACAGTGCAGTCGGTGCACAGCATTGAGCTGCTCACCCCCATCTCGTTGAAGGTCTGACCCGTCTTGGCCTCGTCGGCTGCAAAGGCGTTCGCTACACGCTTGCACTCAATGCAGGCATGCAAGTGAGTCGAATGAATCGGAAGGCTGTCGACATCAGCCAGTAAGTGTACATTCAGAGGCCTGACTTTGCCAAGGCGTTTGAAGAGTGCGTTGATCTGTAGCTCCTTTGTCTTCTCTCCAAGTTCCACGATGAGCACTTCCTCGCTCACCCATGCTGCCCTGGCAAAGGCGAGAAGCCGTGCAGTTGACTCTGCACCTGCAGCCGAGATGGCTTGTAGTGCATCCATCGTGCCCTTGGTTCCACCATTGGACGATGTTCCCTTGACCCCTTCTATGCCAAGATGTTGTGCAACTTCTTCGATCGTCAGTATGCCAGCAGAGACGTGCCGGAGAGCAGAGCGCTGAGCCTGCAGCTGATGATCCTCGCTCAACTCAAGCGTAAGCTTAGTACATGCATTGAGCCCATGGATGGCGCGGTGCTGCACGGCGTCGAGTCTGGACGCGCGAAGATTGTTTGACATGCAGTGTGCCCAGAAGACGACGAAGTTGGCACGGAACGCGACGGCCCACAGGTCACTGGCCACGGAGACAAGCGGGATTTTCTGATGGACTGCGAACAAAAGCAGCAAACGTGTTAGTTTTGCCCAAAACCAACACTAGAAGGAGGAGTGGTACGTGCGTGTGCGTTCGGGAGGAGGGTTCGAGTTCTAAGAAAGCATACCTGAGGCGGTTCCTTTGCCTGCGCGACAAACGCCAACTTGGTCAGTGCATGTTTAGAAGTTGCAAGCATAGATAGGGGGTGGGGGCATGGCAAGGCACATACCTAGCCAAGGTGGGTCCCACACCACGGCGGTTTGCTGCACCGAAGCCAAGTCGTCGTTGTCGCAGACGTGTTGCTCGAACGAATCATTCACGATGCCTATGTACGAGGCTTCCGGTGTCTGGCAGTTCATCAGACGCAGGCCAGCGTGCACGAACGCTGACATAGCCCCCTCCATCCCGATGGCAGGCAATGCCATCGGAGGTGTGGTTAGGTGACCCACGGGATGGCCAACGTAAGCCAATGCAGAGTACATTGCAAGCGAGCTAGATACCGTGCAGGCAAGCAGCCTGCGCACAGCCTCCTTGGTCGCCGCAGCGGTCTGGGTCATCGCCTTCCTCGAACTTGCGTCCGTGAGTGCGTGATGAGCAACTCTACAGATGCAAAGCCGTTTCTTCCAGGGTGGTCTCATGGCGGGGTGGAGGTGAGGATGCATTCCAGAGAGTGCGATGACCAACGTGTTTGAGACGGTGAGTCGAGTGGCGATGGATTCTTCAAGCGCGCTGTTGAGTAGCGTGTTCCACCCACGAGAACCAGGATTCCTGCAAAGCGTGGAACACAAAGGTAAGAAGTTGAATATGAGGAGGGTTCGAGTCTGTTAGGCATGTACGTCGAACGCATGAACACCGACAGAAGGGGCATGCTGCTCTTTGGGCAGAGCCGTGCGCATGTGCGCCGCGAGTACAGATCGCTGAAGTCAAACTCAGCAGCAGCATTGGGCACCGACGAGAGCTCCGGGAGAGGCGGCTCCTCTACGCCACTCTGTATGGCCGACACGTAGCAGGCGTGTGCACTTGTCCACACCGCGGCCAGGAATGCATCGTTGTAGTGGCGAGCAGCGTCGGTGGTGTCACATCCGGTACGAGAACCTGGCATGTTACAGTCGAGCGCTTCCTCGGCAAATGCCGCCTCCACCGCTGCGCCAAGCGCCATGCGGGTCAGGGCAATGACCATCGCGATCTGTGCGCTCTCCGCATCGGCGGCCCATGGTGGCAGAGCACCCACGTCTTGCTCGGGATCTTCTGTTGGCCACCGTGCCTGAGCAGGGGCCCGCAACATGGAACGCGTGCGTAGCTGTTTCTCTGATGCTCTGAGCGACGCGATGATCGCTCCCGCCTCCCATGGGTCTGCGTAAGCAGTGGCATGCACAAAGTTCAACATGGTTACCCAGTCGGGTATCTCCACGATGACAGAGCGACGCCGCAGGATTGCGATGCCCCTCTTCAACGCATCGTACACACCAGCGTTTTCCATGTTCGGAAATAATGGACGTAGGGAGGTCGTGGCTAGTGCACGGACACTGCCTCCCTTTTGCCGGCCGGTGGCACCGCGTCCTTCGATGCCACCGGCCGCCGAAAATGCATCCCGTCCGAGTCGGCGTCGGCGCCGATGCCTACTTGGACGATGCGCAGGCCGTCGCCGTCTTTCACGTAATGGTAGTGCGTCGAGCAGAATCTGCGGACAAAAGAGCATACAGGAGCAAAGTCAGTGTGCTATAGTGGTTCGATGTGCTTCCCAGTGGAGTGGGGCGGAGAGGTTCCAGGGAGTGCGGAATAGCATACCGTACGACAGGCCTCCACATCAGCTTGCCAATGTTGCCTTCACGCGCCGAACGCAGCGCTGCCCAATCTTCATCGACAAACAGGGTGGCCTCTGGCTTGTAGCCATCGCGAGCCGACACAATGGAGGCGTGGGTTGGGAGTTCTGCAGCAGCTTCTTTTAGGTGTGTATCGTCGGAAGCGCGAGGGTCGCGCGTGGACGAGATGCCAGCACTGCTGCTGGCACCAACGTTACCAGATGGGATGCTGGTGACAGAGTTGCAGAAGACCTGGAGCCCCACCGGCGACTCGCCAACCTTGAAGGCGGGATCGGTGCGTGCAACTATGTACGTGTAGTTCTGGTAGTACCTGCAGCAGAGCAGGCACTTGCCGCGCCGCTGCGGAAGACCACGACCCTCCAAGAAGGTCTGCTTCTGATCTGGAAGAAGGAATTCCTTGCATGTAAACGCCTTGTCGGTGTCGACACCGTACCTCATCTTGGCGATATGCTGCGCAAGACAGTTGGCACCGTTGATGCATGGCCTCTCTCCGATCGCTTCATTGCAGGCAGAAAGATACAGGTCGTCATGAGCTTTCCCAACCACCGGTAAATCAGTAGACTTGATGCTTGCCTTCTCGAACATGCCTGCAAGAGCTTGGAGAGTGCGCTGACTTGTTGCCTCTGCCAGTACAGGAAAGGAGGCACAAAATATTGGTCAGCATAAAAACCGCACCCGCTTTCACAATGCCAAACAAGAGTGTGTATGTATTGTGAGTGCAGCATACCGTTGCTCAGCATCGGGTGCAGCTTGAGGAATTGGTTAAGGAGCTTCTCGTCCTTGGAGTACATCTCGTCCAAGCCGATGCCAGTGGTCTCGGACGCGATAGAGCTCGAGTTGAAGTCGGGTGGGGACGGAGGCACTGGAGCCGGGACAGGAACCTTGCCTTGGTAGACTTCTGCTTCGACTAGGGCAGGTGGAAGATCAAGTGGTGGAAGAGGTTCTCCAGACTCGGGCCCTTGCATTGGTGATAGTCCAAGCATGCTCGGAGACGCACCAGCGGATTTCTTAGATTGTTTGCCTGTTTGGTTAGAGTCATCTGCACATGGAGAAGACGGACCGTGCATAGACGGGGAGGGGTTTCGACTTGAACTGGACGCACCGCCTCCGCTAGTCCCCTTCTTCTTGGGACGTGATAGAGATGGACTCCCGGCACGCATGGCTGAGAGAGACCTACCACGCTAACTACTCTCAGCGGTGCGATTACCCAAATAGCGGTGCACGCTCATCATTTATAAAACAGGTGGGTGCAGAGGACCAAGTGGAGCCAGAACCTGTGGTGAATAATTAGATAATCATACTGTCGGTAATTGTGTCGGCGGCGTGGGCCGCGATCTTGGTTCCGCTTTCTTCCAACTTATTCTGCCTGTGCTTCAGTGGCTTCTGTATCGGGGGGATGCTTACAGAAGACATGGACGTTCCTACGGTCTGCTTGGACATCACGGACCACACTAAGGCGCAGACGACTACAAGATCCACAACGCCATCTGACCAGAGCACCGCCCCACCCTCCCCCATTGTCCTACCTTGCTATGGAGACAAGTACATGAACAAGGCGCTTAACAAGCTGCAGCGTCTAGTGATGACTGCCCACATACGCCTCTCTCGTTCTCCATGCTTTGGGCCAGGGCTCTCCTTCTCTCCGGAAACGCTGTCGTTCGACGAGTGGAACGTCGTGAACCATCCAATACAGGATGCCACTGGGTCACTCTTTGTGACACTGCTTTCGATACGGCGCAACCGGCCTTGTGGCTATGACTCGTTCCTGCCATCTCCCTACCACGACCAGCTCACGCAAACTGTCCGACGTGACGCAGCGGCTCGGTACTCCTCGATCTTCAAGTTCTACGCGCAGCAGGTTGGCGCACCCAACCTCCATTTTGTGAGGTCTTTGATGGAAGAGTTCCTCCTCACTGAAGAACTGGCACAGTACCATGCCGACTGGCAACGTGAGATCACCCGCCTACACGCTTCAGAGTTCAAAATTTTACTTCAGGAGCCGCTGCTCACTCTAGCAAACACGAACCCTATGGCCCTTGCAGAGAATAAGCTATTCGAAGAAGTCGCGGCCAAGTCGATCACCAAGATGGAGGCACTGGTCATGAGAGGGGCATTCTTCTTCTTCCTTGGCAGCTGTCTGATGAACAAGACACAGGACGTGATTGAGGGTCTTTATGAGTCGGTTGACACGGACATCATTGCAGAAGGCCTTGTAGCCGTGGCACAGACATGCCGCTACGCGTCCAAGAAGCCCTCCATACTCTACAAACCAAACTGTTCGCGGGTCGTGGATCAGGTTGTGATGGTGTTGTTGGACAACGCCATGAGTGCACATTCTGGTATTCTGAGAACGGGTCCTTATTCAGTGGCCGTCGAAGGCTTTGAGCCCAACAAGCACCCAGTCAACCTAATGGTGGATCCACGTGTGATCAAGACGGCGAGGGGTATCTACGGGGAATGATTGGTAACATAATTTTATCCGGTCCGTACAACTACTCTAGTCCCCGCAAGATAACCCACCTAAGCAATGCGGTCGCGAGCTGCTGCTGTGTAATGCGTTGCGCCGTGTCGTCGCTCTGACTCAACGCAGTGCACGCACGCATGGTGAGCGCCCGCACAGCCTCCATGCACATAGGGTCTCCTACATCCGATACAGTATCCGGCGCCATGACGCCACGCAGCAGCTTCTCTACTGAATCTGCAGCCACCATCGACATACCCTGGTACTCGCTTGCTCCCATGCGCTCACCACGCCATTGTGCCGTCGCGCTCAGCTCTTGATACAGCGTGGCAGGGCCATACCAGGCAGATGGACGTAGTGGAGTCGATTCCGTCCCCATGAAGGAATTCTTCAGCACACGTGCCGTAAGCGTAGCGCAGTGCCCTGCAGAGCGCCGCTGGTCCGGCACCCAGCTGGCAAAGTACCGCAGCGGTGGGGTCGCGGTCAAGTATCGCCCCAAGCTGTATGAGACCCCAAGCTCGCGGTCGCACTCGTCGCGCACTTTGGAAGCTGCGTTGGCGCTGAAGATTGGCACCGCCCTCCACTTGTTCGCGTTCTCAACAAGGTAGAAATTGTACCCGTCTTCCTTGTCGGTTTGCCAGGAACTGGTGCGGCCAAAGTAAGTAGCAAACTGAGTGCGCAGCCCCTCGCCAGTCGGTATGGGGGGGATGAGCAGCTCGCAATGGGTCATAGTCGGTACTGGTTGAAACAGGCGAACAGCCTTGTCGATGCAGTACTCCAGACTTGTCCATCTTGGATCGGGGTTGTCTTTGGGCTCGAGAAAAAGAGCGTACACAACATCACAAACCGGGGGCATGTTGTCTGACTGTATTGCAGGCTCATCTTTGCGAGATTGTAGAAGGTCTGCTATTGTGGTGGCGCGTAGTGACGACGACATCAGTCAAATCGCACCCCTCCTTACCACTACTAAAGACAGCATAGGATATCAAAATCCGCTATGCAGATACGGGTCGTCTGCGTCGTACTCTGCAAGCAACGCGTGAGCTGTTTCTATGTCTTTCTCTACAAGAGGGGCCAACTCTTGTGCAGTAAGCTTCCTGCAGTCATTATCCTCTAACCACGTGTTGATGATGTTGTGCAGAGCTAACCAAGTGACACCAGCTTTCTCGTATACGGTGGGTGACCAGTCGTCGGGTTTGTAATCGCGCGCGTAGATCAAGTGATTCTTGTGCCAGTCGTGGTCGAAGCATGCGCGCATCTTGATTTGCACCTTGGTGTACTTGCGCCGCTCCAAGCGTTCATCGCGCTCGCGCTCGCGCTTCTTCCTAAGGTGTGTAAAGTCCCACGGACAGCGATCGTCGCTGTCGTCCGGATGCGTGCCTCTCATGCGCGCAGCAACCTCGGCAGCCTTCTCCATCTTGTCTGTGGGTATGGCGGGTTGAAAGCGCATGGCTTGGTCGCCGCTCCAAATGAGATGCAGAGGCTTGCGGTTCTTGTACAGTTGCGGGCCAAGCTTTAACGTCACCACCTTACCCTTCCGCCGATAGTGCACGTGGATCGGTCGCTTCTCTGGAAGGCAGTACGCCAACGCCTCGACCTCCAGCAACGTGGCCGGGTTACGCGTTTGACGTGCCTGCTGGCAGAACCAGTAGACAAGCCCGTTCTTCCCTCTCATCTTTGCCTTGGTCAGCGCCGTCTTCTCCTCAAACCAGTGGATGTCGGGCATCTTCCACGTGCGTCGTTCCTGTTGCATCTGATCAAAGGCCCGTTCCATGCCGTACGAGTAGATGTCACGTGGCTCCTCTCCGTACAAGTCGCGCACAAACTTGGGCTTTGTCTTGGGATCCGTTGGCAGCATCTCCATACGCCGGGACGCACCGAGGTCGTAGCCGCCATCCAGTCGTAGATTTTCCTGTCGGGTGCTTTCGACCATCTCATGCTCCATCCATTCTGGACTGAAGTCGCGTTCCAGCCACTTGACCGCCATGTTACGCAAGCCCATGCGTGTGTGTGGCTCACACCCAACGTCCCCCATCCCACGCAGTATGGAAATGGAATGGTACAACGAGTCTGCACTGGTGGCGCACGGACCAGGTTTGTAGCCTTTGCCGAATGCCTTTTCAGGGGCTGCCTGTTCGCAAGCGTCTTCGACGATGTCTTCTAAAAGCTGGACTGCAATTTGATTCTTGTTCATCGCTATGCGATAACGGCGTTGCTTGAAATCGAAAACAGGCGTTGAAACGATGTTACCTGCGACTGCAAGTGTGCGACCCCAGTCACTGGCTCTTTCACTGGAACACACCACGGCGAAGACTTCGATCCATTTTTCCACTCCGGTACATACTGGAGCTACATCAACAGTTGCACCGCCTTACCCTAACGCACTGACAAGGAAGCCACAGAATGTTTTCATCACCAAGTGGGTTGACGACATTCTTGTCGCGGGAGGGGTGATCGCGGCCTTGCCTGTGTCTCTTTGGCCATATGAAGACAATCGCGTCAAGTCAGCGTCTGCGCGGGTAGGTCAGATCTCTACGCGCACACAGATTGGAACCAACGACTGGTGGCAGAAGCGGCTGCACGGCTCTGCAACACAGCACAGTCGATCGAAGCGACTGGACGAGGAGACGAATGTCTACCACGTCCATGGCCTCGACGATTCGAATTCGTGGTTCCCAGAGAGTTCCGATTACGAGAATGTGATTCTTAGCTTGGAGTGGGACCGTCTGACCCTTGCCGGCTTCACAGTGATGCTCCAGAACATAGCCTCTGATGCCGATTCCTTCTCGTTGACCAAAGTTCCTATGCTGCTTCAGCGCATCATTCTGGAGGTGGAGACGGCCGCAAGCGGGGTGTCTCCAGCACTGTTTGCAACATGCCTTGTGCGCAAGGAAGGTCGGGTGTCCGCCAGATTGTCGGTGTCACAGCTGCACTCCTTCTACCTGTCAGACATGCTGCGGGCATACAATGAGATGCTAGGTGATCCTCTGCGTCGACCATCACTTACAGCTATGGAAGGCACCCTGTACGAACTGACCGCAGCGATTGCACGCAAGGTGAGGCTCTTGGCGGACACCCGATTCCTTAAGCTCAACATGACTGCAGACACAATCGCCATGTGTCCAGTGCTTGCTGGGGGCGAGGGAGCGCTGGAAGAGCAGGGGTATGGGTTTGAGGGGATGCAGACAACCAAGGGGTTGCCTTACATGATCGACTTTGATCCAGTGCATACCAAACGCGTCTCTTCCACTCAAGCCGATTACGACGCTGACTGTGCATACGTGGTCATGATGATGGTCTTCCTTGCAAGTATCAAGGCCCAGCATGGCCACGTCTACAGAGTCATGGCAAACAAGGTGATTGGTCGCTCCATTGGAGGGGCAGAGATTTCTGAGCAAGAGCTACCAGAAGACTTTGGCGCGATCGACGTCATGCAAGGTGCCAGGCGCGCGCGTGCAGCGGACAAGGTCACTGCTTTTTGTGCTCTCATGCGTGGAGTGCTGCCTTCCACGGCAAAGCAGCAAGACCCCAGCCTGAGCACCGCATACTCTGAGGTGGCGTCTGACTTTGCCGACGTGATTCGAGAGGAGGTATTTGACACGCTGTGGGACAGCAAGAAGCCTGTGCCATTCGATCGAGACCGCCCACTGTTTGAGCAGCTGGTAAAGTACCTCTCTTATAGCACCCACGTCGACACGGCGATCTTCAAAAGCGGGCCAGCACAGGCTGACATCGTTGCACAACGAGAGCGTGTGGCGAAGGTAGAACAGCGACTGAACGCGGTGAAGGTGTCCGTGTGCCACAGTTCTTAGATTACCATCTCCACTACATCGTGGGGACTGCTAAAGGATACAAGCAACCGGGCCGACCCCCACTCTTCTAGAGGGAACACAAACTCTGCAGTTGGCTCACCCTCGACGCTTTCCCCCTCATCGTAGACCTGTACTGTCATCTTCCCTTTCCCGTCGGTTGGTAGCTCGGCCGTCACGTGGATGTTGCTGGAGCGCCCACAGGCACTCGAGTCGCCGGTGGACGACGCTCCCGTTACCGACTGCAATTGGTGTGCACGGTACTTGTTGGTGAGATCACGCGGGCTACGAGCGCCAACCCAGAAGTTGCCTCGCACGTCGAAGCCAACGCTGCGACCCTCAAAGCACCACGCCTGTGCCTCCGTGAGCCCGAAGAAGATGTCACCATAGGCGTACTGTGCTTGGTTCGCCCTGACCATCCACGTTCGTTTCTTCACTGTATGTGCGGAGTGAACCCAGTCATTGGACACGACGGCCTGTCGGTTCTCCTTTGCAAAGTGGTGTTCCACGACAAGGTTGTTGTTGAGCAGATGGACTCCGTCCGAGTCTTTAAAGGACGAAGTGCACGTGGGCTCAAACTTCAGTGCCTTGAGTGGCATGCGCTCTGGCCGCTCTGCGCGGTACACGTTCTCGAAGACCTTCTCCTGGTCCATCGACTGCGCCTCGAACGGCGAGTCGCCTGTCGGGCTGCGACTTGAACCCTCGAGTGTGATCTTAGACCATTTGGAGGACGCGGCGCAGTTGATGGGCATCAATGTGATCGGCGCTGTGAGTGGCCTTGCAGTTGAAAACGGACGCTTGCGGATGCCATACATCGAGGCGGATGGAACGATGCGTATGGGGGACGACACCCCCCCGACCCGAAGTGGGCGAGGTTGGTTGGTTTTTAGAGACATTTGTCTGTTCGTACGTGTGCGTTTTATTATGACAAACCGGCTAGCGACAGCACAACCATTTATCCACTCCCATGCACATCTGTCCCGCCAGACGCTGCTACCAAAAATCAAAGCCTCCCCGCCTGCCATTCCCGCTCCAGCCGTTCCATCTCCCGCCGCGCCGTCTTTTTTGCATAACCTTGTTGCTGTTCGGATGAAAATCACAGATGGGGCACTCCAAGTCCTCACATGTTTCTACGTGGGAGCCCATGGCGGTACGCGTCGATGCCGAACAGGCGGTGCAGCCTCTCCCGCCAGGCGGGGTCGGCGCCACTTAATGCTCCTACGGCGAGAAGCATTTCCACGATCTCCATGTGGCCCTTCTCACGGGCAATGTCAAGCGCTGTTTGACCGGCGGTTGGGCCGATCCTCATCGCGTCGTCGATGGACTCCCAGTCGATGAAATCGCCGTGTCGTAGGCCCGAGTCGGGGTTGAGCGTCCAATCGCCGCGCAACAACACCTCCACAACACCGACATCCCCGAACGTACTTGCCAGCATCAAGGGTGACAAGCCAGACTTGTTAGCATGCCAGGCGACGTATCGGCCAGCGCGAGATGCCAGCAAAGCTTCCACAATCGCCACCGTCGCGCTGGGGTCATAATCGCCATCGTACAAGATACCGGCGTAAATCCGGCTCATGAGAGCGTAGTGCATCGTCGTCTGCTCGTTTTTGTCTTCGTTGTTAACGGATTCCTGTCGTTCACTTGTGTCACGTGATATCAGAAACGACACAAGAGCCACCTTTTGAAGGCAACATGCGTGGCTCAGTGCGTTACGGCCGTCGCTGTCTGTGTCGAACACACTGGCGCCTGCCGCGAAAAGCATCTCCATAATGGCAATGGTTGTTTGAGGATCCTCATCGCTCGAGGTGGCTCGGACAATCAGCGGTGATCCATCGCGGTCGTAGTCATCGGCACGACGATAGTTCATGCCTTCGTCTGCCCACCGGGCAAGCAACTCACGCACAAGATCTATTCTACCACCCGAAACAGCACGTTCCAGTGGCTGTTGCCAAAAGATGGGAGGCGGTGGCGGTGGTGGGGCTTGTGGCGGCAGAGACGCGAGCCCCAGCTCCACCTGTTCGTTGACGGGTATGGGCGTGTTGCAAGTGGGGCACACTAACGCCCCGCCGGCGCGCTGACGGAATTGTAGCGAGCCTTTCACACAGCTCTTGTGGAACGAGTGGCCGCACGTCATGAAGATGACCACCTCCGAATCGTCGCGGTCACGCACATCCGTATTGTATGGCTCGTGGCAGATTGCGCACCCAGGTAAGGTGGGCTCTC
>Ga0115000_10003675_pt1 | contig 12807 bp, 7 predicted proteins | sample ArcticOcean_MG_C_6_FD_89690 | JGI IMG/M metagenome (GOLD analysis project Ga0115000, IMG submission 89690) | Marine microbial communities from western Arctic Ocean - ArcticOcean_MG_CB8_128 | ecosystem: Environmental > Aquatic > Marine > Oceanic | place: Arctic Ocean: Canada Basin | collected... | reverse complement strand
TAATATTTAACCCTTTTTTTAATTTTACGATATTAGACATCAAAAATAAATTAGATTTTTCGACTGCAAATTTATAAATTTGCAACTATAAAATATTACTTTATCACATAACATTAATTATTTAGAATGATTCTAATTTAAAATGAAAAATATATATTTATTTTTTAGCTTATTGGTTATTGCTGCTTGCATATCAAAAAAAGAAATTACTATTAATAACTCATTAATAGATATTATAACTGAAGATCTAGAGATCGAAAAAGAAGACAATCTATACTATATGATAAAGACAGTTTTACTACATAAAGAAACTGAGCCACTTAGTTTACCAATTATAAATCTTAATTCAGAGGAAAGATTAAAATTTAGTTTTGATGATTTAAATTCAGAAATAAAAAACTTATTTATAACCATTGAACATTGCAAATCAGATTGGACAAAAAGCAACTTAATGCAGTCTGAATACATAAATGGATTCTATAAAGATGAAATTATTGATTATGAATATTCATTTAATACAATTCAAGAATATGTCCACTATCAATATTTTTTTCCATCAGAGAATCTAAAACCTCAAATTTCTGGGAATTTTAAATTAAAAATATTTGACAATTACGGAGATACATTAATTATAAAGAAATTTATGATTTTAGAAAACAAGATTAATATTGATTTAAACATTAAACAAGGTACATTATCACAAAACAGAAAAATTAAACATGAATTAGATTTTACTATTAATCATCAAAACTTAACTATATCGGACCCTTTTTCTCAAATTAATGTAGTAATTAAACAAAATAATAGAGATGATAATATAATTAACGATTTAAAACCACTGTATATCCGAAATAATCAATTAATTTATGACTATAATGAAGAAAATAACTTCTTTGGTAATAATGAATTTAGACATTTTGATATTAAAAGTATTAGATATCATTCTGATAGAATTGAAAATATAAAATTTGATTCATTAGAATACAATGTGTATTTATTTAAAGATTTTAAAAGAACTTTTAATAACTACTCAATTGAGCCAGATCTAAATGGTAAATTCTATATTAAATCTCAAGAAGCAAGAAATTCAGACATTGAAGCTGAATATGTAAATATCACATTTAAACTAAATAGTAATTATATCGATTATGGTGATATATATGTAGTTGGTGAATTAACCAACTGGCAACTAAAAAATGATTATAAATTAAAGTATAATTTTAAAAGTAAAGAATATTATACTACTGTTAAAATAAAACAAGGTTATTACAACTACCACTACGCAATTAACGATACTTCTCTTTCTCACTTTGATATCTCAAGTATTGAGGGAACACACTATCAAACTAGAAATAGTTATCAAATATATGTGTACTATAAAGGAAATGGAGATAGGTATGAAAGACTAATAGGTTTTACTAAAGCGTTATCAAAAGACCTTTTTTAGTTTTCTTTAATTAAATTTGTATTAAATAAAAAAATAAATAAAATGTCAAAAGGAGTTTTTAATGTACCAATTGCAAGTAATGAACCTGTTAAGTCCTATAAACCAGGAAGTAAAGAACGTGAAGAATTATTGCATACATACAACAAAATGAATAACTCAAAAATAGACGTCCCATTGTATATAGGTGGTCAAAAAATTACAACTGATAATAAAAAAAACATCACACCTCCTCATGATCATCAACATATCTTAGGTCAATATAGCTTAGGAGAAAAAAAGCATGTTCAAATGGCAATTGACAGTGCACTTGAAGCAAAATCTAAATGGTCAAATTTACCATGGAATCATAGAGTAGCAATTTTCTTAAAAGCAGCTGAATTACTTGCTGGACCTTATAGAGCTAAAATTAATGCTGCTACCATGTTAGCTCAATCAAAAAATGTTTATCAAGCAGAGATAGATGCTGCGTGTGAATTAATAGATTTCTTTAAATATAATGCAGAATACGTAACTAATTTATATTCAGAACAACCAGAATCTTCAGAAGGAATATGGAACAGATTAGAACATAGACCTCTAGAGGGTTTTGTATTTGCTATAACACCTTTTAATTTCACTTCTATCTGTGCAAATCTATGTGCTGCTCCAGCATTAATGGGGAATGTTGTAATTTGGAAACCAGCAGAGACTCAAGTCTATTCAGCAAAAATAATTATGGAATTATTTAAAGAAGCAGGATTACCTGATGGAGTTATTAACATGGTTACTGCTAGCGGACCTTTGGTAGGAGAAGTGGTTTTTAATCATAAAGATTTTGCTGGTCTTCACTTTACTGGATCAACAAATGTTTTTAGACAATTATGGAAAAAAATTGGAAATAATATTGAAAAATACAGAAGCTACCCAAGGATTGTTGGTGAGACTGGAGGTAAAGATTTTATAATCGCTCATAAATCTGCTAATCCATCTGAAGTTGCTACAGGTATTTCTAGAGGAGCATTTGAATATCAAGGTCAAAAATGCTCTGCAGCTTCTAGAGCATATATACCTTCCAATATATGGAAAGAAGTTAAAAAACAAATAACATCAGATATAAAATCATTTAAGATGGGAAGCCCTGAAGACCCTTGTAATTTTATTAATGCTGTGATAAGTGAACGATCTTTTAATAAAATATCTTCATATATTGATTATATAAAAGAACAAAAAGATGCAGAGATTATTATTGGAGGAGGTTATGATAAGACAAAAGGATATTTTATAGATCCAACAGTGGTTGTAACAACAAATCCAAAATTCAGAACTATGTGTGAAGAAGTTTTTGGCCCTTTGATTACTATCTATGTTTACGATGAAAAAAATTGGATTGAAACATTAAAATTAGTTGATGAAACAAGTGAATATGCCTTAACAGGTGCAGTTTTTTCAGTTAATAGATATGCAATTGATGAAGCAACTAAGATATTAGAGAATGCAGCTGGAAATTTCTATATAAATGACAAACCAACAGGAGCGGTAGTAGGACAACAACCTTTTGGAGGAGGAAGAGGATCTGGAACTAATGATAAAGCCGGATCTATCTTAAATCTATTAAGATGGGTTTCCCCAAGAACTATAAAAGAAACATTTAATCCTGCAAAAAACTATAGATATCCTTTTTTAGAAGAATAAATTATTTAAGCCTGTGCTGCTGGACCACCAAAATTTATAGGAAGACCTGCAGAAGGATCAATATCTTTAATTTCACCGTTTTGACCCTCAAATTTTGAAATATTTTCAACTAGTGCTTTCATCAATCTTTTAGCATGTTGAGGAGTTAGAATTATTCTAGATTTAACCTTCGCTTTTGGAACTCCAGGCATCATCTGAATAAAATCTAATACAAATTCAGAAGGAGAGTGATTTATTATTGCTAAATTACTATATGAACCTTCAGCAATTTCTTCAGATAATTCAATATTTAAACCATCTTTTTTCTTTTTTTCAGACATAGATTTTCATTATTAATTAATACTCTCTTCTAATGAATCATTTTTTTCATCAATAACTACTAAATTATCTATATCATCCATTTCTTTCTGAGAGCCAACTAAAACATCTGAAGCATTCACTAAACCTGTACCAGCAGGTATCTTCTTCCCAATAATAACATTCTCTTTTAAACCAATTAAAGGATCTCTCTTGGCATTGATAGCAGCCTCATTTAAAACCTTAGTAGTTTGCTGGAATGATGCAGCAGAAATCCAACTATCAACTTGTAATGATGCTCTAGTAATACCTTGTAAAACTGGGCTAGAAATTGCAGGAACTGCCTCTCTAGATTGAATAACCTTACCATCTTTACGTTTAATTCTAGAATTTTCCTCCCTTAATTCTCTTACACTAACAATTTGACCAGCTTTATAATCCATTGAATCTCTAGAATCTGTAATAAATTTCATCCCAAAAATATTATCATTCTGCTCCATAAATTCAGTTTTACTAATCAATTGTTTTTCAAGAAAGTAAGTATCACCAGAATCAATTATTTCTACTTTTCTCATCATTTGTCTAACAAGAACCTCAAAATGCTTATCATTAATCTTAACACCTTGTAAACGATATACATCTTGAATTTCATTAACAATATATTCTTGAACTGTAGTTACACCCTTAATAGCCAAAATATCTGATGGTGTTATAACACCATCACAAAGTGGAGATCCTGATTTGACAAAATCATTCTCTTGAACTAAAATATGTTTAGATAATTTTATAAGGTACTTTTTAACATCCCCATTCTTTGATGTAATAATTACCTCTCTATTACCTCTCTTTACTTTTCCTAATGAAACTATACCATCAATTTCAGTAACAACTGCTGGGTTAGATGGGTTTCTAGCTTCAAACATCTCTGTTACTCTTGGCAGACCACCAGTAATATCACCAGATGAACCCGCAGATCTAGGGATCTTAGCAAGAATAGTTCCCTCCTCAATCTTATCCTTATTACTAACAGAAATATGTGCACCTACTGGCATGTTAAATATTTTTTCATTATTCTTTAACGAAACTGTTATAGAAGGTGAGAGTTTTTTATTTCTACTATCAATGATAACATTTTCTTTATGACCAGTCTGTTCGTCAGATTCTACACGACTTGTAATACCCTCAGTAATGTCATTAAAATGTACTTTTCCAGAAATATCAGATATAATTACAGCATTATAAGGATCCCACTCACATATAACATCTCCTTTAATTACCTTACCTGATTTCTTTAAAATTATTGAACCATAAGGAATTATATTACTTGAAAGAATAAAACCATTTTTATCATCAATAATTTTTGCTTCAGCTGTTCTACTAATAACAATTTCAATTTTCTTGCCTTCAGAATTTTTATTAGTCACAGTTTTTAAATCTTCAATTTCTAACCTACCATCTTTATTGACAACTAAATTTGAATCAACTTCTGTTCTAGAGGCTGTTCCACCAACATGGAATGTACGTAAGGTTAATTGTGTTCCTGGCTCACCAACAGATTGAGCAGCAATTACTCCAACAGCTTCTCCAATTTGAGCCATTCTATCAGTTGCTAACGATTTTCCATAACATTTACTACATATTCCTCTTCTAGTTACACAAGTCAGGGCAGATCTTATTTCTATATTCTCATAGCCTTGTTTTTCAATTTCTTTTGAAATATCATAACTAATAACATTGCCGGCAGATAATAACAATTCATCTGAATCAATATTATAGATATCATGTAAACTGACTCTACCATTAATTCTATCACTTAAATTTTCTATGATATCATCATTATTTTTGAGAGCAGAGACTTCAATACCACGTAATGTTCCACAATCTTCTTCAGTTATAATTACATCTTGAGCAACATCAACAAGTCTTCTAGTCAAATATCCAGCGTCTGCAGTCTTTAAAGCTGTATCAGCTAAACCTTTTCTAGCACCATGAGTCGAAATAAAATATTCTAATATAGATAAACCTTCTCTAAAGTTTGTTGTGATTGGATTTTCAATAATAGATTCACCGTGATCTCCAGATTTTTTAGGTTTAGCCATCAATCCTCTCATTCCAGATAATTGACGAATTTGTTCTTTAGATCCCCTTGCTCCAGAATCTAACATCATATAAACAGAGTTAAAACCTTGTTTATCAGTACTAATATTTCTCATTACAATATCAGTTAATCTTGCATTTGTTGTTGTCCAAACATCAATAACTTGGTTATACCTTTCATTATTTGTTATGAACCCCATCTGATAATTAGATTTAATTTCATCAACTTTTTTATTTGCAGAAATTATTAACTCTTCTTTTTCCACAGGAACTAATACATCACCCAAATTAAATGACAAACCACCCTTAAATGCCATTTCAAATCCAATATTCTTAATAGCATCAAGAAAGTGTACTGTCTTAGCAACACCACACTTTTTAAGAACATTACTAATAACATTCCTTAAAGATTTTTTAGTTAATAACTCATCAATAAAATTAATTTCATGTGGAACATATTCATTAAATAAGACCCTTCCAATAGTTGTTTCTATCAATTCATATTTATCACTATTCTTAACTCTGACCTTAATCAAAGCATGTAAATCAGCCTTACCTTCATTATAAGCAATCTTTACCTCCTCTAAAGAGTAAAATATTTTACCTTCACCTTTAACTTGATAATCTGCAGTAGATTTTTTATGTTTAGTCATGTAATAAAGACCTAACACCATATCCTGAGAAGGAACAGTTATTGGGGCACCATTAGCAGGATTTAAAATATTATGGGAAGCAAGCATCAAAACCTGGGCTTCTAAAATAGCTGCAGATCCTAATGGAAGATGAACAGCCATCTGATCACCATCAAAATCAGCATTAAATGCAGCACATGCTAATGGATGAAGTTGAATTGCTTTACCTTCAATCATTTTAGGTTGAAAAGCCTGAATACCTAATCTATGTAAAGTAGGTGCTCTATTTAAAAGAACAGGATGTCCCTTCATAACATTTTCAAGTATATCCCAAACTACTGGTTCTCTATTATCAATTATTCTTTTAGCTGACTTAACAGTCTTAACGATACCTCTTTCTAATAATTTTCTAATAATAAATGGTTTATATAGCTCTGCAGACATATCTTTAGGAAGTCCACACTCATGTAAGTTTAAGCTAGGACCAACAACAATCACTGAACGTGCAGAGTAATCAACCCTCTTACCTAACAAATTCTGACGAAACCTTCCTTGTTTACCTTTAAGAGAATCTGAAAGAGATTTTAATGCTCTTTTTCCATCAGATTTTACAGCAGAAGATTTTCTAGAATTATCAAATAATGCATCAACTGACTCTTGAAGCATACGTTTTTCATTTCTCAAAATAATATCTGGAGCATTTATCTCCATTAATCTTTTTAATCTATTATTTCTGATAATAACTCTTCTATATAAATCATTTAAATCAGAAGTAGCAAATCTCCCTCCATCAAGAGGAACGAGTGGACGTAACTCTGGAGGTATAACTGGTATGACCTTAACAATCATCCATTCTGGATTATTCTCAGAATGTGATTGAGCATCTCGCATAGATTCAACAACTTGTAAACGCTTTAATGATTCAGTTTTTCTTTGTTGTGAAGTTTCATTTGCAGCATTATTTCTTAAATCATAAGACAATTGATCCAAATCTAAGTTAGCCAGTAAATCATGAAGTGCTTCAGCACCCATTTTTGCAATAAATTTATTTGGATCAGAGTCAGAAAGATATTGATTTTCAGGAGATAAAGAATCTAAAATATTTAAATACTCTTCTTCAGTTAAGAAATCTAGATACTTAATTTGTTCTCCTTCAGAATTTAACGCAGGTTCATTACCCGAATTGATAATAACATATCTTTCATAATATATTATCATATCTAGTTTCTTTGAAGGTAAACCTAATAAATATCCGATTTTATTAGGTAATGTTTTAAAATACCAAATGTGAGCAACAGGAACAACTAAGCTAATATGACCAATTCTTTCTCTTCGTACTTTCTTTTCAGTAACCTCAACTCCACAACGATCACACACGATACCTCTATAACGAATTCTTTTATACTTACCACAATGACATTCAAAATCCTTAGTTGGCCCAAATACTCTCTCACAAAACAAACCACCACTTTCAGGCTTATATGTTCTGTAATTTATTGTTTCAGGCTTAACAACCTCACCTGAAGATCTTTCAAGCATGTATTCTGGAGATGATAGACTAATTTTAATTGTATTGATATCTTGCGCTTGTTTATTATTTTTAGTATTTCTCATATTATTTATTCAAATGAAATTTTTAACCCTAGTCCGTTTAACTCATGTAGTAAAACATTAAATGATTCTGGAATACCAGCTTGTGGTAATTCCTTTCCTTTAACAATAGCTTCAAAAGCCTGCGCTCTTCCAATAACATCATCAGATTTTAAAGTAAGCATCTCTTGTAAAATATTAGAAGCCCCATAACCTTCCAAAGCCCAAACTTCCATTTCTCCAAGCCTCTGACCTCCAAATTGTGCCTTACCTCCTAATGGTTGTTGAGTAATTAAAGAATAAGGTCCAATAGAACGAGCATGCATCTTATCATCAATTAGATGACCAAGTTTAAGCATATATATAACACCAACTGTTGCAGTTTGTTCAAATCTTTCACCAGTACCACCATCATACAGATAAGTCTGACCAAGTCTTGGTAAATCAGCCTCATCAGTTTCTGCATTAATCTGATCTATACTAGCTCCATCAAAGACGGGAGTAAAATATTTCTTAGATAATTTATCACCAGCCCAACCTAAAATTGTTTCATAAATCTGACCAAGATTCATTCTAGATGGAACCCCTAAAGGATTTAAAATAATATCTACTGGTGTTCCGTCTTCTAAGAAAGGCATATCTTCATCTCTAACTACTCTAGAAACAATTCCTTTATTACCATGTCTACCTGCAAGTTTATCACCTACTTTTACCTTTCTTTTCTGAGCAATCTGGATTTTAGCAAGCTGTAACACACCATTTGGTAACTCATCACCAACAGTAATTGCAAATCTTTTCCTTCTATAATCTCCAAATATTTCATTATACTTTCTTAAATAATTAGAAATGATTTTATTAATTAAAATATTATTTTCTTCATTAGAGGTCCATTTAGATGGATCCACCATTGTAAAATCAAGATTCAAAATTATTTTCTTAGTAAACTTAGTACTCTTTGAAACAATTTCTTCTCCTAAAATATTTTTAACACCCTTAGAAGCTTTACCTCCAATTACAGTATATAATTTTGAAGCTAATACATTTTTTAGAGCCAAATTTGCTTTCGAAAATTCTGTATCAATGACTTCAAGATCAATTTTATCTTGAGATTTAGCTCTACGATCTTTAACTGTTTTGTTAAATAATGACTTACCTATTACAACACCTTGATTTGCAGGTTTAGTCTTCAATGAAGCATCCTTGACATCTCCAGCTTTTTCTCCAAAAATAGCTCTCAATAACTTTTCTTCTGGAGTTGGATCAGATTCACCTTTTGGTGTGATTTTTCCAATTAAAATATCACCTGTTTTAGCATATGAACCAATACGAATCATTCCATTCTCATCTAAATCTTTTGTAGCAGTTTCACTTATATTTGGAATATCAGCTGTTAACTCTTCTGCTCCACGTTTAGTTTCTCTAACATTTACAGAATATTCAGAAATATGTAATGAAGTAAATAAATCTTCTCTAACTACTCGTTCTGATAATATAATAGCATCTTCAAAATTATAACCCTTCCATGGCATAAAAGCAACTTTTAAATTTCTACCTATAGCTAACTCCCCATTTTGTGTTGCATACCCTTCACAAAGAACCTGACCTTTTGTAACTTTATCACCAACTCTAACAATAGGTTGATTATTAATACAAGTTCTCTGATTTGTTTTTTGAAATTTAGTTAAAAAATAATCCTTTGTATTCTCATCAAAACTTACAAGTTTTTGAGTATGATCTTCAGTATAAATAATAGTAATTTTATCTGAATCAACATAACTTACAACCCCATCTCCTTCTGCATTAATCATCGTTCTTGAGTCTTTAGCAACATGTGGCTCTAATCCAGTTCCTACAATTGGAGCATCAGTCCTCAATAAAGGTACAGCTTGACGCATCATATTTGAACCCATCAAAGCTCTATTTGCATCATCATGTTCTAAAAAAGGAATTAATGAAGCTGCTATTGAAGCAATCTGATTTGGAGCAACATCCATCATTGTTACATTAGATGGTTCAGCAACTAAATAATCATGTTCTCTTCTAGATTTAATCCTATCATTATCAAAAGATCCATCTTTATTTAAAGGAGCATTAGCTTGGGCAATTATATGACCTTCTTCTTGTTCAGCAGTTAAATAAATTGGAGATTTCTTAAAATTAACTTTTCCACCCTCAGCTAATCTATAAGGTGTTTCAATAAATCCTAAATCATTAACCTTTGCAAAAACACACAAAGAGGATATAAGACCAATATTAGGTCCTTCTGGAGTTTCAATAGGACAAAGTCTTCCATAATGAGTATAGTGAACATCCCTAACCTCAAATCCAGCGCGTTCTCGAGTTAATCCACCAGGCCCTAAAGCTGAAACTCTTCTTTTATGTGTTACTTCTGCAAGTGGATTTGTTTGATCCATAAATTGAGATAACTGACTGGTACCAAAAAAAGAATTTATTACTGCAGAAAGAGTTTTTGCATTTATTAAATCAATCGGTGTAAAGACTTCATTATCTCTAACATTCATTCTTTCTCTAATAGTTCTAGCCATTCTACTAAGACCGACAGAAAATTGATTTGATAATTGTTCGCCTACTGTCCTTACCCTTCTATTACTTAAATGATCAATATCATCAACGTCAACTTTAGAATTCACAAGTTGAATTAAATTACTAATGATTGAAACAATATCTTCATTTGTCAATACATGTTTATCTAAATTAACATCTAAACCTAGTCTTCTATTAATCCTAAATCTACCAACATGGCCAAGACTATATCTTTGATCAGAAAAGAACAATTTATCAATAATCCCTCTTGCAGTTTCATCATCTGGTGCTTCAGCACTTCTTAACTGTCTATAAATATGTCTTACCGCCTCCACTTCTGAATTAGAAGGATCCTTTTGTAATGTATTATGAATAATTGAATGATCACCAGCTTTTTCACCATCCTTGTGAAGTAAAATAGTCTCAGAACCAGAATTTACAATTTCTAATATATGACTATTTTCTATAATTGTATCTCTTTCTAAAATAACTTCATTTCTTTCAATTGGAACAAGTTCACCTGTATCCTCATCTACAAAATCATCGACCCAAGATTTTAAAACCCTAGCAGCTAAACTTCTCCCGACAACTCTTTTAAGACCGCTTTTTGTAACTTTTACCTCATCAGCTAAATTAAAAATCTCTAATATATCTCTATCGCTTTCGTAACCTATAGCTCTTAACAAAGTAGTAACAGGTAATTTTTTCTTTCTATCAATATAAGCATACATAACATTGTTAATATCAGTAGTAAACTCAATCCATGATCCTTTAAAAGGTATAACTCTTGCAGAATATAGCTTAGTGCCATTTGAATGAAAACTTTGGCCAAAGAATACACCTGGAGATCTATGTAACTGAGAAACAACAACTCTTTCCGCACCATTGATAACAAAAGTTCCTTTAGGTGTCATAAAAGGAATATTTCCAAAATACACATCTTGTATAATTGTTTCAAAATCCTCATGTTCAGGATCAGTACAATATAGTTTTAATTTTACCTTTAATGGTACTTTAAAGGTCAAGCCACGATCAATACATTCCTTAATAGAGTACCTAGGAGGATCTACCAAATAATCTATAAATTCCAAAACAAAATTATTTCTTGAATCAGTAATAGGAAATAACTCTGTAAATGTTTTATATAAACCCTCATTTCTTCTTTCTTCTAAAGTTGTTCCAGTTTGAAAGAAAGATTGAAAACTAATAAGTTGAATATCTAAAAAATCTGGATAATCAACATGGTTATCTATTGATGCAAAATTAATTCTAGGAGATAAAGTTTTTTTATTCAAAACAATTTTATTTTTAATTACAAAAAAGTGTTACACAGGAAACAAAAAATGGTTTAAATCTTATTTATAAGATAAGATTTAAACCTATAAAAAAGAAAGGAGCTTATTTTAACTCAACTACAGCACCAGCTTCTTCAAGAGATTTTTTAATCCCTTCAGCTTCATCTTTACTAACTGCTTCTTTAACAGCTTTTGGAGCGCTATCTACAATATCCTTTGCATCTTTTAATCCAAGACCTGTTAATTCTTTTACAGCTTTAACAACTTTTAGTTTTGAAGGTCCAGCTTCTTTAAGAATAACATCAAATTCTGATTTTTCTTCGATTGCATCACCACCTTCTGATGCTGCTGGTCCTGCTGCTACAGATACTGTTGCTGCTGCTGGTTCAATCCCATATTCATCTTTTAAAATATTTGCTAACTCAGTTACATCTTTAACTGATAAGTTAACTAAATCTTCTGCGAACTTTTTTAAATCTGCCATTTTTTTATTTATTAATTAATTATTTATTTAATGTTGGAAGCATTATTTTTATTATTTTTTATCAGAAAGTGCTTGTACAATACCAGATAACTTAGTACTACTCGATTGTAAAGATGCAATTACATTCTTTGCAGGTGATTGTAATAACATAATAACATCTGCAATAAGCTCATTCTTAGATTTAAGATTTGCTAACATAGACAGATTATTATCACCTATATAAAATTCATCTTCAATGTGAGCACCCTTAAGAATCGGCTTATCAGCTTTCTTTCTAAAATCTTTAATAACATTTGCTGGTGATTTAGCACTATCAGCAAACATCAGAGATGTATTACCCTTTAAAATATCATCAAACTGATCAAAGTTAATTGAGTTTTTGTCAAAAGCTTTCTTAAGCAAAGTATTCTTTACAACCTTAATAGATACATTCTGTTTATAACATAATCTTCTTAAGCTACTACTCTGCTCAGCTGTCAAACCAGATATATCAGTTAGATAGAAATTTTTATTTTCATCTATCATATTGTTTAACACATCTATTAAATCATTCTTTTCTTTCTTATTCATTATTTAATTGCCTTAAATTTATATAATATGATTAGGATCAACAGATATCCCTACACCCATGGTACTAGAAAGAGTAATACTCTTAACATATATTCCTTTTGAAGAAACAGGTCTTAATTTATTTATTGTTTGTAATAACTCATCTGCATTTTCAGATATCTTTTTAGCATCAAAAGAAAC
>Ga0115000_10003674_pt1 | contig 12815 bp, 18 predicted proteins | sample ArcticOcean_MG_C_6_FD_89690 | JGI IMG/M metagenome (GOLD analysis project Ga0115000, IMG submission 89690) | Marine microbial communities from western Arctic Ocean - ArcticOcean_MG_CB8_128 | ecosystem: Environmental > Aquatic > Marine > Oceanic | place: Arctic Ocean: Canada Basin | collected... | reverse complement strand
TCCGACAGAGAAAGTCCTAAGCCGCCTAAAAATCCAGCCTGTATAAACGAACGACGGTTTTGTGTTTTTTTCCAACTCATTTTCTTACCTTCTTATAAATCTATTTCTATGTTCTAATGCTACTATATCTCTATTGTTTAATTCCGAATCATAAAGAGTGTGAGTAGTAATTATCCACTTAAATGATACATGTCTCATCTTACCGCTTATGGAGTCTTGGTACACGCATAGCCATCCATCCTTAGTTCTTGAAAGAGAGGTGTGAATAATTTTTGGCTGTGCGAGGTAATTGTTTTCAACAACTACATATTCTCTTACAGCAAACCCCGAACCCCTCTTACTGAATCCTGTTTTTTGTTTTGTGTGAAAGTCTAGTACTGGAACAAGGATATGCTTTCTCCATTCCCACCAAACATACTGAACCATACTTAACTTAGTTTCCCCCGTTCCTTCGTTTATTTTATAGACGTGATTGATCTCAAGGTGGTCACAAAACTCATAAGTTACAAGCCTTTCAGGGCTGCCTGACGAAACCAATGCTATTGACACGACAGACAAGATGATTGCGAACAGTCTCTTTGCTATGTTCATCATTCCTCGGGGTCGGCAGGAACACACTTACCGTCTTTCTCTACGTACCCTTCGTTACAGTTGGGTGGATAGCCTGCCTTTTCATCAGACTCAGATTTATGTTTGATCTGAAAGTCTACAGCAGCAATACTACTAAGACCCTCTATGGCCTTACCGACACAAACAGCATATCTCTGCTTGCCTTCGGGATATTCTGTATTCATAGTATCATCACCCATACAACGTGACATGAACTTATTTTTATCTTCGTCTTCTTTTTTAGATGGTATTGGCATCGGTCTCTCCTGTAAATTATGCTTGAAAGCTACTCCCACAACCGCAAGACTTAACTGCGTTTGGATTCTCAAATGTAAAACCGCGCTTAGAAATATCAGAATAATAATCTAAAACAGTTCCGTCTAAATACAAATCACTTTTCCTATCTACAATAACATCCACTCCATGCTGATTAGATAGGGTATCCTTACCCTCATCATATTCCAAGTCGAATGTAAGCTTGTACTCAAACCCAGAGCAACCGCCACCTTTAACGGCAACCCTCAGGTAGTGGCCTTCTTCCTTAGAATTTTTAACTTCTTCTGCCGCCGCTTCTGTTAATTTAATTGTCATAGTATTGACTTTGCTTCTCCTTCTAATAAATATCTAGGTCGTCCACCATTATCTGTTCTCATCGTCTCTTTGCTTATTCCAAAGTGATCAAACAGGGTTGCTTGGAGGTCAAGTGGGCCATAGGGCTCACTAATAGGACTGTATGAACGGTCAGCCTCGCCAATCGTTCTGCCTGATTGGTATTCCCCACCAGCCATTAACATAGGAGTCATTGAGGGCCAGTGGTCACGCCCTACTGTCCCATTTAATTTTGTTCTACCAAATTCGCCGGTAACAACAAGAAGTATCTTCTCGCTCAATCCTCTCTCCTCAACGTCCTGAAGAAAGGAAGCTATCGCCTTATCTACAGGAGGAACTTTGGCCTTCATCGCCGTACCTACATTGCTATGATGATCCCATCCTCCGTAATGTAGCGTCACAAAACGAGTCCCATGTTCCGCAAGTCTTCTTGCCAATAAGAGTTGATCTCCAATAGAATTCTTTCCGTATGCTTCTCTAGTCTTTTCGTCTTCTTTATCTAGATTAAAGGCGTCCTTAGCTGATCCAAGAATAACATCGTAAGCCTGACCTTCATAGAATTCAACAGACTCGGCACCTTTGCCTGAGACTCCTTTAATGTCTATGTTATTCAGCAGGTCTCTTCTTTGGGCAAACCTATCGAGTTGGATTTGAGGAGTAAGATTTTCTTTGTTTGATGGGTCAAAGGGTTTGAAAGCCCCTCCTAGCCATGAGCCCTCATCTGCTTCTATCTTGCCCTGCTTAACATAGGTAGGGACACCATTCTCTGGATGGTTAGGGCCATAGCAGGCAGATACAATAGATCCAAAAGATGGATACATCGACATAGAGGTAGTAGCTCTCTCTTTATTGTAATGTCCAGTCATCATGAAGTGAGTCCCCTGTCTATGAGAGGAGTCTTTATGATTAAAAGAGTTGACCACATTCAACTTGGAGGTGTGCTTCGCTAGATTGGTCCAGTCTCCACCTAGTGCTATGTTGGTCTTTGAATCATATATCCTACCATTAACTGGCTGCCACGGAGTAGGAGCGTCATCCATAGGAGCATGGAAGGTTTCAAATTGAGAAGGGCCTCCGCCGAGCCATAACCATACGACTGTTTTATCTTTGTATGCATCAAATCCCTCTTGGGAGAAAGCGTAGTCAGACATTCCAAGAGTACTCATTCCAGCACTGATAGATCCAATTCTTAGAAAATCCCTTCTATTGAAGTTGATGTCTAGCATTTTCGTTCTCCTTTTAGTATATTGTTGATTGCGTAAGCGTTATTGGTGTTCCTCTATATGGAACAAAATCGTTGTTTGTATTTGCATATGAGAATGTCGCCTCTATGTTTCCTCCTCCTACATCTCCACCAGAAAAAGATATTCCGGTAAGGTAATTCTTCTTGCCTAAATCTATAACAAACTTGTCGTCAGGCTCTCCCTTTCCTATGACAATCTTTATCTCTCTATTTGGGACAGGGAAGTCTCCCATAAAGTTAGTATCGTCAATCATTATGTTTTGCTGTATAGACTTTCTGATTACCGCAGTGATTTCACAGGTTATGCCAATCGGCGCTGTTATATATCTCCACTTGTTCTGTTCGGTCTGGAAAGAAGCTGATTGGTTGGAGCCCCTCCATTTGCCAACGTCTGTCATTTCTCCGTAATCGAAAGATGCGTTTACTGATATAGATTGAATCGCGCGAGCAACATCAATATTAGAGCCTCCGCCCGTAGGAGGTTGTGATATATCAACAACACTTTTTACCTCGCTAGGCAGTATAAACTCTTCATTCTCTACATCTAAGTCCTGTCTTTTAAGCAGCGTTCCGCTTAGAGGGGTTGCTATTGGGGCTGCCGCTGAACCAGTTTTGGTTAGATTTCGAGTAACAAAACTTAGGTTTTCAGTTAGCTTGCCGTCTACGCTAGTTTCATATGACACCTCGGTGAGCAGGCAATATTTTAACGTTGTGCTTTCTATATTTCCCGACAGATCATCTGCCCCATAAGCCACTTCTATTGCATACTCTTTGAGCAGACATGATGAATCCCAACCAGATGCTCCTAAGTTTCCATTTTTTAATATATAAGCATTTTCATAGCTTGTAACTGAAGCTGGAGCATAGAAGGGTAGTGATGTAGTACTTACCTCTCTCTGTATCGAGATTGTAATCTCTGGCTTAGAATAAAAGCTTCTTTGTTGTTGGGATCTTCCTGTATCAGATATACCCGTAGCATCAGCAGAGTAGTCGATGCCCACAGCTTGAACATTTTGAAGGTATGTACCATCAACGTAAACAGCTTGGCATGCATAAAATATTCTGTTGTTTGGCATAATGTGACCCTAAATTTTAAAAGTCGTCTACTAGGTTTCCTACTGAATACTCCGTCACTCTAGTCTCAAAGAAGTTCTTGCACTTCTCTAGATCAATAATCTCACTCATCCAAGGGAATGGATTTTTTGTATTTTCAAAAGGGGAAGGGATATCTAAATTCCCCAACCTTCTGTTTGCTATGTACTGAACATAATCAATAAACATATCTGAGTTAAGACCTAGAATTCCATTAGGTAGAACATCTCTAGCATAGGCTATCTCAAGCTCTATGGCTGTTTCTATCTGCTCAATAGTTTCCTTCTCAAAAGCTTTTGTCCAGACCTTTGGGTCATCTTCTCTGATTCTATTAATCAGTTTAGTTCCAAATTCAATATGAAGGCTCTCGTCTCTAAGTGTATATTGAATCTGTTCGCCAACTCCCGGAAGTTTGTTCTGTCTATTAAAGGAAAGTAGCATTGCGAACCCAGAGAAAAAGAAGATACCTTCACATATAACATAGTATGTAATCATGTTACGCAAGAACTCTCTTTTACCTTCTGTGGTATCAATGTTAAATTCAGGTCTATTAATATCGGTGGTGATATTCATTAGGAACTCATCCTTAGCTTTGATGCTAGGGATCGAGTTATAAGCCTCATACACTTCATTAATGTCAAGATTCAAAGAGTCGCAAATATAAACCACTGTTAGATTATGTAGACTCTCTTCATAAGCCTGTCTTAAGATATACTGACGGCACTCTGGATCTGTAACGAACTTGAACACAGACAGTAGTAGATTATTAGCAACAAGAGATTCGCTTCCAGCAAAGAAGCCAAGACACCTTTTAACTACTAGCTTTTCATCTTCGGATAGCAGGCTGGACTTCCACTGCTCAATATCCTTAGCCATTGAAACTTCTGTGGGCATCCAGTTATTTGCTGCTCCATCTATAAACAAGTCCCAAGCCCATTTATTAACGTGGGGTAAAATCTGATTGACAACAGCAACCTTACTTGATATAATTTCTTTAGTTTTTTTCATTATTGACAACTCTCACAATCTGGGTCTGTAACCGAGCATGCAGTTACTTTACTTAAATCTTCTTCAGGAACAATACTCTCTTCTTTAGGGGACTCTACTGTTGACTTTTCTAGTCTAGTAGCTGATTTGCCCCTTAAATAATATGTGGATTTTAGTCCACTCTCCCATGCTTTAAAATATAAATCATTTAAATACTTGAGACTCTCTAGTTTATTATATAAATTAAGTGACTGGCCCATATCGATCCATTTCTGTCTTTCTGCGGCGGCCTCAATTAGAATGTCATAATTAATATCAAACGCCGTTTTAAACTCTCTTTGGATATCCTCGTCTAAATCCAGTAGCATCACATCTCCATCTGCTGATTTAAGCGCGTCTATTAGTTCTTGACACCAGATCCCCTTCTTCTTTGCTACCGCTACAAAGTGCTCGTTAACCATAGTAAACTCCCCACTAAGTGTGGAATAAACATAAAGCACAGAATAGTCCGGCTCTACTGACTGAGAGCATCCTTGTATGTAAGAAATAGTTGCGGTTGGCGCTATGGCCATCACATTGCTATTCCTCATCCCGTGTTCAGAAACCAACAGTCTGACCTCTTCCCACTCCTCAAAACTCTCAAAATCCTCTCTTTTATACACATTTTCCGGACTAAGCCTCTCTCTCTGGTTCATTAAGTCACAATATGTATCAATGGGAAAATTACCGTTATCCCACTCAGACCCTTTAAAAGAAGGGTATTTACCCTTTTCTTTGGCTAGGAGGGCAGAGGTTTTAATAGCATGAAGTGAAATAAACTCCTGAATTTTACCGCAAATAACCACAGCGTCCTTGGAGTTATAAGGTATCCCTAACTTATGTAGAATGTCATGTGTCCCCATTATCCCCAGCCCGATTGGTCTATGTGCAAGATTTGATTTCTCGGCCTCTTTGGTAGGGTAAAAATTAAGATTTATAACATTATCGAGTCCCCTGATCGCCGTTTCTACTGTCTGCTGGAGTTTCTTCCAGTCAATAGTCCTGACCTTCAGGTGAGAAGCAAGGTTAATGCTAGCTAGATTACAGACTGCCGTCTCGCCAATCTCAATGACCTCACCTTCATCATGCTTCGTAGGTTTAGTATGTAGGAAGATCTCTGTACACAGATTGCTGGAATGTACTACACCTTCATGTTTATTGCTATATCTGATATTAGCGGCATCTTTAAATGTAATCCAAGGATGGCCAGTCTCATACAAAGCGGTTAGTATCTTTTTCCATAGATCTTTAGCGTTTACAATTCTAAAGTTTTCAATCTCTCCATTGTCTGCCATCTTCTTATATTTTCTATAAACCTTAGAGAACTCTTTGCCGTAGACTTCGTGGAGTTCCGAGCATTCTGCGGGGTCAAATAAATACCAGTCTCTTTTCTTGGAGACTGCTATCATAAACTCATCACATACCCATAAGGCTGTATTCATATCGTGACATCTTCGTCTATCATCGCCTGTGTTTTTTCTAAGATCTAGAAAGTCATCAATATCTAAATGCCAAGGCTCTAAGTAAGAGCATCCAGCTCCCTTTCTTTTTCCGCCTTGGTTTACAGCGACAAGGGTATCATTGAAAATTTTGAGCCACGGCACTAAACCAGAGGAATTTCCATTCGTCCCTTTAATGTAACCTCCCGTAGCTCTAACAGACGACCAATCCACCCCAAGACCGCCAGCATACTTTGAAAGTCTAGCCTGACCATGTATCGTGCCAAAGATTCCGTCAATAGAGTCATCTACAGTACTCAGGTAGCAAGAAGAAAGCTGTGACCTGTTTGTTCCGCTATTGAATAGAGTGGGCGTAGAGGGAGAGTATCGAAACTCTGACATCATATTGTATATTTCTATTGCTCTTTTTTCCTTGTTGTCTTCATCAAGACATAGACCCATAGCTACTCTCATATAAAAAGCCTGTGGTGTCTCCATTCTTTCTCCCTTGAGATGAATGAAGTATCTATCATACAGGGTTTGAATCCCAAGATACTTGAAAGATCTATCTCTAGAGGGGTCTAGCTCTTCTGACAATAGCTCTAGATCGTAAGATAGGAGTTGATCGCTGATTCGATCTTCTTTAACCATAGCTTTGATATTTTTAACGAATGATTTCTTATACTGGTCTACAAAGGTTTCGCTTTCTACGGTATTGCCAAACACTTCTTTATAGAGGTTGTTGAGTAACATTCTAGCTGCAACGTAAGCGTAGTTAGGCTCTTTCTCTATCTTAGCTCTAGCCGAAAGGATGAGAGCTTTATTTATCTCCACCGTTGGAATCTTGTTGTAGAGCTGTAAGCTAGCATCTAAAACCACCTCGCTAACAAAAACATCATCTAAGGAATCACACGCTCTCTCAACACACTTATTAATTTTATCAATACAAATATCTTCTAATCTTCCATTGCGTTTCTTAATTTTAATGTTATTCGTCATAATCTCACTGTCGCCAAAGAGTCTAAAGGTAAAAAAAAACGACACTTATAAAAACAGAAAACAGAGCAAGTAGCTCTTGATGTTCTCTGTGCCTTTCGGCGGGTCGGAGTGAATTTTGGTAATCTGCTTTGTTATAAAGCTAGACTTTAGTAATCCCCGAACGTTTTATTATAAGTATCGTTGTTGGTATTTGCAAGCCTAAAAAAGGTTTTGCATATGATTAATTTTTGAAGAAGCTACTCTTCTTTTCGTCGTCCTCTGGTTCCGGTTCTGGATCCGGAGTTGGAGCGCTTTTTTCTACACCAAGCTCTGCTGCCATCGAGGTAAAAACCTCAATAAGTTCATCACGAGACTCTTGTCCTAGAATTACCTTTTCCAGCATTGCTTGAATAACTTTTTTGTCTGACATGTTTTTAATCTCCTTGATTATTTTTTCCATGAATCGCTTCTAATATTTTCTCTGCTATTGAAAGCTGAGTAGTATGTAGCGAATCTTCTAGTTTATCTATCTTATTATCAATCTTTATCTCTATTCCGTCAACCTTATTTTCTAAAGAATCTAATCTTCTTGCAATTGAATCGTTAACTTTTTCTTCTAGCATGACTAGCTTACCTCCGTGCTTTACTACGGTGTGAAAAACCCACCCTATAACAGGTAGCGCTACCATTCCTACTATCTGAGCGATATCATTAATGCTGCCCCATTCCATAATAGATACTCCTTCTCTATAAAAAAGAAAGCGGGGAGGGTTGCTCCCCACTCTCTATAATTATTACATACCTGTAATTGGTGCGTAGTCGAAGAAGTCTCCAGCGTTAGCATCATCAATGCTAATGGTAACGAAGTCAACCTTCATAACAAACTCACCGGGTACTGCGCGAGTTGGATTAGCTGCGCTATCACTATTTTGAGCCGTGCTATCTGCAATTGGATCCCACATATTAGTGCCGTTAAGCGATGTAGGCGAAGCTGCTGCTGTACCAGAGGCGTTGAGCCAGTTAATACGCATGTTGGTAATCTTAGCGCCACTATCTAACGTGTGGTTCCAGCTAAACTGATTGTTTCTAAAAGCTGTTAAGAGTTTAGCACCAAAGTCACCTCGGAATCGAGCGATAGGTAGCTTGTCTCCAGCACCCATAAACAATAGCTTTGTGTTAGAAACGCCAGAAAGAGTGTCAGAAGAACGAGCAATAACGTATTTGCCCTCAGCTTGATATCCAAAAGTACCGCCAGATAAGGCTTTAGCGACATTATAAATACCGCTAGCACCAATGTTTGGTAGCATGCTAGAATCAGTCGTGTTTGCAACGGCTGCATTAAGCTGAAAAGATTTTGTAATAACGTCACCAGTATTATCATTATTGATAATGGTTCCGCCTTGCTTTTGCGACGAGAAAGCGCCGCCTGTAGTATTTCTCACATGAGAATTTGAACTTGGAACTGTCATGATATATGACTCCTATGAATAAATCTAAAATTTTATAATCCAATGATTATCCACAAAGAGTCCGGTTCCTATTGTATATTACACAAATTATTAAGTATTTTATACGACTTTACTCTTATTCCGTGAATTTTTGAATCATTATACATATCATAATGCTCTTGCGATAATATAGGTGAGCAGCTGACCACATTAAGGCCTAGCCTGTCCTCTATTAGTTTTGAGCATATTATATTATCTATAAGGTCATCTACTACTGATCCAGTACCTAAGACAATCTCATCTGCGCCGTTTTCTCGTAGAGAATAGCATAACTGTGGCAAGAACTCATCATCTGCGAGCCTGTATTCTACCACTGGGCGTAGTTTAAGACCTTTAGATCTGCATATCTCATAGCATATCTTGAAGTCTTTCCTTATAGGGTTAAGATCCCCATTTTCTGTATCATACCTATTGATAACTAAGTCTATGGTTTTAATACCTCTGCTTTGACATAATAGAATCTCATGGACTCTTATCTTTGTCTCAGATATACCGTAAGGGAAGTCGATTATAGCAGAGAAATCACAATGCTCACGTATAAACTCTTCTTCTATGCGTGGTATAAGACCAGAAGGCGTACATATTTGATCAACATTATTCGTGCTGGCTTCAAATATGCACGCCAATATGTCCACATACTTAGATTCATTGCACAGTAATTCTATTCTCATTTAAGCTCTTATAATGCCTTCCAGCTTTGTTAACGCGCCGTCTAGCTGTCTCTCTGCTATAGCCATTCTCTTTTCCTATCTCGTTCATCGTCATTCGAGAAATGTGTTTCTGCTCTAGTAGAGTGCAGTATTCTTCAGGAAAATCCATAAGTACGACACTTACATTTTCTTGTTCCGGCCCACAAATATCAAATGGTATATTTGTAAACTCTCTTTTTTTCTTTTTCAAATGGTTCTTTATGGCAAAGGTTAGCTGCTGATATAAATATGAGGTGAATTTCACTTTTCTCTCTGGGTCAAATTTTTTAAGACATTCCCATAGTGTTACAAGCCTCATAGATGATAGATCGTCAGGATCGACAAACCTATTATATTTCGAGCAAACTTTATCCATAATTTTCTTATAATCAATACACTGAACTGCTTCATCAATACTTTTGTTCATTAGAACTCCTAATAATAATACCACCAATTTTTTGACGTAAATCTTCAAACTTATTTAAATCACTCAGATACGAATCGGTTAACGAATCTGCCATGATATAATCAATTTCCCCCATAGATGAAACAAAGATAGACCAAAACTGCTTATTGTCTACCTGTAACTTCACTGAGTCTATGGCTTCTTTAAGGTCAGGTGTTACTGACTCTATGTTGCTTATATGTTTAGTATCGGTTAAAATATTCTCTATGTTTAGTTTAACTTCAGTAGAACCGAAAAGTTTTCCTATTCCTATAAAGAATGTATATCTTCCCATAATTTTTACTGACTCTACACCGTCCGCATTCTCTATTTCGTCTAATACAGAAAATGTTATGTCAAAATTCGTATATCCAAACCAACAATCCCACCTGTTTGAGGGTTTTAGGCATGAGTCTGACGAAAATGGGCCATATGGAGTATAGATCACGGTCGGGCCGGGATCAAAAAACTTAATTGGAGAATCACCGAGATCCTCTGGGTTTGAGGTCGCTAGTAATATATCTTCTAAAGTAGATAAACCCGAATCGTTTTCATAAAACTCTTCTGTAATTGCATTCCAGCTCTGCCAAGCTATTTTCTTAGGCTCACTCATAACTGTCTCCAATTGATGTTTTGTGCTTAGCTCAATATATTATACACACTATTCTAGCTTTAGATCTGCTGGCCTAATGACTAATTCTGACTTTTCTGGCTTTTGCATAAGAGTCCGGTATAAAGTCATAAAGGTTGCTAAGTCTTCTTTATCTACATTTGACCCCTCTCGATTCAGCTCTTCTAGTATGCTATCTTCGTATTCGCCTGAATTTATCTGAGACATCATAAAGGCAAAATTCTCTAAGTCTAAACCAGAGTCGCCCCATCCGCATTTGAACAAGATATTACCCGTCTCTTTATCAACGTAACAGTGAAAATAGCATGATTCAAGGGGCGAATCTTCTGGTTGTGTGTGTTGATAGTATTCCAACGTAATATTCTCCTAGCTTTTCAAGGGTTTCTTCTGAAGATAGATTGTCGGGAGTTCCAGCCCTGTAGAACCCATCTACATATGGGAACTGAGTGAAGTAGACCGCTTCAAACTCACCGTCAGAAACTTTTCTAAAATCAGTTAAAGTTATATCTAACCAGCTGTAAGAGTGATGTAGGTATTTTATGCATAGCTTTTTAAGGCAATCATCTACCGATTCTGAATATATATACCTTGAGATGGGTTTATCTCCATCCATCAGTAATGTATTCCTCTTATTGTCAAAAGAGTTAAACTTATTGTTAAATGCTACCGGAAGCAGGGTTAATTTAATCTTCATCTTTTTCTTTATCTTTTTCTTCAGAACCTTCTTGCGCTTTTAAGTACTGACCTTTTAGTTCTTGCACTACTTGGAAATTTTCACGAGCCTCTTTGAAAGCCTCTAGTGATTTTCTAAACTCGCTAAAGAATTCAGAATGATCACCAATACCCACAGAAGAGTTCATGTAAACTCTCATGGTCAATGCCGCTTCGTCCATCTTTGCTTTGTAGTGCGACTCTGCCGCTGCAATAAAATCAATGTTCATAACTACTCCTGTATAAAAAGGAACCCGACGCATCATGCGCCGGATTCGCTATGTTTTAACCTCTTAAATGCACTATTCCGTTGCGCGAAGAGAATCACCAACAATCCATGCTATGCCCATTGCGACAATAGTATTTGCGGTGTCTTCTGGAATCCCTAACACATCATTAAGAACTACAACAACAATTGTACTAATCGCTGCCCAGAACCGTCTCGACTTAACTAAAGTCTTGAGTTTATCAACCATCTTAAAATCTCCTATAAAAACATTAGTTTACTCATTATTATTCTATCATACATACACAATAAAAACAAGTTTAAAATACGTTATCTTTAAACTTTTTGGCAGAGTTCTGCCAAGAAAATTGTTTTGCTGTCTTAATACCCTCTATATTCTGGGGTAAATCGCCTTCTTGTTTAATTCTATGAATCTTTCTCATGTGTTCAACTATCTGGTCTTTTTGCTGACTCCCAATAGAAGCCCATTTGCCATGACCATGAAACCATACTCCATCCTGCGCTGGCTCCAGATTTGTTATATCTACAAGGTTACAGTTATCTGCATTGCAGAACTCCGTATGAGCAGAATAGTCAGTAGAAATAACATGTTTTCCACAGCTCATCATCTCTAAAAGTTCTAGGTTCCACCCCTCTGCCCTGCTGGGAAAAACCCCACAATCAGCCTGTTTCATTACATTATATACGTCTATATGGTCTTTTTGTCGAGGTATTATTCTTACTTTACTTCCAAGTTTGGAATTTTTATATAGGTTTATCCACTCTTGCTGCTGTTCAGGAGAATAGAAGGGGTTATCACACATCATCCATAATTCTACATCGTCATCAAACTCGAAGGCAGAGTTAAAACACTCAACAAGAATGTCATGACCTTTCCTTATTTCCCATTTCCCACAGTTAAAAAATATAGTTTGCTGGCGGGCGGATGAAACCGGCACAAACACATCAGAATCCACACCAAGAGGAACCACCCGTACATCAATCCAATCTAAATGGTCTAACACAATTCTCTTTGCCCATTCCGAGCAAACAAACAGCCTGTCGTTGTGAGCCATACTCCATAGCTCATTGTCACTGAATGTCTCCAGCTCGAATATTGGAAATCCTATGTGTGTGCCTTTGCCTATGTGGTGATGTATATCATTCTGATGCCATATTTTTACGGAAGGGGTGTCGTGTAAGCTTGGTCTATGCATTATAGACTGAAGAAATTCACTTCCCTCTAATGGTTCAGGCGTTCCTATCGGTATTAGTTGTACATCTTCTCCAGAGGATGCTAAATGTTTAATTATATTATAACTTGCTACTCCGTAGCCTAAATTATTTATTGGTGCAGTTATGTTAATCATACGTATGTTTCTCTGAAGAATGTCTATATACTATTATATGCGTAATATTAAAAATTCACACAAAATAACTGGCCACAGCGCGCGCTACGCTCGGTAAAGATTGGCTGTGACAAAAATAAATGGAGGCGGCGGGAGTCGAACCCGCGTCCTGTCTGGTTTTCATAGCAGTATCTACATTGTTAGTCCATTGTATTCACACAGCGAACAAGGTTATCCGATTTATCGGAGTCAGATGGAGT
>Ga0115000_10003669_pt1 | contig 12822 bp, 10 predicted proteins | sample ArcticOcean_MG_C_6_FD_89690 | JGI IMG/M metagenome (GOLD analysis project Ga0115000, IMG submission 89690) | Marine microbial communities from western Arctic Ocean - ArcticOcean_MG_CB8_128 | ecosystem: Environmental > Aquatic > Marine > Oceanic | place: Arctic Ocean: Canada Basin | collected... | reverse complement strand
GCTTTGGGCGGTCTACATCCATCGACGCAGATGATCCGAGAGATTACTCAGGCGTTCAACGAAATGGGATTTCAAACCATCGAAGGTCCTGAGGTTGAGCTTGAGAAGTACAACTTCGACATGCTTAACATTCCTGCCAATCACCCTGCCCGAGATCAGTGGGACACTATTTGGGTCGATTCCGATACCCACAATGATGTGCTGCTGCGGACGCACACTTCGCCCATGCAGGCTCGAACGATGGAGGTTAACGATCCTCCGATTCGAGTCGTGGTTCCCGGCAAGTGCTACCGATATGAATCGACCGACGCTACGCACGAATGGCACTTCAACCAGGTTGAAGGTCTGGCAGTGGACGAAGGTATTACGTTTGCCGATCTGAAAGGCACGCTTTACGAATTCGCACGTCGAATATTTGGACCTCAACGAAAAGTTAGGTTCCGTTGCGACTTCTTCCCGTTCGTTGAACCAGGGGTGGATATGTCGATCGAATGGAACGGCAATTGGATCGAGATTTTGGGCGCTGGAATGGTTCACCCTAAGGTTTTGGAAAACGCTGGCTACGACTCGACCAAATACACGGGTTTTGCATTTGGAATGGGTCCGGAGCGTATTTCGATGTTGCGAAATGAAATTACCGATATTCGGCACTTCTTTTCGAACGACCTTCGGTTCCTGACTCAGTTTTAGGAACTGCGAACACGCCGACTCCACCAAAGTGATTCGTCATATTTCAATCCATTTGTAATTCGATAAGTAACTGAGAAAAACGCATGAAGGTTCCTGTTTCCTGGCTGAAAGAGTACGTAGACATCGAGATGAACCTCGATGATCTGGCGCATCGTCTGACGATGGCTGGTAACGAAGTTGAAGATATTGAACGCACCGGTTGGATAGACAACGTTGTGGTTGGGCACGTTAAAAATATCGCCCAGCACCCCGATGCCGACCGCCTGAGGCTCGTAACCGTCGACCATGGTGATGGCGAAGCTGAGGTCGTGTGCGGTGCTCCTAACGTGGCCGAAGGCCAGAAGATTGCATACGCCTCTATCGGTGCGGTGCTTCAGGATGCGTTTGCGGATGAACCCGGTAAGACGAAGAAGCTCAAACGGTCGAAGATTCGCGGAGTTGTGTCCGAAGGCATGGTTTGTTCGGTACGTGAACTCGGAATTGGCGATGATCATGACGGCATTCTCGTTTTGGATGATGACCTTGCGGTCGGAACGCCGATCGGAGAGGTTCTGGGCGAGTCGGTCATCGACATTGAACTCACTCCCAACCGTCCCGACTGCCTCGGCGTGGTTGGTGTGGCTCGAGATGTATCCGCGATTACTGGCAAGCCGCTAAAGCAGCCTGACATTGAGTTTGAAGCGACCGGGCCTGATGTGAATACTCTGGCTTCAGTTGAAATTTCAGATGCAGATTTGTGCCTCCGGTACACGGCGACAGTTATTCAGGGTGTGAAGATAGGTCCTTCACCAAAGTGGTTGCAGGATCGACTTATTGCGATTGGTGAGAGGCCTATTAATAACTTGGTCGACATAACGAACTTCGTTATGTTTGAACTTGGACAGCCGCTGCACGCGTTCGATTACGACAAGGTCGTTAATCACAAAATTATCGTTCGACGAGCAAATTTGGGCGAAAAGCTAACTACGCTCGATGATAAGGAACGCAAGCTCGATACCGAGATGCTTCTTATTGCCGATCCTGAACGAGGAATCGGTCTTGCAGGTGTCATGGGCGGAGCGAATTCTGAGATTTCAGATTCGACGACTAACGTGATTCTTGAGTCGGCTACATTTGAAGGCGTGAACAACCGACGAACAGCTCGATCGCTTGAACTCGCGAGTCAAGCGACACTGCGATTCGAGAAGAGTTTACGCACTGGCTTAAGTGAAGTTGGACTTCGCCGGGCTACCAAGCTGATTCAGGAAATCGCTGGCGGAACTGTCGCTTCAGGGATCATCGATGTGTATCCAAGCAAAGGCAAAGAACAGGAGCAAGTGCGTCTTGATAGTGCGCACATCCTTCGCGTGCTGGGAGTTGAAATAGACAAATCAGATGTTGAATCGACACTTAGCAATCTTGGATTCACTCTTGAAGCAGATGCCGACGGATGGGATGTTGGTATTCCGTACTGGCGACCTGATATTTCTATCCCTGAAGATCTGATTGAAGAAATTGCCCGAATCGTTGGTTACGACAATATTCCTACGACCACGCTGGCGGGTCGACCACCTCAGTGGCAGCCGCAGCCTGAAATGGATCTTCGAACTCGGGTAACCGATGCTTTGGCTCAGGCAGGTATGAGGGAGATTATTTCTTACGCCGCCACGACAAGCGAGGGTGAAGATCGTGTGGGACTTCCTGACGACACCGCTTCAGCTATCAAGCTGCGGAATCCGATTACAGCCGACTACGCAGTGATGCGTCGAACGCTTCGAGAGGCGATTCTCGATACGGTGGCTCGCAACTCGCGAACTTGGCGAGGTCCGATCGCACTATTCGAGGCAGGTCGTGTGTTCCTCGACTATGGAGAAGGTCTGCCAGAAGAGCGTCAGATGGCTACGGGTGCGTTTGCGGGTCAGCGAAACGAACTTCATTGGGACGCTTCGACCGCACCATCAGATTTCTACGATGCCAAAGGCGCTGCTGAGGCGGTACTGGAAGATCTTGGAATCCAAGCGACTTTCGAACCTGCCGAAGACACTACTTTTGCCGCCGGTAGAACGGCGGTCATCAAGGTGGCTGCTGCTAACAATGCTGTAATCGGCGTTGTTGGCGAAGTCGCCTCTGAAGTATTTTCAAAGTTCGACGCCGAAGTTGAGACGGTCTCAATGTTCGAACTCGATCTCGCCGCAATTTTGAAAGTAATGGAAGGTCCAAAGGGCGTCGATTCAGGCAAGTTCGAAGAGTTCACACGACTTCCGGCTTCCCACCGTGATCTGTCGCTGATTGTCGATACTGGCGTAACGGCGGGCCAGATCGTTGATATCGCAAGCCGAAACCGAATCGTGACTTCAGCTACTGTGTTTGATGTGTTCGAAGGCAAGGGTGTTCCTGATGGAAAAATGGCTGTGGCAGTTCGATTCGTTTATCAGTCACCAAACAAAACTCTTACTGCCGATCAAATCGGAAAAATTGAACATCAGATTCTGAACCAACTCTCCAAAGAACTTGGTGCGGAGTTGCGGGCTTAATATTGGCGAATAAATCTCACGAACACCACGATCGACCTCATCGGCACCACTACGATGCCGAGATGCTTAGCGTTGAAGAGGCGCGCGAGCGAATACTGTCGTACTTCGAAGTCTTGCCTGTTGAGTCGACCGATTTAGTCGATTCGCTGGGTCAGGTTCTGGCAGAGGACATGGTCGCATCTTTCGACATTCCACCACTGGCGAATTCGGCTATGGACGGCTACGCTGTGCTGGCCTCCGATACTCGAGGTGCTTCAACAGACGCTCCGGTTGAACTGGTCGTCACGGGTGTAGTGGCTGCAGGACAGCTTCCAGACCACCCGCTTAAACCGGGAACCGCGATTAGGATCATGACCGGTGCTCCGGTGCCAGAAAACGCAGACGCCGTAGTTCCTTTCGAAGACACCGATGAGCTGGAACGTAGAGCTTCAGGTGGTTCTTCAGAAGCGATTGCGATTCATCTTCATGCTGAGCCACACGACAATGTACGAGGCGCCGGCGAAGATATCGAATCTGGTGAAATTGTGTTGGAGAGCGGCCAAATTTTGCGATCCGGAGAAATTGGTGTGATCGCTTCTCTAGGTCATTCGATGGCGAAGGTGATTCGTCGGCCGGTCGTAGCAATTGTTTCGACAGGTGATGAATTGCTTCAGCCTGGCGATGAACCCGAGCTCGGCAAGATATTTAACTCGAACGCTTTTAGCATTGCCGCTATGGTCAAACGCTACGGCGGTGTGCCGAAGATTTTGGGTATCGCTAAGGACACCATCGAATCGCTTACGGCTGCTCTTGAAGAGACGTTGGACGCCGACTTGGTCGTCACCTCCGCTGGGGTTTCCAAGGGCGATTACGACGTCGTGAAAGATGTGCTTTCTTCCAAAGGCGAGATTGCGTTGTGGTCGGTACGAATGCGCCCTGCGAAGCCGCTGGCGTTCGGAGTGCTCGACCGCAACGACGGAACGAAGGTTCCTCATTTGGGTCTCCCGGGTAATCCGGTAAGTGCGATGGTGGCGTTCGAGCAGTTTGGGCGATCAGCAATTCGACTTATGATGGGTAAACCTAAGGTCGAAAAGCCTAGCGTCGAGGCGATCATGGACGATCCGATTCGCAATCACGACGGTCGCCGGGTGTACGCAAGAGTTCAGGTATATAAGGACGAATTGGGTGTTTATAGGGCCAAATCTACAGGAAATCAGAGTTCAGGCGTACTGAGTTCTATGTCACTTGCGAACGGATTAGCCATCTGCCCCGATGACATTGGTATGATTGATGCTGGCGAAATTGCGAAAGTCGAAATGCTCGACTGGCCAGACGATATTTTCTAAACATTTTTGACAGTGCGTTCACGCGCCGTTTCACGCACAATTAAGACATGACAAACCAGACAGAACAAACAGAGCAGACCCCAGAGCCAGTTGTAACTCCAGAACCGGAGCCACAGGAAGAGCCGAAATACCAGATCGACATGAAGGCTTTCGAGACATCAGGACGATCATTTGAATTTGCTATCTACTCGAGGCTTTCGAAGAGCGGTAAAGCCGTTATCGACGATGGCAAGGTTGCTGGCGGCTTCGGTCCACCTGCTGAGTACATGAAGGTGATGGCTAACATCTGCTCGAAGGAGCCAGACTTCCTTCTACCAGGTACCCCTATCACTGAGGCTGTTTTCAAGCTTCTGCTTGCGAACACAAACAAGGCGATGACACTCGACGAAATTCAGTCGGGCCTAACGATGGCTTGGACGAGCGTGATTTACTTGAAGAATCTTTCTGACGATGTTCTACGACGAATGTTGGATCAAGAGAACGACTACTTCATCAAGCGTGCGATTATCCGACGTCGACGCAGCCGAAGCGCCTCGTAAGTTTCTTTCTTAGATAATATGAAAAGCCCCTGTCGTTTCGGCAGGGACTTTTTTGTTTGATTGCCTTGGACGTGCGAATGTCATTGGATTCCTCGCAATGACAGTGAGCCGCAATTGGCTGATTTGTTAGCGACGTGGACACCGGGTCTCGCTACTTCGCTGGCGGATTGCGCTTGCGAGGGGGAGACGTTTTACGTTCTTCTTCTGCAAACCATTTGAAGAATAGAATTGTCATCGTTGCGAGGTATACGAAGTTGCCAGGGATCCACATTAGTAGACCGCCTACTCGCTGATCTTCGGTAGTCGACCAGTGGAAATGTCCGGGTGCAACTAGATAAAAGTCGTAAAGCACTGACTTGGTTAGAGTGATGATCGCTGCGAGCAAAGCGGTGGGTGTAACTGCGAGTAGCATGTAAACGATGCGTTGTGGATAGTTGAGCTGTGTGCGGATCGGTGGAGGACCAACTATGGGCCACCAGAACAGCACAGCAGTCGAAAACATCGTGAAGTGCATGATGAGATGCACCCATTCGTTCTCAAGAGAGCCGTTGTACGCGGCTGGAATGTGCCAGCCGTATAGTGTGCCAATGAACAGCGGCAGCGCCACTTTGGGGAGAGTGAGCAGCGTTAGGACTCGGACTATGATTCCTGAGCCTGTGAGAGCCGATCCTGCGCCAATCCTAAGCGGTCGCGGCAATGCCCAGATGTACGCAGGCATCGGGCGCCCAACAAGCAGCAACGGCGCTGCGAACATTGCAATGACGAGGTGCTGAGACATGTGCATTGCGAAAAGATCGCCAGAGAAGTAATCAAGCGGTCCGGCCAAGGCGAAAGCCAATAGGGCGAATGCGAAGTAACTCGTGCCGACCTTCGACCAAAAGCTGCCGTTTGTATCGGAACGCACAGCTAGGCGAATGGTGCCAATTGTGTAAGCAGCTGCGAGCAGCAGGAATAAAACTGCCGGGGGGGACGAGAAGTCCCAGGCGAAGATGAATTCGCCAAAGCTGTCGATGAGGTTCGGTTCTGAAGCGCCGTTCATGGCGTCAAATCATCCCGGTTAAGTAGTTTGATTCCGGTGATCGAAATCAAGCTTGTACGGGCCGACTCAGCGTCAGACCCGGGTATCGTGCCGTGCTTTTGGGCGTTCGTTTCTTCGTAGGTGAGATGGGCTGTCTTAGAACAGAACCGGCTGGTTGCCAAACTTCATAATGACTAGAAGAAGCGAGAAGATTAGTATCCCAATAATCATTGCCGACGTGAAGAAGTACGTAAACATCAAGTTATCGAACCTGAGATGCATGAAGTACGCGACGACCCCAACGAACTTGACTACTGAAAGAAACAGCAGAATTGGGATGAACCATCCACCAAGTCCTTCGACAGTGAATAGCCACACTTCAAGAAGTGTGATTACCGCCAATACGAGTCCGACGAGCCAGTAAAAGCCAACACCGGCGTGCGACACGTTGCCGTGCGTTAGCGTTCGCCAGAGATTACCGAACCAAGCACCACCGATTGGACCTTCGTAAGGAGGATTCAATTCGTTGCTAGGGCCGTGTGGAAGGTTCCACCAGCCGTTCCCGTCGTGCTGCGTAAGTTTTTGCCAGAGATTGGCCATGCTTGCTATCCCTCGGGCTAACCGTGAATGATTGTTGGACCGACGCCGGCAGGTGGCCCGTCAGCAGCTGATATCAGGTAGATAACCGTGAATATCACGATCCAGACGATGTCGACGAAGTGCCAGTATAGACCGGCCATTTCTAGGTCGAGTGCATTGTCCTGTCGCAGCTGTCCAAAGTGCGAGCTGTACGCCATGAATGCCATCCAGATAACACCGATGGTTACGTGGGCACCGTGTATGCCAGTAAGGATGAAGAACGTGGTTCCAAAAATGTTCGTTCTCGGAGTTAGCCCTTCATGCGCGAATTCTCTGAATTCGTAAAACTGGAAGCCCATAAATATCGCACCCAGAACCACTACTACCAATATCCAAAGCGTGGCTTTGTTCTTTTCGCCCGACTTGACGTAGTGAAGCCCCAGAACCATAGCGAGTGAACTCACTAACAGTACGAACGTCGATACTGACGTTAGCGGAATGTCGAGAATCTCAGATGGGTATGGCCCTACTAGGCTCTTACCTCGGTAAACGAGGTAGGTTGCGATGAATACTCCGAAGAACATCACGTCGGAACCTAGGAAGGCCCACATCATGAGCTTCCTGCTATTCAAGCCGGTAGAAGTATTTTCTACTGGCTCGTGGTGTTCTGTTGCTGCGGCCTGTGTCACGTTCGTATTTTCCTTGACGTTGGAAGTGAACTAAATAATTAGCGTTACTTATTCAGGGTCGTTGACGGGTTCCATCGCCCATCCAATGAGACCCCAAACAAGGATTACCGCACCAACTGCGATAACTACGTTGTTGGAGAGGAACCCGGCACCAAGCCCGGCTATACCCACAGCCAGAATGAACGGGTAGTACGACATATCAGGAAGGTGTATCGCGCTATGCCCATCCCCGTGTCCGCCGTAACCACCAGAAACAACTGGTAGAGCTTCCTCAACTTCATCAAGCTGTGCTCCCGAAGGAACAGCCTGATCGTGTTCGTCTTGGTGGTACTCAGCAATGGTTTCTGGGTATTTCTGGAACCAGAAATCATCACGGTATTTGACCTGAGGGATTTCGTCGAAGTCGTGTATTGGTGGGGGTGAGGACGTGGACCATTCAAGTGTGCGACCGTCCCATGGGTCATTTCCGGCCATTACTTTGTTCATCTTCGAGTAGAAGACGTTGATGATGAACAGAAGTATTCCTAATCCGAGAATCGCTCCACCGAGCGAGGCGGCCATGTTTGAAGTTTCCCACCCCATGTTCTCGGCGTAGGTGTAGATACGGCGTGGCATGCCGTCCATTCCGAGCCAGTGCATCGGAGCGAACTGCAGGTTGAATCCGATCATCATCAGTGCCCAGTTGGCGATACCGAGTTTCTCGTTGAGGAAGTACCCGGTGAACTTAGGCCACCAGAAGTAGATTCCACTGAAGATACCCAGAAGTGCTCCACCAACGAGTACGTAGTGGAAGTGAGCAACAACAAAGTAGGTGTCCTGCTGCTGCGCGTCCGTCGGAGGCGAGGCATGTATGACACCACTCAAGCCACCGATCGTGAACATTGCAATGAACGAAATCGAGAACAGCATCGGCGTGTTGAGTCGGATATTTCCGCCCCACAGTGTGGCGAGCCAGTTGAAGATTTTCACACCGGTTGGAACAGCGATAAGCATCGTCGATATCGAGAACGCAGTGTTTGCTGCAGGCCCGAGTCCAACGGTGAACATGTGGTGGCTCCAAACGAACCAACCCATGAAAGCGATAGCCGCACCAGCCAATACTACGAAGGGATAGCCGAAAAGTGGTTTCCGAGCGAATGTCGGAAGCACTTCAGAAACGATACCCATCGCAGGCAGAATCAGGATGTACACCTCTGGGTGACCGAACAGCCAGAAAATGTGCTGCCACATCACTGGGTCGCCACCTCCGAGCGAGTTGAAGAAGTGGGTGCCGTAAACACGGTCGGTCATCAGCTGAATACCTGCAACCGCCAGAACCGGCATTGCAAGAACGATCAGAACCGAAGTGATCAGAGTCATCCACGTGAAGATAGGGATTTTGAACATGCCCATACCAGGCGCACGCATGTTTAAAATGGTGACGATGAAGTTCAAACCTGCGGCGATCGAAGCCACACCAAGAACGTTCAAGCCAACCACCCAGTAGGTCATTCCCAATCCAGGGTTGAATGTCGCACCCGAGAGAGGGGCGTATCCAAACCAACCGCCGTTGGGGGCGTTTCCAGTTATCCAACTAAAATTGATGAGCAGTGAACCGAACAAGAAAACCCAGAAGCTTAGAGCGTTTAGTCTCGGGAATGCTACGTCTCGGGCACCGATCTGAAGTGGTATCAGCCAGTTGAAGAACGCGGCCGAGAGCGGCATGATCACAAGGAACACCATCGTGGTTCCGTGCATGGTGAACAGTTGGTTGTACGTTTCAGGGCCGATCAGGTCGTTTTCGGCAGATGCCAACTGACCGCGCATCATCAGCGCTTCTAGGCCACCAACGATGAACCATATGAACGAAGTAATACCGTAAAGGGTACCGATCCTCTTGTGATCGACAGTTCCGATCCAGCTCCAAATTCCCGTCGACGATTTGGGCCGTGGGAACAGTTGTGGCATTCTCAGTGATTTTGTTGTCACTAGGTGTGAGCTCCGCTGCTAGACGTTAGTTGCGCCTGTACAGGTGATTTCCGTTAGTTCAATGTCTTTAGATAGTCGACTAGTGCGTCAATCGAATCGTCGCCAAGTTGGGACCATTCGGGCATTACATCAGGGTAGCCGTCAACCACGAAGGCTGATGGCTCCCTTATGGATTGCTCAATGTAGTCATCAGCGCTCATGCCAGCTACTTGTGAACCAGCTCGGTCACCGATGCCAGCAAGACCAGGGCCAACAACTTTGTTGTCGCCGGTCGAGTGACAGCTTGTGCAGTTTGTAGCAAAAATGCTGGCACCATCTGCCCCATCGGTTTCAATAACGGCGCCTGCAGGGGCAGTGCCGGGTTTGAGTGACAGGAGGTAGGTGGCAATGTCAGATACTTCAGCAGGCGTGAGTTTCACCTTGCCATCAGCGGTGTCGTAGACGGCTGCGTGCTTCTGCATGCGAGTGCCGATCTTTATCGAAGAAGGATCGTTGATCCAGTTTTCAAGCGACTCCCGTGTCAAATCCTTCAGCCCCGCACCGATCGTGTTGCGGGTTCCGAAGTGAGTCAGGTTTGGAGCAGAAACGATTCCTGAGTTCTCAATGTCTGAGACCCAGCCGTTCCAACGAGCTTGCTGTGAGCTGATTTCACGTGCATACGAGCCTGGTGTGGTCGAATCGCTAGTGTGGCAAGAAGAACAGTTTGCTGCCAAAAGATTCTTTCCTGAAGCTTCAGGAGAACCAGCTACAGGAGTGTCGGCAGCTGTGTGCATACCCTTGAGCCATGCTTGGAAATCGGCTTCTTCGTGAACAATCACGCGGAAACGCATGTGTGCGTGTGCGATTCCACAGAACTCAGCACATTGACCGTAATATTCGCCTACCTCGTCACCAATCATCCAGATGAAGTTGTCGTTCAGAGGAACCATATCGACCTTACCGGCGATCTTTGGAACCCAGAAGCTGTGAATAACGTCCTGCGATTCGAGCTTGAATGCGATGGGTCGGTTGACTGGAATGTGAAGCTCGTTTGAAGTAACGACTTCTTGGTCTGGATATCGGAATTCGAACCACCATTGGTGTCCGATGGCCTCTACGTTGAGCACTTCACCCATATCTTGAGGAACAGTATTCTGTTGAGCCCAGATATCGTTGAGAGTCGGTACGGCAATAACCACAAGAATCAGAACTGGAAGAATTGTCCAAGCGATTTCGAGTCGGGTGTTACCGTGCGTCTGGTGCGGAAGCTTGTCGTCGTTGGAGCGTCTTCTGTACCGAAGGGCGATGTAGATAATTGCGCCTTCAACCAGAACAAAAACGATTGCTGCGATCCAGAAGATGAACTTGAATAAGTCAGCCTGGTCTTTAGCAATGGGTCCGGCTGTGCCGAACGTCGATTGGTTGTTGTCGGGGGTACATGCTGACAGTAGGGCAATCGCCAGCGGTACTAAAAGAATAAGTGCTGGGCGAAGTGGGAAGGAAAGCTTTGAGACTCGATGCATCTGGGAGCTGTACGTGGCGTGCAGGGGTGTTGTGATTGAGTTATCACAAAAAAATCACCGACAACTAAAATCAGCGATCTAACGTTGAAAGCTTGGAAAGCGTAACACTAGGTATTTATGCCCGCAACGGTCAACAAATCCCGAATAACTAACCTTTTTCGTTGGCTTTGATTACCCTGCTCTTAGTCTTTGGGGTTACGTTTGTGTTTATGACTAAGAAATTGCTCGTAGCGACACGGAACTCCGGTAAGGTACGTGAGTTCTCACGAATGCTTTCCGAAATGCCTTTTGAGGTGGTGGGACTCGATGACTTGGGCATCACGTTGGAGGTCGAGGAGACGGGTTCAACTTTTGAAGAAAATGCTCTTTTAAAGGCAACCGCATACGCACGAGAGTCGGGCGAACTCACGCTTGCAGACGATTCTGGATTAGAAGTTGATTCACTCAACGGCGAACCAGGGGTTTTCTCAGCACGGTACGGCGGAGAAGGTCTCGATGACGAAGGTCGCGTGCAGTTGGTACTCGACAAAATGAAGCATTTGCCCGGTTGGGAGCGCACCGCCCGGTTCGTTGCTGTGCTGGCTCTAGTTGGCGATGAGGTTCCGAACGGTCTTGCTACGAGTGAGGGTGTATTAGAAGGTGCGATCATGCACGAGCCTATAGGTGATAACGGTTTCGGTTACGATCCGGTTTTCTGGCTGGCATCGCACGCAAAGACCACAGCGCAGTTGACTGGCGAAGAGAAAGATGAAATCAGTCACCGCGCGGCTGCCTTGCGAGGGTTGACCGCTATGTTGGAGTCGTTGGCCTAGAGAAACAATGCGGTTAGATTCTTTCGATGTGCTGCCAGTAACTAGCGTTTGCAGCGGTACTATTAACTGATTGCAACGACCTCAAGTATCGACGTATTTGAACCTGCACTTCTAATCCCATGTCAAAAACATCTGAATTCCCATTCCTTAAAAGGATCACCGACAAGCTAAACCGTCCGGTGCGTGATTTACGCATCTCGGTTACGGATCGTTGTAATTTCCGCTGCACTTACTGCATGCCAGCGGAAATTTTTGGTGAGAAGTACGAATTTTTGCCTCGACCGCACATTCTTTCGTTCGAAGAGATTGAGAGACTGGCGAAAATATTTGCTCAGGCAGGTGTTTCTAAACTGCGAATCACAGGTGGCGAACCACTGGTTCGCGCCAATCTTCCCGAGTTGATATCGAGTCTTTCGGCAATCGATGGCATCGACGACATAGCGATGACCACTAACGGTTACCTTCTGGCAAAGTACGCTCAGGAGTTGAAAAACGCTGGACTGAATCGCCTGACTATCTCGCTTGATTCGATTGACGAGGACATCTTCAAGAAGATGTCGGGGCGTCCGCAAGGTCCGAAGAACACTCTCGAAGGCATCAAGGTTGCTAGTGAACTTGGGTTCGATCCGATCAAGATCAATGTAGTTGTCCAGCGCGGTGTGAACGATCACACACTGCTCGACACTGCTCGGTACTTCAAAGGTACCGGGGCTATCGTTCGTTTCATCGAGTTTATGGACGTCGGAACCAAGAACGGCTGGGAGTTGTCTCAGGTCGTTACCTCCAAAGAGATTGTCGATATGATCGGCGCCGAGTTCCCGCTTGCGCCGGTCGATGCGAACTACGCTGGCGAAGTTGCCAGTCGATATCGGTATCTCGATGGCGAAGGCGAGATAGGCGTTATTTCGTCGGTGAGCGAGCCTTTCTGTGGAAGCTGCTCTCGTGCTCGTTTGTCGACAGACGGCAAGCTTGTGACCTGCCTGTTTGCTACTGGCGGAACCGACCTGAAGTCGGCGTTACGTTCGGACGCTAGTGATGGTGATATTGCCGAAATTATCGCCAAGGTTTGGACTGGGCGAGACGATCGCTATTCGGCTCTTCGTTCGAAAGACACCGAGTTCAAGGCTGGTTCTTCGGGCGATGGTGAAAAAGTCGAGATGTACTACATCGGCGGCTAATTTTCTTTC
>Ga0115000_10003668_pt1 | contig 12822 bp, 11 predicted proteins | sample ArcticOcean_MG_C_6_FD_89690 | JGI IMG/M metagenome (GOLD analysis project Ga0115000, IMG submission 89690) | Marine microbial communities from western Arctic Ocean - ArcticOcean_MG_CB8_128 | ecosystem: Environmental > Aquatic > Marine > Oceanic | place: Arctic Ocean: Canada Basin | collected... | reverse complement strand
TTTCGAACAGAGAAGTTAAGTCTTATAGCGCCGATGGTACTGGTATTCCGGGAGAGTAGGTCATCGCCTTTTTTAAGCCTTGTTGAGAAATCAACAAGGCTTTTTTTATGCCCTAACTTTTTTAATTATTTTTTAAGGATATCAAAAAAAATACTGTAATAAGGTGGCATTAAGTTATTTAGAATAATTATTGGTATATAATTGATTAAGTTCACTATTTGGTAATTATTATCAATATTTTTCACCAAATGAATAGAACTACTCATTTACGCCTAGTGCTCTGATTTTAAAATAGCTTATCTAAGGTAAATGTTGTTGCTGTATTTTTTTATTAAAACTCTAGATATTATTTATTACTGTTTAAAAAAAAAAGGAATTGTATATTACAATGTTAATCGTTTTATGACTCATAGAAATTATTTATATTGCAATATCAATGGTGATTAATATAAATTTACAGTAATTTATTTCGAAAATTGACATTAATTCCCAACGTATATTATTGCTTTTATAAAGTATAAAGAAGATTATTCTATAGATTATTTTTGACTAGAAATTAAAAGTATCGACTATGAAAATAGCAAGTAAGAAACTCAATAATAATTAATTTTAAGATATAAAAATATCGGGAATTAGTATATCATTTATAAATGATCTTTTTTTTTAAAAAAAAGTAGCTAAGAAATTAAGTTAAAATTCACTTGTGAAATGAAAATTAATATCAGGATATTTCTCTTGAGATAATTCTAATGAATAACGAGAATCGGCCAAGAATACATCTCTACCTTCTTTGTCTTTTGCTATGTTGTGTAGCTTCCTCATCTTAAAGTCTTTAAGCTGTTCGTTATTGCTACTAGTAATCCAGCAAGCTTTATATAAGTTAACAGATTCGTATCTACATTTAGCATTGTATTCATGCTCTAGTCTATATTGAATAACTTCATATTGAAGTTGTCCAACAGTACCAATTATTTTTCTGTTATTATCTACTTTAGTAAATAACTGTGCAACACCTTCATCCATTAATTGATTAATCCCTTTGTTAAGTTGTTTAGTTTTCATCGGGTCATCATTCTCAATGTATTTAAACTGTTCAGGAGAAAATGAGGGAATCCCTGCATACATGAAGTTTTCACCCTCTGTAAGCGTATCCCCAATTTTAAAGTTTCCAGAATCATATAATCCAACAATATCACCAGCAACAGCTTCATTAATAACGCTTTTCTTGGAAGCCATAAACGTGGTAGGATTACTAAATTTCAGTTTTTTTCCAAGCCTAACATGGTGATAATTCGTATTTCTTTCAAATTTTCCAGAAACAATTTTAACAAAAGCTAATCTATCTCTATGTTTGGGATCCATATTAGCATGAATTTTAAAGACAAATCCAGAAAATTTGTTCTCACCTGGATTAACAATTCGTAGGTTAGATTCTTTAGGCTGAGGCTGAGGCGCTATTCTAATAAAACAATCAAGTAATTCTTGAATTCCAAAATTATTCAAAGCCGACCCAAAAAATACAGGTGAAATAATACCTTCCAAATATTCTTGATTACTATAGTTCGGGTAAACTGTTTCTATCAACTCAAGCTCTTCCCTGAACTCATTAGCAGCGTCATCTCCAATATATTCGTTTATCTCATCAGATTTAATATCTTTTATATTAACAACATCACCGATTTTTTGTTTGTTTTCTGGAGAGAATAAATTTAATTTCTTCTCGTATATGTTATAAACACCTTGAAATTCATCACCTTGTCCAATAGGCCATGAAAGTGGATGTACGTTAATCCCTAGTTTCTTTTCTATTTCATCCAATAAATCAAATGCATCCTTACCATATCTATCTAATTTATTGATAAATACAATAATTGGAGTTTTACGCATCTTACAAACAGAAACTAATTTTTCAGTTTGTTGCTCAACTCCTTTTGCTACATCAACAACAACAATAACACTATCTGCAGCAGTTAAAGTTCTATATGTATCTTCAGCAAAATCCTTATGCCCAGGAGTATCTAGTATGTTTATTTTCAGTCCTTTGTAGGTAAATCCCATTACGGATGTAGCAACAGAAATACCTCTTTGCTTTTCAATCTCCATAAAATCAGAAGTTGCTGTTTTGGTGATTTTATTTGATTTTACCGCACCAGCAGTTTGAATAGCTCCTCCAAAAAGCAGTAATTTTTCCGTTAAAGTTGTTTTACCAGCATCTGGATGGGAAACGATAGCAAAAGTTCTTCTTAAGTTAATTTCTTCTTGAAGTTTAGACATTTTTTTGATTTTATAAATACAAAGATAACTTTTCGTGAATAGAAAACAGCTTATAAATAAAGTATGATTTATATCTTTAACAGTTTTATCAAATGATCCTGTTCATTTCATAAAAACAAAAAAAAGCACTTATTAAGTATTATCAGTGCTCGATTCATTGAAGATGAAATAATTGCTTTCTTTCTACGTTTTTAAGTATCGAATCTTAAATGCGTGGGGATATGCTAAAAGAATAATTGCTATTTTTAGTACTCCTTTAGAGTACGTTTTTATTTTCGAATAATGGAATTTATACACAACAAATAGAATTTCCAACAGGAACAACCCAATTAATAAATCTAGTTATAAAACAAGCTTCTGATATTTATAATAAACTCTATTAAAAAAAACTTTACTAAAATTAAGATTACCGGCGACGGGAAAGATAATTGGAGTAGATATAGTTCAAATAGCAAAAAAAACGTTCTAGGAGTATTAGAGATTTTTTATAGGAATTGTTTGTAAATCGAAGAATGTTAAAATAGATTATAATGGTATTCCTAAGATTATCTTGTTTAAGGCTAAAGCTGAGTTTTCGGTAAGTGGAGAAATTGATTTAACAACTATTTAGTAGCAGTATTTTCTAGTTAAAGGAAATAATAAATAATATTTTAAAACTAAATATGGAAATGTTTTTGTTTTGAACCGAAGACTTTTGTTGATGAAATAGGTCTGCCTTTAAAAGGAGTTACTAGTTTGTGCTTATGACAGTTTGCTAATAAAAAATATTTTATCAAAGTTGCGTTATCGTCAGGAGGGAGAAGTGAAATTTTATAAACAGCCTCCACGTTTTATATTCAAGAATATTCTGGTGATAAAGAGTTGGGGATTTCCAACCGTAGGAAATTTCAGGTTTATATTAAGTGTCCTAAAGATGGGGCTAACTACAAACCTTATTACGGAAGTTAGAAAAGGGAATATTGAGTGGACATTCGAATCCAAGTCTAATGCTTGTACTAGTATGTTTGATGAAGGCGGAATTTATAAGGAGAATGAGAAGTTTAAGAATAATCAATCAGAAAATAAATATGAAAAAACTGAATTGGAAGAGTATTTACTGCTAAAATATGAGCAAATTGGATCGGTGAACTACGACAGGGTTATTAATGTTAGAAATCCTTCTGTCTTAAAGTTAGTTATTGTATAATACTCGTGAGGGGTTTACTACTCGTTTGGTATTAAAAAAAAAAGAAATGTAATTGTTCCAGTAATGTTAAATTCAAATTATAGAAATCAATACCAATTTAATAAAGTTCCAGTTGGAGAACCTGCTTGTTTTTTTGACTTTCTTAAAAAAGGGAATGTTTTTTTAGTAGCTTATTCCCAAGTAACGTTAGGATATATAAAATCAATTAACCTTAAGCCTGAATATAAAACTGAATCTGAATTTAACACATTATTAGATTCCTTTTTACAATAGTTGTAAGTTTGTAATATGGATAATCGATTGGTACAATTTGAACGACTTTTAAATATAATGGATGATTTGAGAGAAAAATGCCCTTGGGATAAGAAGCAAACTTTAGATTCTTTAAGACACTTGACTATTGAGGAGACTTACGAACTTTGTGATGCCATATTGGAGAATGACATGGATGAGCTCAAAGGTGAGATTGGTGATTTAATGTTACACCTTGTTTTTTATTCTAAAATAGCAAGTGAGAAGAAAGCATTCGATATTGCAGATGTTTTAGAATTTGTTTGTGAGAAATTAATCCGACGTCATCCTCATATTTATGAGGATACGGTAGCAGATACTGAAGATGATGTCAAAGCAAATTGGGAAAAAATAAAGTTAACAGAAAAAGGAAGAGATGGTGTTGAAAAAACAGTTTTACAAGGTGTGCCTAAATCCCTTCCCGCATTAGTTAAAGCTATTAGAATTCAAGATAAAGTTAAAGGTATTGGATTTGATTGGGATAATAAAGAACAGGCTTGGGGAAAAGTTCAAGAAGAAATAAAAGAATTCCAATTAGAAGAGGAGAAACAGGATCAAGAAAAAATGGAGCAAGAATTTGGAGATATACTTTTTTCTATTGTTAATTATGCACGATTTGTTGGAATAAATCCTGAGGATGCGCTGGAAAAAACCAACAAGAAATTTTTAAAACGTTTTACTGGAATGGAGATTGATTTAAAAGCCAAAGGCAAAGACATGAAAAATATGTCGTTAGCAGAAATGTCTGAGTTTTGGGAAATAGCTAAGAAAAAACAGTCTAATAAAGACTTAAAAGAATTTTAAAGCAGTTCTTTTACAATGAGAACTAACTATATACGCTAAATCGTAATTCACTTCTAAGTATGCAAGAAGACTAATAGGTGAAGTCCTTTTATAATTTTCAAATTTAAATGTTTCGGCTCCTTCATTTAGTTCGCCATTTTCCACAGGAAAGTAGCTGCCTGAACCTTTACCACCATCTTTTGACAGTAAATCTTGAAATCCGTAATGTGCCCTTATACCAAAACAAAGGTAAAGATTATCAGACCCTAACATAAAACTTCCAATACCTATAACTGCACCAAAGTTTGTTGCATTAAAATAATGGTCAATGTTAGTAGTTTCTCCTTCAATATCCTGTTCGAATTTTTTAATAAAACTTATTTGAGGACCAATTTCCAGGAAACTTCCGTTGTCACTATTGTGTCTAAAAAGTAAAGGAATATCAAATGAATTATAGTAGATGTTTTTACTCCATGATTCATCTGTGTTGCTATTAGGTTGGAATTCAAATTCTTGGCTCGCTCTTGTGTATAGGAAATCAACTGTTATTTGATAGTTTAAATTGAAATTTAATCCAATTTTCCCACCTAAACTGTTACCATATGATATTTTATTTACAACTTCTGAATTGTCCCAAACGCTTTGATTAATAAGCTGGGTAATTCCGATACCACCTTTTATTCCTACATCAATCCAGGCTTGTGAATAAGTATTTGATGAAATGAAAAAGGAAAGTGCGAAAAAAGTTAAAATTCTCATATCTTTATAACTATTTTAGGATACAAATTTAGACAAAATTAACAGATAAATATTATTATTATGGGTTTACTTGATGGAAAGGTTGCAATAATTACTGGAGCTTCTAGGGGAATAGGAAAGGCTATTGCACAGAAATATGCAGCAGAAGGAGCAAAGGTGGCTTTTACATATTTATCATCTGAAGAAAAGGCTAAAGTCTTTGAAGAAGAACTTACAGCTGCAGGAGTTGAAGCAAAGGGTTATAAGAGTAATGCATCAAATTTTACTGAAGCAGAGGAACTAATAGCAAATGTTGTTAAGGATTTTGGAGGTTTGGATATTATTGTAAATAACGCTGGAATTACAAGAGATAATCTTTTGATGAGAATGAGTGAGGAGCAATTTGATGAAGTTATTGCAACAAATTTGAAATCTGTTTTCAATACAACGAAAGGAGCTTTAAGAACTTTCTTAAAGGCGAAAAAAGGGTCCATTATTAATATCGGTTCTGTAGTAGGAGTTAACGGAAATGCTGGTCAAGCAAATTACGCTGCTTCAAAAGCAGGTATTTATGGTTTTACTAAATCTGTTGCTAAGGAATTAGGTTCAAGGAATATTAGATCAAATGCAATTGCACCAGGATTTATTGCTACAGAAATGACTGATGTTTTAGATGAGAAAGTTGTTGCAGAATGGGTAAATGGAATTCCTTTAAAGAGGGCAGGGAGACCAGATGAAGTTGCTGATTTATGTGTTTTCTTGGGCTCTGATATGAGTACATACATTACTGGACAAGTTTATAATATCTGTGGAGGAATGTCGATGTAAAATTTAATTTTATCAGTAAATTACAATTAATGTTAACTAATGTAGAAGCATCTGGCTTTAGTGTTTTTATAAGCCTATTTGTTAGTTTACTATTGTCTTTTGGATTTTACCTGAGAGATGAACATTTTCATAAAACGGCTAGTTTTATTAGGTATATCTTAATTTTTAGCCGTTTCTTTGTTTTGTTTACGGTATTTTTTCTATTATTTAATCCGATTCTTCTGAAAAAAGAAGAAATTTTAAATCCACCTAAAATTATATGTTTACTAGATAATTCCGAATCCATGATTTTAAATGATTCTCTAATTAATGAGAATCTTAAAAAGAAAGTAGCCGACTTAAATAAAAGTATTGCCGATAAAGCAGTAGTAGAGGTTTTTACTTTCGGAAATGAACTGAAAAAATCTAAAATAACAGACTTTAAGGGGAAAACTACAGATATACTTGATGCGATTTGCAAATTAGCAGATGTTGAGCAAAATAAAAACATTGCTGGGCTTGTTATTTTAAGCGATGGAATAGTTACTTCTGGAGGTGTTGAGTTATTTAATCCGATGAGCACTCCTATTTATACTATTGGTATGGGGGATACAACTCAAATTAAAGATGCACTTATTAAAAATATTTACCACAACGATATAACGTATTCAGGAAATGATTTTCCGGTTGAAATTAATTGTTCTATTAAAAAAATGAAAGGCGTACAGCAGCGTTTGAAATTATTTTTTGAAGGCGTTGTAAAATTAGATACGGTTTTTACAGCTGAAAATAACAATTATAATTTCAAGTATACAAAATTGGTAAAGGCTAGTGATCCTGGAATGAAAAAAATAAGCGTGATTGTTGAGAATACTGTAAAAGAGAAAATTATTATTAATAATAAAGTCCAAAGGTATATTACCGTAATTGATAGTAAGCAGAAAATAGCATTTGTATATGAACATCCTCATCCAGATATTAGGGCATTAAAAAGTGTGTTTTTTGGCGATGAAAGTTTTTTAGTAAAAGACTTTAAATTTAGTGATTCTTGTCCTGATTTATCTCTATTTAACGCCCTCGTATTTGTAGGTGCTTCCAATCATAAATCAATGAATAGGTGGCGACGTGAGAGTGCGAAAAGTCAAGTAGGTGGATTATGGTTAACTGGCGTAAGTGGTGAATTTAACTTCAGAAAAATGTCTTTGGAACGTTTAGATAATTCAAAAAATGAAGCCTACACTAGCATCGAAAAAGGATTTTCACTTTTTAATATTAACGATGCTTTGCGTCAATTCTTAAATAATACACCACCACTTTCAGTCCCTTTTGGTAAGTGGAGGATTTCTAATACTTCTCAAACTTTGGCGACGCAAAATATTGGTGGAGTTACCACTAATTATCCTTTGATTACTTTCGGCTATTCGGATAATATAAAATCTGCATATATACTTGGTGAAGGGATTTGGAGGTGGAAGCTTCAAGAAAAAGGTGATTTAGGTCAGTTTGATAAATTTTTTAAAAAAATAATTCAGTACTTATCCGTAAAAGAAGAAAAAAGTGCTTTTCGTTTAAAATATGATAAAATTATTTTTAATAATGATAAGGTTATAATTGAATCAGAATACTACAATCCTTCATTCGAATTAGATAACAGTGAATTACTTGAACTTCAATTAATCGATAACCAGGGAAATAAGTTTGATTACGAGTTTTTAAAATCAGGAAAAAAATACCGTTTAGATTTAGGAGTTTTAAAAGAAGGAAATTATGATCTGATAGCATCAAAAGCCGTAGGACAAAAAACATTGGTTAAAAGAGGGAAATTGATTATCGAGGAAAAGAGTATAGAAAGTTTAAATTTGCAAGCGAACTATAATGGAATGAAAAATCTTTCTGAAAAAAGTTTTGGTAAGTTTTATTTTCAAAATCAGTTCAATGTTTTTCTAGATGATATTTCAAATAAGGATAATTTTAAAACTTTAACATATAGCGAAACTGTTAAAGAACAGCTTTTAAAAAATAAATGGATTTTATTTTTATTAATTACTCTTTTAGGGGTGGAATGGTTTATTAGAAAATGGGAAGGTATAACTTAAAAATAGGAATTGTTTGTTATCCAACTTTCGGAGGAAGTGGTGTAATAGCTACAGAGCTAGGTGCGGCTTTAGCAAGAGCAGGACATGAGGTACATTTTATAACATCAAGTCAACCAGTGAAATTAAATGTATTTGATGAAAATATTTTTTTTCATGAAGTGAGTTTAAATCCTTATCCTTTATTTGAGCATCAGCCTTACGAAGTTGCACTCACAAGTAAGTTAGTAGAGGTTGTAAAATATGAGAAACTAGATGTTCTTCATGTTCATTATGCTATACCACATGCTTCTGCCGCTTTTATGGCGAAAGAGATTTTAAAGGCGCAAGGTATTAGAATTCCATATATAACAACACTGCATGGTACCGATGTTACTTTGGTAGGAAAGGAGCCAGAATATGAACCAACAATATCTTTTGCAATTAATCAGTCAGATGTTGTTACTTCAGTTTCAGATTCATTAAGGAAAGAGACCTATCGACACTTCAATATTTCCAAAGAAATTGAAGTTATTGAAAATTTCGTTTGTGTTGAAAAATTTAAGCGAACAGAAAATGGATGTAAAAAATCGATGTTTTCACCAAATGGTGAAGCCGTTTTGATGCATATTTCTAATTTCAGAAAAGTTAAACGTATTCAAGATGTTATAAAAGTACATGCAATGGTTTCTAAGAAAATCCCTACTAGTTTGGTTTTGATAGGAGACGGACCTGAAAGATCTACTATGGAGCGTTTAGCGAGAGAATTGAAAGTGGAGGGAACAACTTTTTTTTTAGGTAAAATAAAGGAAACAGAAAAAGCACTTTGTGCTGCTGATATTTATTTAATGACGAGTGAGACGGAGAGTTTTGGTGTATCGGCATTAGAGGCTATGGCAGCTAGCGTTCCTGTTATTTCTACAAATACAGGAGGTATTCCAGAAGTAAATAAACATGGTGAAACTGGATATTTAAGCAATGTGGGGGATATTGAGGATATGGCTAAAAATACCATTAAATTATTGGAAGATAAGAAACTTTATAACCGTATATCTATGAACGCTGCAGCAAACGCAAATAAGTTTAATATTAGAAATATTCTTCCACGTTATCTAAATTTATATTACAAAGCAATTTCATAATTTTTTTTTCATTAAATTGAATCTGTATTATTTCTGCAATCGTCAGAAAACACTTAGATTTACATAAAATTGAAGGCTATGACTAAAATAAAGTTTGGGACAGACGGTTGGAGAGCAATTATTGCTAAAGAATATACTGTTGAAAATGTCGCTAGAGTGACTTTAGGTACAGCAAAATGGTTGAATGAGAAATATGATAATCCATCTGTTGTTTTAGGATATGATTGTAGATTTGGAGGTAAGATGTTTGCTGAAACTTGTGCAAAAGTGTTAGCATCGGAGGGTATCAAGGTTATCTTGGGGTCGGAATTTGCTTCAACACCAATGGTTTCATTGGGTGTTGTCAAAGAGAAAACTTCTATTGGTGTTGTAATCACAGCATCTCATAATCCGCCAGAATATAATGGTTTTAAATTAAAGGGAGGATATGGTGGTCCAATGTTAACTGCAGATGTAGAGGATATTGAGGTAATTATTCCTGATGTTTCTAATTTTGATATAAACCAATCGATACAGCCCTTTATAGAAAAAGGTCTAATCGAATATATTAATCTTGAGGAAATGTATATTAAGCATGCAGAAGCTAATTTTGATTTAGATGCAATTAGAAACTCTGAATTAAATTTTGCTTATGATGCAATGTACGGTGCCGGTAGGGATGTAATGAGGAAATTATTACCAGACATTACATTTTTACATACCGATGATAATCCTGGTTTTGAGGGTGTTGCTCCTGAGCCAATTTTAAGAAACTTGGGGGAAATGGCCGAAGTAATTAAATTAAGTGGAAACATCGATTGTTCAGTTGCTACGGATGGAGATGCAGATCGTATCGGTTTGTTTGATTCCGAAGGTAACTTTGTGGACGCTCATCATATTATTTTATTACTAATTAAGTATTTAAAGGAGGAGAAAGATTTTTCTGGTAGAGTAATTACTGCATTTAGTTGTTCTGAAAAAGTGGCTAAGCTTTGTAAACATTACGATTTAGATCAAACTGTTACTAAGATTGGATTTAAATATGTTTGTGAATTCTTATTAGAAGGAGATTTCTTATTAGGAGGTGAAGAGTCTGGAGGTATGGCAATTAAAGGGCATATTCCAGAAAGAGACGGTATTTGGATTGGTTTAACAATCTGGGAATATATGGCTAAGAATAATAAATCTTTAGAAGAATTAATCACTGAAGTTTATGATATTGTTGGTCCTTTTGCGTTTGAAAGAATTGATCTTCATTTAACGGAAGAGCAGAAAGATAAAGTAATGGCTGATTGTGCTTCTGGTTCTATTAAAGAATTGGCGGGTAAAACAATTGCAAGAGTTGATATGACAGACGGTTTTAAGTTCTTTTTCAACGACGATGAATGGTTAATGATAAGACCTTCAGGAACAGAGCCAGTATTAAGAACCTACTGTGAGTCTTCTTCAAGTGAAAAAGCTATTTCAATATTAAAAACAGCTCACAAGCAATTGCTTGATTAATGATGTTTATAAAAAACAAATCACAAAAAAGTCCTTCTAGTTTTCTAGTTGGACTTTTTTTTATGCTCTTAATTTCTAGTGTGTCTGCACAAAATTCATTTTTTATAGCTTCAGATACTTTAAATAAAAAAAGACTAAATTTTGTTAGAGTAACTGGGGTAACTGGTGCTGCTTTGGTTTTAGGTAATTTAAGTTATTTGTGGTATTCTGAATATGAAACAGTTCCTTTTCATTTTTTCGACGATTCTAAAGATTGGCTTTCGATGGATAAAATTGGGCATAGTATAACTTCATACTATGGAGGTTGTTATGGTTACCAAACTTTAAAGTGGGCTGGTCTTAGTGAAAAAAAAAGTATTTGGTATGGAGGTTTATATGGGTGGAGTTTTTTACTAGGTACTGAGCTTCTGGATGGTGTTTCTTCTGGTTGGGGAGCATCTCCTGCAGATTTGTTTGCCAATACTTTAGGGTCATCTATGTTTATCGCTCAGCAATTGGTTTGGAAAGAGCAACGCTTTGTTTTAAAGTTCTCTTATTGGCCAACAAAATTCGCGAAATATAGACCTAATTTACTTGGGGATTCTCATTGGAATAGATGGTTGAAGGATTATAATGGTCAAACATATTGGCTTTCTGCCAACTTAAGCACATTCGGTATAAAAGGAAAAATAATTCCAAAATGGTTAAATGTTGCTATTGGTTATAGTGTTGATGGTTTAACTGGAGGTGGTGTAAATAAATTATACGATAGCAGCGGAAATACACTTCCAATTTTTGAAAGAAAGAGAGAATGGTATATATCACTAGATGTTGATTTTAAAAGAATTAAAACCAAATCAAAAATATTGAAATCGATACTATATACAGCTTCATTTATTAAGATTCCATTTCCTGCTTTAGGTTATGCAAATAGAAAATTTAAATTCCATTATTTGCATTATTAATGGATGAAATCAATTTTGGGAAAAATGCTTGTGTTATTTTTTATAAACTGCTTTTATAGCATGTACTCCCAATTATTCGGTCGTCTGTAGATGGCGTCATTTTTTTAATTAACAACCATTATATTGATTAATATTTGCTTATAGGTGAAATTATTTAGATTCTGTTTTGTAGTTTTTAGTTGTTCGATTTAGAGCGATTTAAATAATTATTTTAAAGTTTTTTTCTAAATTAGATTAGAGGTAATTGATTCAGAAGTATCATTGTAAATGTTATGATTTTTATTATTAACGTAAACCTATTTATTTAAATCAGATTAATCAAATAGAGGTGATTACATTTAAAACTATTCTTCTTAAATAATAAACATTTTATGTTACGAAAGTTCTTATGATTGTTATGAAAGAAATTAACAATTATGAAAACTTTTTTATTTACAATATTTCTAGTTTCTAATATTCCACTTTTTGCTCAAAGATCAGGAGTTCTTGATGGCATATATGTTCGGGAGAATGCTTTGGGAAGAAAACCAATTGCTTACAATTATGAATCTGAAGCAAATTTAATGTGGATGAAACGGGTCTGGAGAGTGTTAGATTTGAGAGAGAAAATTAACCATTCTTTTTACTATCCAATTGATTCTAGAAATGGAATTAGTAATCTAATTACGCTTATTCGCAATGGAATTTGTTTAGATGAATTAACGGCTTTCGATCCGATTTCTGATGAGTTTTTATATGCTTTTAGAGGCTCTGAGGCATGCGGAATAGGAGAGTGGATTGATACTTTGTATTTGCCAGATGAGTATGGTAATGAAATCCCTACAGAGGTTAAAAATGATTTTCAGACGGAGAATGTCTTAAGATTCCGTATTAAAGAAGATTGGTTTTTTGACCATACAAGAAGTGTAATGGAAGCTCGAATAATCGGAATATGTCCGATTGAAGAGATGAGAGATGAGAATGGAGAATATAAAGGAGAGCGAGCACTATACTGGTTGTATATGCCCGAAATGAGGCACCTTTTAGCAAACCAAGAAACACCTAGCAGACATAATGATGTAGAAAGGAGAACGTACGATGATTTATTTAATAAGCGAATATTT
>Ga0115000_10003664_pt1 | contig 12831 bp, 12 predicted proteins | sample ArcticOcean_MG_C_6_FD_89690 | JGI IMG/M metagenome (GOLD analysis project Ga0115000, IMG submission 89690) | Marine microbial communities from western Arctic Ocean - ArcticOcean_MG_CB8_128 | ecosystem: Environmental > Aquatic > Marine > Oceanic | place: Arctic Ocean: Canada Basin | collected... | reverse complement strand
ATTTTAGCATAGATTTAGCGGTGCGTAAGCACAAGACAGGAGGAGGAGGAGGAGGAGGAGAAAGATGAGGAGGTCGTGGTCGTCACCTGAACAGAACCTGCGCCGATCCAAAAATATATTAAAAACAAGAAACAGAATTGCAGTCTGTGCCATCACCCATGTACCAGCCGCCTGCGGAATAGCAGTCTTCTTCGGTTATGAATTCGCACCAACCCCACTTCATATCGCCAAAACAACAAGCGGCAAGTTGCGGTGGAGAGCAATCGTTGCCCCAAACAGAAACAATAAACAGTATGTCCTCAACATCGACAATCCCATCAAGTGTTACATCACCATCTATGTCAGATGTATTCCAATTTTTGATGATGATAAGTAAGTCTCCTACATTCACGATGTTGTCGCCATTAATATCCCCGCAACCACTTTCGCATGTTTCAGAAATCAAGCAGTCATCATCTACGTACGCACCATATGTCTGTCCATTTGTATTTGAGCACACAGCGGTATTCACAAGGCCAACACTGCAGCAATACACGTAAACTCCACCGACGATGTTTGCGACATTATCACGGACAAGGCAATCAGTCACCCAGAAATTTCCCATATCACAAAAAATAGCGCCGCCATGACTAAACGCTTCGTTATTTTTGAATACGCAGTTGATGATCTCTCCCATATCGGTGCTTGGACCTAGCCAAGCAACTCCTCCCCCATGGAAGGCAGAATTATTAACAATACGGCAATTTTCAATTCTTGGCGATGACACTTCACATCTGATACCTCCACCCTGACTCCCAGACCCTTGGGTGATTGTAAATCCTGAAATTATTGTTGAGAGAGTTACGCCACTTCCGCAGAAGAAGACGGTTCGCTGATTCTGTCCGCTGACTATTGTTGCTTGTGGGCCTTCTTGACTTCTCAGCAAAACCTCTTTGCCATTCATATTGACAACATAACTGCCACTGCCCGTATACGTCCCAGGCAGCACAATAATCTCATCACCATTACTTGCGGCATCTACTGCTGATTGAATGTTATCGAAGTCCGCCTTGCTATCGTCATCAACAGTCCATGTGTCAGCCATAGCTCCGCTTGTGATAAAAAACAAGATAAGCAAGAGACGGTAGATATTCAGATGACACATTAGCTACTCGACCAATTGCCGATGACTACAAGAAGATCAGTCACATTTACAGTGCCGTCATGGTTAATATCTTCTACACAATTGTCGCACGTTCCCCACACTGCTATGAGTGCGAGTAAGTCGTTCACGCCAACATACCCATCCCCGTCGACATCACCTGGAATTCCAACTTCAGCACTTGCGTCAAAATGTAGGTTTACAATTGTGTCCAACGTAGCGGTTTCCGCTGATGCACTTAACAAAATGGAAGCAAGCTCGCCTGCAGGAATTATTGTCGGTATATCCATCGGCATGTTCTCGAAATCAATTGGAGGATTATCTATGGTATCGTTCGATTCCCAAGAAGATTCGCCTGTAAGCTGGATATGCGAAGCAGTTTGCTCAACGACTCCTTGCAATTGTAAGACGCCGCCGCCAACTAGTGGCCCTGATGGAGTGCCTACTATGTCCGCTTCGAATGTGATTGTAACTGGAATAGTTGCGGAATACGACCACACACCAGAGCTTATTGGTACGAGAGAAATATCCTGCGGCATAAGTTGCTCGAACCGAAGTGACGTTAGCGAACCTTCACCTAGGGGGATTTCGAATGGAATATCGCCTGGAAAAAGAGAACTTGGTTGGGTGGTACGAAACGTTCCATACACCATGCCAAGTGTCAACGGAAATGCTGAAGGGGAATTTTCAAATGCCACAATGCTTAATCCAGACATTGACATTGAATCTTGTTCGCTATGTAATTCAATTTCTAGCCCGCCTGAACAAGAAGAGTCAAATGGCCCTCCAAACGAAGGTGTTAACTCACAATCGATCAAATTATTGCCACTTCCACCCCAGTAACCAGGAAGTGTAGTTGTTCCATCCGGAGCCGTTTTAGCATTCCAATTACCGATCAAAGTGCCGGGTAAAAAAGTCGACTGCAGAAAGGTACCGTCGACATTGCTGTCTGCGGGGTGTATCTCAAGTGGTGTAGATACAAGAATGAAGGCAATACATGGAGTAATAATCATCTCACTAAAGTACCACAGTAGAAACGTAATGCAATGAAATTAGGTGTAAAGATGCAATAGAACTCAGTTATTGGGGTGTAACTGCCGATACAAGCCAGACATGGACTCTGGGGCAATGGAGACACCTGAACCTCATGAGTGATGAAACCAACTCAAAAACCAACGAGAAGAACATGAAGGTAATCATCTTGAACCAGTATTTCGTTCCAGATGTTGCATCTACGGGTCATCTTCTGTACGAACTAGCTGAAAATATTGCAAGCCAGGGTGCAGATGTAAAAGTCATTACTTGCAGACCATCGTATGGCCCGAAAGAAACATGGCAAGAATGCCCTCGCAAGGAAGAAAAGAATGGCGTCAAGGTGCACCGAATGTTTACCACTCGATACAGCAAAGATTCCATCATTGGGCGAATCGTGAATTCAGTAACTTTTCTAGTACCCCTTGCGTTCTTTCATGTCTTGCCAAAAAATAAAAACGAAGTATTTCTATACACAACAAATCCACCTTACTTAGGATTCGTGGGTGGATTCATGTCCTTTATACGACCGCACAAATATGTTGTTCTTTTGCATGATTCGTATCCTGAGCTTGCTGTTTGGGTCGGGAAGATTCGCGAAGGTGGTGCAATAGATAAGATTTGGCGATGGTGTAATAAAATTATGTACCGCCGGGCGAAGCAAGTCATAGTCTTAAGCGAAGCTGCCAAGGAACTTGTAGTTACTAATTACAACGCGGACCCAGACAGAGTCCATGTAATTCCGAATTGGGCAGACCCCAAGGAATTACAACCAAAACCAAAAGAAGAAAGTCAATTCGCAAAAGAGCATGGATTGATAGAACCATTTACACTTTTATACTCGGGTAATCTTGGGCTGTATTATGAATTTGGCATGCTGCTTGAAGGCGCTAAACTACTCGAAAATGAGAACTTCCGCCTAGTCTTTACTGGTGCTGGAGGACAGCGTGATTCGATAGCGAAGAAAATCGAGGAACGCAAACTAACGAATACTTTGCTACTCCCCTATACGCCACAAGATACATTCAATGATGCTTTAAACGGTTGCGACGGATTGCTGGTCACTATTGCAAATGGCATTGATGGAATTAGTTTCCCTTCAAAACTGTACACGTGTTTATCTGTGGGCAAACCAATCATTGCCTTTTCTTCCCCTACTTCGGAATTGCGTTCAAAAGTAGAATCTAATGGCGTCGGAAAGTGGATCGAACTTGGCGATGCTGAAGGATTTGCATCTTGCGTACGCAAACTTATCGCAGACCCTGCTGGAACTAAAGCAATGGGCGTGAAAGCACGCGAAGTCCTTGAAACAGAATATTCAATTGCTGTTGCTGGAAAAAAATATTTTGATGTTTTGACCCTTGGCGACAAAGGGATTTAATCGCACTGCTTCTCGTCAGCCACGCATTGCACTGGGTTGTTGCGATACCACTCGACTGTCTCACGAATGCCTTCTGCGAGTGAAATTTTCGCTTCAAATCCAAGTAACTTCTTAGCACGGGAAACGTCAAGATATCGCTTCGGTTGCCCATCCGGTTTAGAGGTATCCCAGAATACCTCGCCGTTGTACCCAACTGTGTTTGCAATAAGTTCCGTTAACTCAGCAATTGATGTTTCAATACCCGTGCCAAGATTTATCGGTACACACTCAACGTCTTTTTCCACAGCAAGCGCAATCGCCTCAGCGGCATCGGCAACATGCAAGAATTCTCTAGTGGGCGTACCAGACCCCCAATTAGATACTTGTTCAAGCCCAGCGTCTTGCGCTTCGACATACCGACGAATAATTGCAGGAATAACGTGGCTTTTTTCTTCTTCGAAGTGATCTTCTGGCCCATACAAATTTGCAGGTACAAGCACAGCGCAAGGCAAATCGTATTGCCGACCGTATGTTTCACATGCCTCGTGCAATAAACGTTTCGCCATACCGTAGGGACCAGTTGCTCCAACTGGCTTACCAGTCCAAATACTATCCTCTTGCAAGGGCAGCGGAGCATCTTTCGGATACGAGCACGTTGTGCTAATCAACACAAACTTCTTCAACCCATGTTGTCGCCCTTCTTCTAAAAGCATCAATCCCATCATGGCGTTTTCGTACAAAAATCGTGCAGGGTTTTCAACGTTAGCTCCAATGCCGCCGCAAGCAGCAGCAAGGTGCACCACGGTATCTGGAGTTTGTTCACTGTACAAACAAGCCACATCATCTTGCTGAATCAAGTTGTACTCTGCACTACCAATAGCAGTAACTGTGGCCCCGCGGCCTTCTAGTGCTCTGCAAACATAACCGCCAAGGAAGCCTCGTCCACCAGTTACAACTACTTTTTTACCTTCTAATGACATTTACGTTTTTGCTTTTGCCGAATGGTACTCAACATACCATGTAACACATCGTTCAACGAGTTGCTCAAAGTTGTACTTTGGTTCAAATCCAAGTTTCTTCAACTTGCCGATTGCAGGGCAACGCCGCGGTGTACCGCCAGCTCGCAGTTCACCCGGCACTACATTTACTTTGACGCCACAGTACTTACCGATTGTCTCTACCAAATGCTTGATTGACACTTCTTCTTCAGTACCAACATGATAAATGTTTCCATTTTCACCTAATTCGCCCGCCAGAAAACAACCGCGACCGCCATCTGTTACATCGCAGAAAGAACGTGTCTCAGAACCATCGCCTTGAATTGGCAAATCGATTTCTTTCTTGCTCAAGCCGTCAGACATTTCAAAAATACGCCCAGTAATTTCTGGGATGACATGTTCAAAACCCATGTCTGGACCAATAAAGTTATGTGGGCGGAAAATAACTGTTTCTAATCCTCTGAATCCACCTACATGCAACGCAAGTAACTCGCATGCAATTTTACCACCACCGTAACTGAACCTAGGGTTTGTTACATCTGGAATCATGAGTCGCTCTGACTCTGTGGTAGGAACGTGCGTGGGCTCGTTGTACGTTTCGCTTGTACTAGCCAACACATACCGACGAACGCCTGCATCGAGCGCCGCTTTAATCGTGTTTTGTGTGCCTTCTATACCTACTTCAAGTACTAAGTCGGGTTTTTCATAGAAGTACCGAGTACCGTTGATGTACGCCAAATGCCACACAACTTCGCAACCCTCCGTAGCAGAGCGAACTGCATCATAATCTCGAACATCACCGTCTACAAGTTGAACACGATCGCCGAATTTTTCTAGACGTGCAGGTTTACCGCGTGAATGATCATCTAGAACAACTACGTCATGATTCGCTTGCAACAATTCGTTACAAAGTTCGCAACCTAAGAATCCAGAACCGCCTGTGAGCAATACTTTCATTGAGAAACCTTTTCTTTGACCAGTTGGCCAGCTTGATAATAAATTTGATCTAACCCACCGACATTCCAAATGTCAGCAACCCATGCGTCAGGATTAGTTTTACCGAGATCGCGGAGTACATCGCCGTACCCCGTGTGATTCGTAGCAACAAACACGCAATCAATTCCATCGAGTGCATCGCTGATTGCCCAGTTTTTAATTGGTTCAGAAGCACTTGGTTCTTGAATTGGATCTGACAAGTGATGGTCAGTTATACGCAATTCCATTGGAAGTTGACGGTGAATGTAACGGCAAAGTTTTGGAGCGAGACTATCACGAATGTCATCCGTATCTTTTTTAAACGTAAATCCAAGAACCGCAACTTTTTGGTCATGGATGGTTGTTCGTTGCATTAATTGCTCGACAAGCATCGCAGGAGTGAACTCGTTCATCTTCCATGCTGAAAGCAACATATCCGGGTATGGGCTCCATTCGTTAATCATGCCGAAGTCTTTTCGAAGACACGTGCCTGCTGTAAATCCTGGCATTGCCAGATTACAACGTGGGTAATTATGGTTTGCTAGATGACGTGTTTCGTAAATGTTTGCGCCAAAATTATCCGCGATAAGTGCAAATTGGTTTGCGACTGCAAAGTTGATGTATCTTGAAATATTATTGAAGAGTTTTACTAACTCTGCAGTAATAAAATTCGTTCGCATGATTTCAGGAGCAAGTTTACCAAACAGTTCTGCAGCAGCTTCTCTGCTTTCGTCATCTTCAGCACCACAAATTTGTGGCAGTGAGCGTAATTCGTTATATGCAACACCCTCTGCGATTCTCTCAGGGCAGAAACACAACTTTATGTCCTCGCCTACGGTAAAGTCTGTATTGCGATTTAGCCATTTATTGACGTATGCTGTCGTTCCAGGTGCCACTGTACTCCTAAGGATAATCACTTGACCTTCTCTGAAATGCGGCTTGAGGCCCTCAAGTACTTTTTGAATCTGAGAAAGATCTGTTTCAATATGGTTATGAAGCGGTGTGCCCACTGTAATAATGACCGCTGCGCTCTCTGAAACTATACCCTCTGCAGAGCCGTGAATTTGAAACTTTTGGCTCGCGACAAGCTCATCGTACCCCGGTTCATGGAATGGCATTTTGCCATTATTAACCGAATTACGCAGGTTTTCGTCAAGATCCACCCCTGTTATGTTCACGCCGACTTCCATCAGCGATAAACCCAAAGGCAACCCAACCCGGCCAGTGCCAACTATGCAAACGTCGTATTTAAACATGTGTATTTTCTTTAGTAATCTAAGGTGTCGTAAAAGTGAATGTGAATCATACCAATCGGCATATTTTCCGGGAACTTTGGCACTTGATTCTTTATTTTCTTTGCTTTTTATGACATTTAATAATTGCCTTAACAGCATGATATTCGAAAAAACCCTGCAATTTCCTGCACAATCACCTTGTTATAGGAACCTATTGGGGTTACATTTCGCATTGAACGTGTAATTTGGTTCGCCAGTGTTGGCGGGAGAGCGCGTGAATGAGACTGGACCTATGAAAGGATTCAAATTCCATGGCCACAAAGAAAACAGCTAAGAAAACAGCAAAAAAGAAGGCTGCAACAACAGAATGCAAGCCACGTACAAAGACACAAATCATCGCAGGCATTGCTGATGACACTGGTCTATCCCGCAAAGAAGTACTTTCAGTATTTGATTGCATGTCCGGCATGATCAAAAAAGACCTCGGCAGTCGAGGACCTGGTGTATTTACAGTACCAGGACTTATGAAGGTGAAAAAGAAAATCGTTCCAAAACGTCCAGCACGAAAGAACGTATTCCTTCCACTACTTGGCGAAACTCGCGACATCCCAGCGAAGCCAGCACGCAAAGCTGTCAAAGTTACACCTTTGAAAGCATTGAAAGAAATGGTCTAATACGTTTCTACTTATTTTTTAACAAATGCAACGCTCTGCAATTTTGCAGGGCGTTGTTTTTTTATACACTTTCCATATGTCGTTACCGCCAGATAGAAGCCACATAGCAACTGAACAAATAAATGAACTCACTGTTGCACTCGACACACTCACTACAAAGGAGTGTGTTGCGTTGCTCGCAAAGGACCAAGAAATTGCAATCAAGGCTGTGCAACTTGCCCATGAATCTCTTTCTAATTTTATCGATGCCTTGATACCAAAAGTACAAAGCGGAGGACGGCTTGTGTATATCGGCTGTGGCACTTCGGGTCGACTTGGTGTGTTAGATGCTTCAGAGTGTCCGCCGACGTTCCAATCAGCACCAGATATGATTATTGGCCTTATTGCTGGTGGCGATAGCGCCTTGCGAACATCTTCAGAAAAAAAAGAAGACAAGCCCGATGGAGTTGCACCTGAATTTGCTCGAATTACATTAACTTCGAAAGATACAGTGCTTGGGATCGCTGCTGGAGGAACAACGCCATGGGTCGTAGGCGGCCTTGCACTTGCGAAGAAATACGGCGCACTCACTGGTTTTTTAACATGCAGTCACGTGCCTACTTGCGCTGACCATATGCTTGTTCTTGAAACTGGCCCAGAAGCAGTTACTGGCTCCACCAGACTGAAAGCTGGAACAGCCACAAAAATTGCGCTCAATATCATTACTACTACGCTGTTTACACAATTGGGCAAGGTCTATGGAAACATGATGGTGGATGTAAAAGCAACGAACGATAAATTGCTTGACAGGGCTATTCGAATAGTCTCGTCTACCTGTTCCCTTGATCGCGCCGCTTCAGCAGCATTGTTAACTTCTTCAAACGGCTCTGCAAAAGTTGCCATAGTGATGCACAAATATGGCATCGAAGCAGAATCTGCAAAAGAGATTCTAGACGAAGCAGGTGGCAACCTTCGAACAGCACTATAATTCCAAGTCTTATGCCATTATTAGTAACTGGAACAATCGGAATAGATACTGTCCACACACCAACTGCAAACGCAGAAGAAGTGTCTGGCGGCTCATGCGCGTATTTTGCTGCAGCTGCAGCGTTTCACCATAGCCCCATACGGATAGTTGGTGCTGTTGGTGGCGACTGGCCCGAGGGTCATGCACATTTACTAGAGTCTATCGATGGGCTTTGCCTTGAAGGGCTTGAACGAAGAAGCGAATCAAAAACATTTGCTTGGGGCGGGCGTTACTTCGACAACATGAACCAACGCGAAACGTTGTTTACTGAACTTGGTGTTCTTGAAGAAGCGCCACCTGAAGTTCCAGCTTCCTACGCAGATAGCCGTCTTATTTTTCTAGCAAACTCCCACCCTAGTGTTCAGTTGGATTTACTCAACAAGTTCCCAAACAGAAAACTTGCTGTTGCGGACACAATGGATTTATGGATTAATATTGCTCGCGATGAGTTGCTTGCACTCTTTAAAGAAATAGATGGTCTTATTATTAATGATTCAGAAGCAACGCAACTTACTGATATAACTAATCCAATCACTGCAGCTCGAGCCATTATTGAAATGGGCCCAAGCTTTGTCATTGTTAAAAAAGGCGAACATGGCGCTGTGCTTGTTCACGCAGATGGCATTGCTGCTTTGCCGGCGTTTCCGTTAGAAGAAGAACAAGTTGTTGACCCTACAGGAGCTGGAGATAGTTTTGCAGGCGGATTCATGGGATATGTTGCCGCTAAAGGAACTATGGATTTTGCGACAATGCAAACAGGAATTGCTTGGGGAACTGTAACTGCGAGTTTCACTCTTGGTTCATTTGGTTTAGATGGTTTAGTTGCGACATCAAGAGAAGCGCTTGAAACTCGCATGCAAGAGTTTCGTCAAATCGCACGCATCTAACAAGTTTACCATCGGACGATACTGCCATTCTCAATTGTAAATGGCCGTTCTTCGCGGTCTCCATTACTATCAACTAGCCAATACAACGTACCTTGATGAAGCGATTCGAATGTAGTTGCTTCTGTACCGCCGATTGCTTTTATGAGTGATTCCCATGCATCGTTGTTCCATACAAACAACTCATACACAGTATCGTTTTTCAATGGAACAGTAACAGATTCATCTGTCCAGTCTGCATACGCAACTCTCCGCTCTGTCGTTTCATTTGTTTCAATAGCAACCGCTTCTCCACCACCAAGAAGCGTCCGAGTACTGCTGTCTTTCTGCAAGATAAACGGTTCACCTGCAGGAATGTTTTCGCCATCAATATGAAACATTGGCAAGTACACAATGTCTTGACCCATGCCAACAAAAGTAGCTGAATTTGTTTGCACAGACGACCATTGAATAGGACGCCAATGCCCGGAGTTGAACACGCTCAAATAAGCATACTTCGTTCCAGTTGGAATTTCGGGTAACCAGATTCCAACGTCGCTTGTGTCGACATAACTATCGGTAACGTCTTCGTAGTATTTACCCTTCAACCATCTAGGCGCAGATTCGCCTTCTTCTAACATCGCGCCAAGTGAACTAAGTTGCTCTGAGAAGGTTTTTCTATATACTTTCGCTGCAACACCAGAAATGGGCGAATACCCCTTGCCGTCTGCTCCAATCACCACACTCCACGCGTGGTTATTCCCAGACTTCGCCCAGTGTGGTGTGTAATCGCTAGCAACTGCAACGCCGCCCGCACGTCTTGCATAAATTTGCATGTTTGTAATGTCTTCGCATCGACCCAAACCGCGAGCTTTCATTTCAGCAAACCCTTGGTCAGTTGGGTGCAAGTAAAAAATTGGGTCAAAGCCAACCATTTGATTCGCTTTTCTCTCAAGTAACCGCCCTGCTTCTTTTGGGTCCAATGGGTTTTCCATCTCTTCAGCGAGATTTGAAAATTCTTCCATCAATTCGGCTCTCCAAAATTCAACAGGTTCATTACTCCCTCGATACGGAAGAACATATTCGCAAAAATCTTCGAATGAGAGTTCAATAGACCATGGATTATTTTGCCAACTTTGAAACGCTAAATCAATATTGTTAATTAAATATTCGCTTGTAATTGTTTGCGTATCGTGTACTGTTTCGCCCCGACCATAATGTACTTCGCCACTTTCCTTTTCAAGTGCACTCATTGCTGCACTTGCTTCATCGTAATTCGCATACGAAAGAGAGTCGAATTCCACTCTATTATCGTCGGGGTCAAAAAATACTAACTCTGCGTAATTATGCCCAGCCATATTTTCAATCAAAAAACAGGCGGCTTCATACTTTTGCGAATCACCTGAAACTTCGTAGTGATCTAGAACAGCTTGTAACTCGGAACGATTATCTCCAGCGTGATCCAATGCAAGTTCAAGACGGTCGCCAGTACAAAGTGCCAACGCTACTACAGAAAGAAATAATGACATAAAGCCTCCATTGCATATGATTATAGGTAAGTAAGCATAGGAGAGGACCTATTTCGCATCAGTAAGGAATATCGAGCCTGAATACAGGCACATAGCCTGCCAGTAAAGCACTGGATTGTCTTACGCTATATTGGAATCGACAAATTCAAGCCGCACTTCGTCTACATTCCAGAAGCCCAAAAGTGTTTGAAAATCTACGTCATCAACACCGCTAAACCGTATTCTTTGTCGCGCGAATTTGCTGACAAGCAAGCACTCAATTTCTGCTCTTGAACTACGAAAAGCAGCTCTACGTATTAGAAGAATGTCGGTGTTCCCTTGCCACAGTATTTTGCCGTACTTCACCCAGCCAGGGCCTGCTATAAATGATTTTTTAAAGAGTTGACCCCTGCCGAGTAAGCGGAGAAAGTCCGGAATAGTTTTGTTCTTTTGGAACACGGGAAAACTAAAAAAAAGAATACAAAACGCCAGTGCTAATACTCCAATTGCGAACCAGCTAATAGTTTTTATGTTTGAGGGAACTGCGCTTTGCATCAATCGAAAGCACCCAATAATACTCAGAACGCAAATTATGCAACCAATAACCGTGCCGAAGGCATTGCTCGGGTTTGAGCCATATATTTTTTCGGGCTCTACAAGTCCATCTGGCACCTGGATATTTTGCAATGGCAAAAATAGTGATTGGTCGGCAACAGTGCGTGAAAGCCCATAATTGTTCCTATCAAACCCCTTAATTCCACTTCCTTTTACTCTGTAAATCCAAGAGATACCCGTTGTTTTTAATTTTTTATAATTAGAATTAACCGAACTCTTTATAGGTAAAAGTTGTCGCTTCGACAAAATCGAACAGATGTAAATGCACAGGGGTGCGCCGATGAGCGTCAAAAGTAATACCTGTTGTTCCCCTGTTACCGCCGCTATAAAAAGTACAATAGGTGTCAAAACTGTAAAAATAAATATGATCCTGCCAGGCCGATGAAAGACTAGAAAGGTAGTGTTCTTCAACTGCACCCTTCAGTTTTTTCTTCAACCGAAGAAGTCCAACCTAAAACAATCGCAAGTCCAACAATGAATCCGCCCGCAAACTCTATTGGCATTGCCAGTAACAATCGAGAAATATTCTGCTCGTTCAGTGCTGCAATGTCGCTAGGACCCATGGTTGCACCGACAAGATAGCCTACGCCAACAACAGCGATTGGCAATGCAAATAATGCCAACGGTTGCGAAGCCCTCAGGAACTGACGATACAAAAGCCCAACGGCGATTCCGCTTGCAGCTGAAGCACCTAAGACTTGGCCTTTCATGGGCGAGTTTACAAAAATCCACAATACAGGAAGAACCACGAGCGATATCAACACAGCCTTGCCAAGTTGCGAAGGCATTGAATCTTGTGTGTCTTCCTGTGGTGCACATGTAATTGGTCCACCGATAGCGAACACGCCTATTGTGCCTAGAAGGACTAAAACGCTCAAAAGAAGTGCTTCGAAAAGCAACATTGCATAGTTACCGTCATTTGTAATAAATTCTGTTGCCCCTTCTAATCGCATAGCCATTGCACAAATGGCAAAACCGTAAATGAACATCCCTGTTGTAGTAGTTGAAATCTTCGCAACAAGCCCCCCAGCAAGTGCGCCAACTCCAATAGTGATTACCAATGCGAAAAGAGCAACAGTTGGGGAAATGGATTGCAAGACGGAAGGCCCTAGGGTCCCCCTTTCTGCAACGAGGTTTCCTGCTTGCCATACTCCAACAATTCCCACAAGTGCTATGGCTATTACTACTATTGCGCTACGTATCCATGTATACATATTGCGCATCCTAACATGCAAGGTCATGTAAAGGGTCAGGACCTGCACCAGACCCTGTACCAGACCATAGAATACACAAATGGAACAAGAAGTACTCGTATTAGATGGTGGCCCTCTCTCAGGGCCTCAAGTTGTCGCCGTTGCAAGGAGCAAGTGCTCTGTAGAAATTGGACCCGTTGCAATTGATTTAATGCAATCAGCCCAAGACGT
>Ga0115000_10003661_pt1 | contig 12839 bp, 8 predicted proteins | sample ArcticOcean_MG_C_6_FD_89690 | JGI IMG/M metagenome (GOLD analysis project Ga0115000, IMG submission 89690) | Marine microbial communities from western Arctic Ocean - ArcticOcean_MG_CB8_128 | ecosystem: Environmental > Aquatic > Marine > Oceanic | place: Arctic Ocean: Canada Basin | collected... | reverse complement strand
TAAGATGGTGTGGTAGATTTAAGCTGTAAATATATAGTATCAGTTAATGCATCTGCATTGCCCACAATAGCAATAAGTCCGGATGCATTTTCCATATTAAATAAAACTTTAGAGGTATCATTTAAGAAGTAGTCAATCTCAGGGATTGACCCTACAGGTTCCCAGACTAGGTTGTCTGGATTGTCTGCTTCAGGAACTTGTTGAATTGCTTTATAGAAGATATGGGTATTATTTACAGGTCCATATCCTAATGAATCAATGAGTGTGGCTGTAATATAGGTACTTCCCGAGCCTTCCCATGAGCAATCCAGATCGTCATCTGAACATGTTTCTTCCAAAGTGTTTAATTCACAGCCTGAAGCTCCAGAGCAATTTCCAGACCTTTCAGATGGCAGTATAAAGTCATCAGCCTCAAGTTTTAATTCAGCAACACATTCCGGACACTCTGGAGTCGCATCTGAATATGTAATATTTATGGTTGAGTTATCAACATTTGCAACACTGGTTGAAATTTCAATACTTACATCATTTTCCCAGGAACAATCATTATAATTAGAGGCATCAGCCAAACAGTCCTCAATAGTTATATAATTAATACATCCCTCACTTCCTGTTGTTTCATCACAATAACCGATAAATCCTTGAACAGGGCAGAATAGTGCGGAGGCTGGAGTTCCATTTGCTCCAGTTTGTGGATTAATAACTGAAATAGACCCACTTATATCATCATCTAAATCAAAGGTAACAGGTATATCTGCTAATGTATTTCCATTGGCATCAATGGCTGTTACATATAATGAATCACAATATAAACTATCTAAACTTGCTACAGATACTGAACTCATTTGAGCCCATGTAATTAGATCGGTGGTAATATTAGTAGTTATTGTAACCTCATCTTGAAATAGTATTAGATCTGCGTCCAATGGATCTACAATATAAGCTATCAGCTTATCGGATAGACCCTCAGAATTCCAATAGCTAATTTGAGCTACACCAGGTTGAGTTACTGTAGTTGAACCTTCGTCTGTATTTCCTTCATCATCACTACCCTCATCAATATTACCTTGATCTTCATTACCTTCATCATCACAACATGTGGGTACTAAAAACTGTGATAAGATTCCACTAGGGGAATTAATGTTCCATATACAATCACCAATAGTATTTGCATCGTTCACACAATCAGTTTGATTACTATAACTTTCACATCCAACAGAACCTTCACACGTTGGAGGGGTTGCAGATGAGATTGAAAAACGGATGGGTACATTAGCCATTCCAACACCATTTTCATTTCTAGCAATAACTGAAATTGATGTTTCATTCCCCATTATATGAGAAATATTAGATATATTTGGATAGAAATCAAAATATGATACATCCAACTCAACATTTACACTACCAGATGTATTTAAAGTAATTAATTGATTTACATCTGCAACGGCATCATTTCCTGCAACTCCAATTGTAAACGAAATTTCGACAGTATTATCAGACCCAGAATAGCTTTCAGTATTGGGATAATAAATACTCATGGCAAGGCCTGTAGAATCTGTAATTGATTCAGATGATGAGATATATCCCAATCCACTTGTTGTTTTATTGAATTGTACAGGTACATTTTGAACACCTTGCCCATTTGCATTTAATGCTCTGGCAAAGATTGTATCAATTATAGTCACATTAATATTATCTTCAATAACTTCTTCTGCTATAACCCATACATCAATTTCTGAAACTTGATTAATATAATACTGTTCTTCAGTCACATATTGAACTGTGTGAGTACCCGAAATACCACTTGTACAAACAAGCCTATCTTCTCTTTGATTTTGATAAGATTCTGAATTCTTAAACTCATTAATTTTTAAAGTAAAGTTATTACTCCGAAGTAATTTTTTATTTTTACCTTTGGACTTAGATGAAAATATTGGCTGTGTTTCTTCAATCCATGAGAATACTAAGTCACCATTAGATTCTTCATATGCTCTTGTAAGTTCTTCAAAGGCAACACATGCAACTACCTCAGCAGAGCCTACTTGATTCTGGTTAGAGGTTAGGGTGATTTCACAGCTTCCACTCTCAGAGGTAACACAGTTTGAGCTAGATAATGTACCTTGAGGTCCATCTAAAACGGTCCAATTATTATAAAACTCAACATTTACATTTGGTACAGATGCACCATTATTATCAGAGATGAGTGTTGTAAATACAGTTTCATAAACAACCGTAGTATCTGTAATTATAACAAAATCTGCAGGATTAGAAGTTAGATATACGGTTTGAACTAGTTGTTCAACAGGATACACAGTGAATGCATTGGTGGCATTATCAGGTGAATTACCAAAAATATCAGTATATGAAATAGAAAGGTTTATGACTCCTGTCTCGCCATTATCCAAAAACTCAAATTTCATTTTTCCATTAGAATCAGTCAGTGGATCAATTAATTGTATTTCTCCTATTGGTACTGAATGTTCAGAATTAGTAAAATCAATTTGTAAGGTTTGGTTTGTTACTGGATCACCATCACCAATAACAATAGGATTAGCACAACAATCAGCGGAGGTGATACCTTCGGCACAGAATACATTAAGTAAGGTTGCTTGAAATAGGCTGGTAGTATTATTCAAATCTGAATAAATATCATCATCCCATACTCCACCACCAGCTGTACAAGTAAATTCGTCTATATACGTAATAATATTGCATGAACCGGCACTTTCTAGTAATAAACAATAATCAAACTTGGGTTCATTAATTGTAATTGCAATTTCCTTATTATTAATATTATCTACATCCGGGTCACCTACAATTGCAATCGTCACGGTTAAATCACCACCAGGTGTATTAGGGAAGGCTTCATAGTCAACATAGGCCTTACCAGCAGCATCTGTGTATGATATGAAATCTGTAATGAATGAACCAATATTAGGTTGTGTATTATCATTGCTCTCATTGACTCCAAATACAATTTGAACATTTTTGAGAGGTAGACCGTTTACATCTAAGACTTGGGTCCAAATTCGAGTTGCTTCAGTTGTGGCAGCATCAATACCTGAAATTATTTCCGAATCATCAGTCCAGCCGCTTACAGTAGCTACTGCCTCATAATAAGGTGTAATTGTTAGTGTATCTGACTTTGATATTGAAACAGAAAATTGAGTATCAGAAAAATTTGCAGTAATAATTACAGTTCCTTCTTCGCCACCATCATTATAATCCGTTTTAAATGTTCCATTTGATTGAGATGATAAATCTATAGTAGAAAAGTATGCATTCGTAATTGCAGACCCACCCATATTAGTATATGAGAAACTAATATTACGTCCTTGAACTGCATTGTCACCATCTCTCAAGGTGGCTTGATAAATAATTGACTTGGCATCTAAATCTGAATAGAATAGATATGAAATTTCATCCGTATCTTCATCCACAATTGACTCGCCTTCAGAAATTCTATCCAGAGATAGAGTGTACTGTGGGATGTCTAATGGTACAATGGTAATTTCAGTATTAGATGTAAAATTTGTAGGATCTGCGATATTACTATCATTCACTACTGCAGAAATTATAATGGACTCGTTTGAAATAGAGGCATCCGCAATTGTAAAGTTAACTGTGGCAACACCCTGGGCATCTGTCCTAGCTTGTTCTGCGTTAAAGGCATTTGTATTTGAGTAAAAGGTTCCCACACCCGAATTTTTAGAAAATAGAACAGGTACATTAGGTAGGCCAATATTATTTTCATCAGTAACAAAAAATGAAATACTTGTATTGCTATTTAAATCACCTGCTGTTATCCCTGAACTCGTAACATACATTGATACGGCATTTACTTTCAGATAATAAGGCTGCAAATTTATATCAAAGATGGCAGTGATTGTAGAATCAGAAAACCCAATAGATTCTGTAAATGACGCACTAATTGTGACATCACCAGCAAAGCCTCGATCATCATAGGTTACTTGTGCCTTACCATTACTTTGCGTCGTTGGAGCATCACTACTAAAAGGAGAAGTTGCATGGTTAAAATCATCACTGTTGTATGAAAAGTTAATAGCCTTTCCAGAAATAGATCCGCTAGCACTTTCTAGAGTAGCAATAAATGTGATGGGGTTATAATCAGTACAATCAGAACAACCATCGGCAAAATAGGTTTCATCTGCAGATTGGGGTGTTAGAACAATCGTATAATCAAAATTAACGTTAGCCTGAAGAGGATTCTGCTCGTCACAGGATAATATTATAAGTAAACCAAATAAAAAAAGATTTTTAAACTGTAGTATTTTTTTCATATTAAGATCCTATTCTTCTAAATTATCTTCAGCTGATTGATGATATTCGTTTTTATCAATACCCGAATAATTATCATGAATGATTCGAGGTGTAATCTGTACAATGAGGTCTGTTTTCACAATGACTTCAGATCGATGTATAAAAAGTTTTTCTCCAATATAAGGAAGCCTCCATAGTAAAGGAAACTTACTTACATCTAATCGTTTTCCAGCACTTAACAGGCCAGCAATAATAATAGTTTCACCGTCCTTAACACGGATGGTTGTGTTTGATAATCGTTTTTTTATATGAGGAATGTTTCTATCTGGACCAATCATATCATAAATTGAGCTAACTTCAGGCGTTACTGAAGTGGTTATATAGCCATCAGAATTTACCGTAGGAACAATCTTCAATTTAATTCCAACCTCTTCACGTTGAACTTTTACTTGGCCTCCTACACCACCACTAGATAAAATATAAGGAACTACATCCACCATTGAAATTTCAGCTTCATGGCCGTTAAGTGTTACTACTTGAGAATTGGCTAAAATTTCGGCCTTATTGTTTCTGAGTAGAAAGTCTAATGTAACGTCAAATTGTGTCAATTGTCTTGCTGCACCATTTGAAAAGGGTATAGCACCATCTGAAAAGCGCTGAAAATACATCTCATCAGACATACCAGGTTTTCCAGGAGATAATAATTCAATGACCTCTCCAGTAGTTGGGTCTTGGCTCGCAGCTAACCCAGGTATCAAGGAACCAGAAGTGGCTCCACTAGCAAATTCAATTGGAGAACCCGCTTCTGTAACAATATAACCTAGTTTTGCAAGCCTTGCCCAATCTAAACCCATCTTTTCTTGGTCGGACATGGAAACTTCAATTAGTTTTGCTTCTAACATTATTTGTAATGCCGGAACATCAATTTGCTTGATTATTTCATCAATTTCTGCGATTTTTTTTGGGCTGGCATGTATTAAAAGCCTATTTCCTGATTTTTCTACAGTAATTTGAGAAGTTACATTACTGAGTAGCCCTACTATTTCATCAGGATTTGCATATTGCAAAGTAATCACATGTGGTTTAACACCAACATCCTCAATAATATTAGATCTATTAGCTACAAGGATTGAATTCCCCATAATTTCATAACTGAGTCCAGAAGCGCGTACCACTAAGTTGATGGCTTGGTCAATTTGAACGTCGGTCAAGTGAATAGTTAATTTTTCTTTATCATTAACACCAGAGCCCGTTACAATATTATATCCACTTTCTTCAGCCAGCATGGCAAGGATAGAAGCAAGGGGAGCACCCTCTGCATGTAGAGTTACCGTATCTGAAATTTGATTTGCTAAAATCAGTGAGCCTGCTAAAAGTATAATAATTTGTAATTTTAAATTTTTCATTTAATCTTTCTGTTAATTATCTTGTTTTAAAATATGGATATATGTACTTCTTTTTATAATTTAAAATGTATCAACATGTAAAATAAAGAGCCACTATTAATATTGAGGACTTTTATTTTGATAATACCACATGTTCAGATGATTCTCCGTCTTTCTCAAAAATCAACTTAGTGGGGGATAGTGAAGTTATTTTCCCACCCGCCAATGTATCTCCCTTAGTGACAAAATGCATTTTACGTTTATATTGGATAGCTGCCTTAGTAATATTTTTCTTGTTAGTCCATATGAAATCAACGTGAATTTTACCGCTACCTGATGAATAATAATCTTCCAGACCTTCAATATTCAAGGCACGTCCTAAGTTCGTAGGGTCTAGATTCATCTTGAACTTCGTATTGGTTCGTGATGAATAATTAGCTTCTAATTCCTCAATCATATCACGTAATTCAGTATCAGAACCAGCTTCTTCTCGGGCTAATTTAGATTCAAATCCAGATAATTGGTTGTTTAATGTATAGGTGGAGTAAACCATATACAATATAATTAGTGCAGATATTCCAGTAAGAATATTCCAAAAAAGTTTTTGTTTTAAATTCAAAATTAAAGCCTACTTATTAATTGAAATTGTAGATATTTTCATTTCTATATTGTGATTCATCAGATCGGTTAGACCTTTACGTTTAGAAATCTTTTCTACATTATTGAGTAATTTGAACTCATCAATTTGAATCAAGCGCTCATTCGCTTCTAGCGCGCTAATTAGTTTTCCAAACTGTTCATATGAGCAACGAACATCTAAGTCATAAGGGATATAGGTGTATTTTCCTTTTTTGATTTTTTTTTGAGGTTTAATACTCAATATTGCAACATTTAATGTTTCAATAATATCAGTCAATGATTCTAAAAATTCGATAGAAGCTTCTTTATCGATCTCATTATCTTTGGTTACTAAATTAGTCTCAAAGATATTATACATCCTTTTTAATTCACTGGATAATATTGAAGCTGCATTAAAACGCTCTTGTGTACTTTTTGATGTTTTTTCAAGCCCAATAATAGTGATTGGTTTTTCAGAAACAAAAAAAGAATTCTCTATAACGAAGAATAATGCTATAAATGCTAAGAGACCTGCAAATATAAAATTTTTATTCAAGGTTAGCTCCGCTTCTTTGTTTTACGTTTACTTACAGATTTTAATTTTGCTTCAATTTTAAAGGTAAATGTTTTATGACCTTTAACATTATCTTGGGATGAATTTAAAAATCGGATAGATTCAAAGTCAGCAAAAAATTTATCACTAGATTTCAATCTTGAAATAAAACTTTCTACTACATCAAATTCCTTCACATCCGCATCTAATTCTGTGATTGCAGAAATATTCAATTTATTACGTAAGAATTCAATTTGAGTAATTGACATAGTTTCAGGAGTAAGATTAGTAAGAGCCATCAATTTTGGTGCCCAAAAAATTCGCTTTTCATCAAACTTATATAAAGATTCAACATTTTTTTTTGAGAGATTAATTTTACCTTCAGATTTCAGACTAAGAATTTTTGTATTCAAACTGTCTATGCGGGCCTCTCGTTCTTCAATAATTGAGGATAAATTATAATTAATAACATTAAACCAAATGAAAATAGAAATTAGCACAAATAGAACGCTACCCATAATAAAATCACGTGTTTTTTCTTGCTGAAGCTCTTCTAGTTGATGGCGACTAACTGTTTGATTTAAGTCTATAATTATATATTTTTTGCTCATGATGCCTCCACCAAGCCACGAATAGCACAACCAAAAGCAACAGCATATTGAGCCGGATTTTCAATATCAGTAAATTCAGTATTCCCCTCAAATGGGTTTAGAAATTCAATATCAACATTTAAGTTTTCAGCTATAAACTCTACAAGTCCAGGTACGTATGCTGAGCCACCACAAATATAGAATTTATTAAAAAATGCTTGATTGCTTGATTTCATATAATAGCGCAGTGTTTTTCTGAGTTCATCAGATAATTGATTGAATATTGTAGATTCAGCCACCTTAATTGCAAGAGGATCAACTTCAGCGCTATCTGAACCTTCATCTGACAATGATTCTACACCTTCTTTACGTTTAATTAGTTCAGCGTCATTATAATTAATATTACGCTTCTGCATAATAGCTTTTGTGAAATGGTAACCTGCAATATCAAGTTCACGTGTAAAAAAGCGATGTTTTTGTCCCCATGCTATCAGAGTAGTTGAAAAATTACCTATATTAATAATAATATCAACACCTTCTTCAGGGAGTTCATGGAAATGACTGTATGTATTTGACAATGAAATGGGGTCAGAATCAAAAATACCAGACTTGAATCCAGTGGATTTTTTGATTCTGTCATGTTGCAGAATAGTATTTTTTGTGGTAGCTATTAGAAGCACATCATTTTTATCTAGTTCTTGTTCATTTTGTCCCAGAATATGAAAGTCAATAACAGGCTCAGTACCATCCATGGGAATATGCTTACGAGCTTCAAACTCTAAAGAATCAGCCAGTTCGCTCTTCTCCATTTCAAGAGTTGTCAACTGTTTTACGCTAGTATTCCGACCTGAAATTGAAGAAATAGGATCTTTCACTTTTTTTGGTATAATATCTAATTCAGTGGTCAACTCTTGCGTGGCAGCAGCCCAATGTGCAGTAGCCAACTTATCAGGGTCAAAATCACTATCACCTGTTATTACAGGGCGAGTGCCAGCTTTTTTAATTTCTATATTTCCTGCGGCATCTTTTTCAGCATGTATAATCTTTACATCTGAAAATCCAAAATCAATTCCAATACTCATTATAATTTAATCCACACTCTCATATATAGTTTTTACTTCTGTCGTTACGGGTTGATAGGATATCATGGTCATAGCTGCTGTTGATGCACCTTCATCAGGGCACCGTGAAATATAAGGGAAATTGGGTGGAGGAAATGATAAGTTTTGGTCAAAAAAATAATCCTTATCCATACCAATATTACCACCATTATATGGTCCAGTTGCGCTTCTCTTCATATAGCCTCTATATGACTGAATAATGCCTCCCCATAATCTTAAGAGCCCCCTATGATCATCTGTATTGGAAGCGCCATAAATATTTTGCCCTCGATTGTCCGTAAGAGGCGAAACATCCCATTGATTTCCAAAATCATTAAGGTTATGCTGCCAATATTGCATAACAAACGATTCATTTAATGCAACAATTGATGCATGAACGTTCACACCAACAGAAAACTGATTAGATGCATTCCGGTTATCAGGACTATTCGCAATAATTACATTAGCTGAAGAAACCAAACCCATAATATTTGAAGTTCCTCCACATGAACCTGGAGTAATAAAGGCACAATCATTATTTCCATCACCATCTTCATCAATAACGGGCTGTGGAGGACCATTATTGCCACCACCAGCATCAACATTGACCAAATCACCTGTGATCCAGATATTTGAAAAAACTGTGTCAACGGGGAAGCCCTGCCATGAGCTAGTTAAAATATTATTTTGATTAGTTCCTCCAGCAAATCCACTATTCCATGCATCTCGATAATAGGTGGCCCAGCCTTGGGCTCTTGCAGATTCATTCCCACCTGTTGCATCAAAACCTGATGTGACAACCGTATACCGTCCATTGAATGAACCATGAACCGTTACAGGTCCACCCTTAATATGGATTACAGCCTCTTCATTTTGATAGGAATCATCAGAAATTAAAGTCCCATTATAAGGGTCTCCAGGCGTAGTAAACGGACCGAATATCATTGAGGCATTTTCCCAATTATTATTCTGATTTGTATAGTATCTCCAGAAATTATTTGGGTCATAATGACTCAAGTTGGTATGCCCATATCCATTAGGATACTCTATAGTAGAGGGGTCTGAATCATTGGGTCCATAGCTAGGGGGGTAGCCCCTATTATAGGAATTATTTGTATATCCACTTACATTATTATAAGTAAGCATATATCTCTCGGAGTAGTTGTTTCCAAAGAATGCACCACTTGGATTTGTTACAACTTTACCATGAAAATCTTCCATGGGGACTTGATATTGGTCACATGAACTTTGGTCAACGGTTCCACTGGGTATATTATTAACTCTACATTGGTCAGTAGCATCACTAACCCCCTCTAGGTTTAAAGGCACTTGCAATAGCCTTGCCCCAGGATCATCCATCACACCATCTAAATTATTATCTCCTGCAATAGCCTTTTGATAAGGAGGTAATAAATACCAATACCTTTTAATCCTAAATCCACCAGTAGAAAGAAACTCAATATCAGTCATAATGAGCTTATCCCTCTCTCCACTAGTTACATTTGAGGATCGGTTTAATAGTTCAGTGGCATCAACCGTAATTGTCGCTGCATTAACTGTACTAAAGTACCCCTTCATTGGGAAACAGACCTTCTCCTTCTCAATATAATTAGGATGGATTGGTGGACCACTCTCTCCACCAAAATTTTGATTGAAACTTCCACCATCGGGCTTTATAGATTCTCCAGCCTCGTAACTAAGTGTATTGAATGGAGAGCTTTCATACTCTAAATCAGCAGTTGTAATATATACGGTGTTAGGGAAAAGCTCAGTAGTCCCTACTGTACTACACATTAGCATAGGGTCATTGGTTTGCACAAACCCGGCAACATTAATATCATTTCCAACGCCATCATCGGGTCCAAAACAAGGTTTACCTCGCCAAGTAACCTCAGTTCCTGTTCCACCAGATTCATTTGAACCCTGAGTACCATAAATACCCGGTGCACCTCCTGCATGTTCATGATTTGTTAAATATAGATACTCTGACAGTGACTCCAGTTCAAATGACATAACCATGGTGTCTAATACAGATATATTTTTACCAAAACTAGTAATGTTCGATTCACCTACAGCAAAGGCGTTACGTTCAGTTCTACGAGAAAGATCATTTAATGACTCTTGGAGAATAATATCCTTGTAAAAACCCATGCTATTTGGAATTTGAACAGGATCCTTAAATGTGGTGTAATCAATTGAGAACGATTCACCGGCAAGACTCATGCTATCTAATCCTAATGAGTCTAATGAGAAATAACTATATACGTTGGCAAGACCAGACTCGGCATTTAAGCGTGCCTTAGTTTTGGCAATACGATGGTCTAAGCGGATTTCACGATTTACAAGATTTGTAAATGGAACCAAAGTAAGTATCATACCAATAGCACCTAGCATCATGGCCGTAGGCAGGATGAAACCTCTACTATTAATACCATTTTTAAATTTTATCATGATGAGGTTGAATAGATGTAGGGGTTGAATATATATCTATCCATCATAAAGGATTCTAATTCATCACCAGCAGGGTCGAATAAAGCTATTTTTAATTCTAAAATAAACGAAGAATTCAAAATATTTAATGATGCAGGGTTTGATGAATTATAACTATCGCTAGTAGGCTTATAGCACCTCATTTCTTTAATAGAAAATTTTTCCGTACCATTATCATAGATATTATCGTAGTTATAAATTTTATTATTATCCTTAGAAACACCATGTTCAGAATGACTAGTATATACTGTATTACCATCTGTTAATGCAATGGTAATTTCATCTATCCCTGTAAATATTCCTGCAGAAATACTAACATTAGATCCTTTTACAAGAGTATTTTCAATATCATCCAAAACATAATTAGCAAATACCTTTGAATCAAGTTTCACCTCTTCGTATGCATGATGACGTGACGTTTCAATTAGGATAAAACTCATCCCTAAAAAAATGATAGAGGATATAACCAATGAAATTAACATTTCCATTAGTGTGAATCCGGCCTGAAGATTAATATATTTATTTCTATTGTACATTTAATTAAAAACAATTTGATCGACTGAAAATGTCAGTGAATCCCTATCATTTAAAATATTCCATGAAACTTTAGTATCAAGACTATAGTAGTAATATTCATAATTATCATACTTTATTACCTTTGAAGCCCTATAGTAAAGATTTCCTGTTACACTCTCATCACTACCTTCAGGATTATCAGATGTGAACAATTCAATTTGGCCACCATCCCTCCAATTTACATCCTCATCAATTTGCCATTCACTAGCAGCAATTTTCGATTTCCAATAATTAGTGAAGTTTTTCAAATCACCGTATGCTTTCTCTTTCACATTAATAGAGAGCATTTTATCTCTATAATATGATGTACCTTGCATCATAGCTCCACCAATTACCATGGTAATAAGTATCCCAATTACCAGCTCAATTAAAGAAAAGCCCTTCAAAGATAAATGACTAAAAGATGCCTTTTTCGAACATTTCAGCATTATCAGCTACCTGTATTGCATCTGCACGTTCAATGAGCCCCTGGTTGAGGAGTCTCTGTAAATCCATATCAAGGGTCTGCATACCCTCTTTACTCCCACCTTGAATGAGAGAAGGTATTTGGTATATTTTATCTTCTCGAATTAGATTTCTCACCGCAGTATTGGCAATCATAATTTCCGACGCTGCCACTCTACCTTTTCCATTTTTAGTTCTTAACAGCTTCTGCGCTATTACCGCCACCAGACTTTCAGATAGCATTGACCGTATTTGTGATTTATTTTCAGTAGGAAATACATCAATAATTCTATCAATAGTTTTTACTGCACTGGATGTATGTAGCGTTGAAAGGACTAGGTGGCCTGTTTCTGCAGCCGTTAAGGCCAATTGAATAGTTTCAAGATCACGCATTTCACCCACTAAAATAACATCGGGGTCTTCACGAAGCGCAGACTTCAATGCATTTTTAAATGAATGTGTAGATTGCCCCAATTCACGCTGGTTAATTAGACATGATTGTGATGTATGATAATATTCAACTGGATCTTCAACAGTAATAATATGTTTGTTGAAGTTTGCATTTATATGATCCAACATAGCTGCAAGGGTAGTGGACTTTCCACTCCCTGTTGGTCCAGTCAAAAGGATTAAACCCTTTTCTTTTTCTGCCAATTGATTAAATATGGTGGGAAGCCCCAATTCCTCAACTGACAAGATTTCAGAAGGAATAGTTCTGAAAACTGCTGAAGTTCCATTCAATTGGTTAAAAAAGTTTACCCGAAACCGAGCCTTATCTTCAAGTGTAGTTGAAAAATCAATC